>Ga0208814_1000494_pt1 | contig 23934 bp, 23 predicted proteins | sample MalvirAntarct_55_FD_184253 | JGI IMG/M metagenome (GOLD analysis project Ga0208814, IMG submission 184253) | Marine viral communities from the Global Malaspina Expedition - Malaspina viral metaG Antarct_55 (SPAdes) (version 2) | ecosystem: Environmental > Aquatic > Marine > Oceanic | place...
ACTACAATGGAGGAAATGTTTTGTGGTGCAACTTCTTTTAATCAAGATATCAGTACTTGGAATGTGAGTAGCGTTAATTCTTTGAAGGCTATGTTTTATGGGGCTACATCTTTCAACCAAACCATTTGTAATTGGGATTTGAGCAATGTAAAAAACATTTCTTTTATGTTTTATTGCGCTATTTCCTTTAATCAAAATTTAAGTAATTGGAACATCAAAAACATTAATAATAGTTTTAGCTTTAGATTCAATACCCCTAATTGGTTACTGCCAAAGCCTAAAAAATTATAAAACTAATTTAATTATGATCCCTTTAAAAAACATTATTATTACTATCTAAATAATTTAAAATGAAATAAAGTTTTTACTTTTATTTAAAAATTATTTAGACAATTAAGCACATTAGCGTAACTTTATAAGATATTCAAAAAACCAACAAAAGAGAATAATTCTTAAAGCTAAAAATTATGAAAGCCAATAAAATTATATTTTTATTTCTAGTAACATTTATTGCATCCATAAATTGTTACGCCCAATGGACCACAAATACCGTTTTAAATACGTTAGTAGTGGATTCTGAAGGAGGAGATATGCAGGCTATCGGTACTTCCGAAGGAAAAACCTATGTGGTGTTTTGGAAATCTGTTGCTCCACCTGTGAATTATGAATTGAGATTGCAAATTTTGAATGCAGATGGTTCCCAACTATTAGGAAATGATGGTATGTTGGTTAGTGATGCAATTCCGATGAGTACCTATACTGTTATTTGGAGTATTGTTAAAGATAATGAAGATAACCTTTATATAGGTATTACAGGCACAGGCAGTGGAGAGCCTGCTTTTGTTTTTAAACTAGATATAGAAGGAAATCATTTATGGGGCCCCAATGGCGTTAATGTGGGTTCTGGGTATTCTGTAACAGTTTTACCATTATCATCTGGTGAAGCTATTGTTTCTTGGTTCCCCGAAGGAGAAAGTGTAATGCAGAAATACGATACTTCTGGAAACGATATATGGGGTTCAACACAAGCTATAATTGAAGGAGGAAACGATACGGTACCTGCCAATATGTTTGAGTTATCTAATGGAGATTATATAATGGTTTTTCATAGCTTAACTTCTGGGATTAATTCTAATTTATTTGCACAACGATATAATTCATCTGGAGTCTTACAATGGACCAATCCAACACAGTTATCAAATTATGGAACTGTTTTTAATAGAACTTATGATGGTTTACAAGATTTAGATATTGTTTATATGGGATATACAGCTTCTCCAGGAAGCAGATTCGATTCTTTTTTACAACGTATTGATCCAGACGGAACATTACCTTGGGGCATAAATGGATCAGATTTCGCTACCAGCCAAACAGATTATGAGATAGATACAACAATAGCGTTTGATGAGGAATCAGGTTATATTTGGTCAAGTTGCAATTATACCAATTCCAATCAAAGTGAGAAAGGGGAGTATATACAAAAGTTTGATAAAGTAACTGGAGCGAGAATGTTTTCCGACAATGCAAAATTAATTTTTCCAATTGGCAGTGAAAAAGTACATGCTGGATCTATGTATTTAATAAATGATTTTCCATTATTGTTAATTAAAGATGGTTTAGATAATGGTGTTTCGCCTACAACATTAAATGCCTTATTGTTAGATGAAAATGGGGATTTTGTTTGGCCAGAAGAAACAAGGCCATTAGCTACTTATTCAGCAAATAAAAAAAGAATACAATTTACAAAACCAGCAAATAACCAAAATGTAATTGTTTTTATTGAAGATAAAGGGACTGGTTCTAAAATTTATGCTCAAAATTTCACTGAGGAGACATTAGCAATTAATGATAATGAATTTGAAAGCAACTTATCTTTTATAAATCCAGTTACAACTATCTGGGAAGTAAAAAGTAAAAATACTATTTCAGCTATCTCAATATATAATGTATTGGGGCAAACCATTTTTGAATTGAAAAATAATTCTTCAAATGAAGTATCTATAAATACTGAAATTTGGAATACAGGAATATATATAATGAAGGTTAATTCTCAGATAGATATAATTTTAAAACAGATTATTAAAAATTAATAATGTGTCCTCGAGTATATGCCAGTTTTATACGTATTTGAAATTAATAAGGGTCTATCAGATTCTTAAAGAAAAATTGATAGTGATATTATTTAATAGATTATCAGTTAATTTTTCGTATATTGGTGATTATTAGTTAATTGCATATTAAATGTATAAAGAAAATTACTTCTTTTTCTTTTGATAATGCGACATAGCTTTTGCTTTTGAGCAGATAGGGATGATTGGTTTAAACTATATTAAGTTTAGGATAGTTTTTATAATTAAAATAAATCAACAATAATTAATTTAATTTTAAAAAACAATATAAATGAATTTCCCAAAAAAATATACCTGCGCTATTGCTCGATCAGTTAACCTTATTGGTGATAAATGGTCGCTCCTTATCCTAAGAGATATTATTTTGCATAAAAAATCTAGGTTTAAAGAATTCATATCTTCAAAAGAAAAGATCGCTAGTAATATCCTTACGAATAGATTAAATTTTTTATTAAAAGAAGGATTTATTGAGAAAATAACTCCTTTAGGGACAAAGAAAAGCACTCGCTATATTGCGCTAGATAAAGGAGTTTCAGTATTACCTATTATAATTGAAATGTATTTATTTTCTATTCACAGCATAGAGGAATCTATTTTAGATGATTCTCAAATAACTGTTAAAAATGCGCTTATAAATAATCGTCAAACCTTTGAAGCAAAAAGAATTAAAGAATATTTTGTTTTTGCTGAGGAGTTAAGAGCACTTTAATTTAAAAAAAATAATTTAAGCCTAAAGCTATAAAACTGTTTTTAATAACAAGAGGATTAGATGATTCATTGTATATGAAAGTCAAGTCATTTTCATATTCTGAAATATAACTTACCGTTAATCCAAAATGATTTTCATTTTTCAATTTATAAAGAATACCCACTTTTGGTAAAAAGAAATAGTTTTGATCATGATCTTTGAAATTAATTGTTTCTATAGAACCATTATAATAATCTGAAGTATATCCATATCCTATCCCTAAAAATGGAGATAAGACACCTTTTTTATTAAATATATACTCTAATCCTAATGAGAATCGGTAGCTATTTACTTTATAATTTAATGGTACATCCCCATTTTTAAAACTAGTATCTCCTGAAAAAATCATAGAAAAATCAAAATCTATATATATATTTCCTTGCAGCTTGTCCATAAAACTTGGTGAAGCAGCAAGTCCAACCCCCAAACCTAAACTACTTGAGTTATTAGCGCTATTTCCGTTTATATTAGTGTTATTCAAACTCCCCAGTAAAGCAGTATAAAATTTAAATGTATCGGTGTTATAAGTATTTGCTTTTTTTATTTCTGTTTCAGTGGGGACATAAGTGCCGTATTCACAATTGTTATATGAATTAGTTAAATTTGTTAATATATTTTCTGAAAACCCTTCTATTTTATTAATATTATCCCTAACGGGATTACAATCATTAAAAAGCAATGATAGGATTCCTGGAATTTGCTTTTTGTCAATTTCTAAATTTAATTTCTGATTTTTATTTTCATTAGCTATTATAAAAGAGTCCTCTCCAAGTTCGAATAAAGAAGCCTTTCCAGACACTAAATTAGTAGCTAAATACAATTCATTATCAAAGATGATTTTAGAATAACCAGCAGTTCCAATAGTTACTCTTTTAATAGTTGTAAAGTTATAAATAGTGGAACCTCCGCTTTTTTTTAATAACACTTTTTTTGAGTCGTTATCTATATACAATCTTCCTTTAACAGTTTGTTCGTTATTAGTGGTTATGGTGCCTGAATGATAATTTTGAGCAACAGTACTATTAAAAGTATAAATGCTGAACACAACTAACGTATAAAATAGTTTCATTTTAATAAGAGATTTGTTTTATGTATACTCATTGATTAGTTTTAACAACAGGTGGGTATTGAACAAGTATTTTATAGACAATTTCTTTAATTCTTGCTTCTTTCTTTTCGACATTACTCATTACTAAATCACCTTTTCCAATTCCTTGCCATACTAATTCGTTTTTACTATGATCAATTAAATCGATATATAAGGTGCCTTCTGGAGTAGAAGTGATAGAACTTCCACCACCGAACCATGCGCCATAACCATATCCATAAAAATTGTTATTATACACATCTATGCGCTCTCTTTCTTTGGTGAATAAGCTTACTAATAAATCAGGATTATTAGAAATAGTCATGCCTTTAGCTTTTAGGTTAGCTTCAATTTGACGCATAATTCGTTTTTTATCTAAATCGGAAATTTTAGCTTTATCAATCCCTGGTTTGTAAAAAGCAAATGTTTGGTACTTGCTAAAATCTGTTAGGGAATCATAATCTGAAACAACTCGAACTGAAGAGCAAGAGCTGAAAACAAAAATTAACAACAGGGAAATAAATTTTAAATTTTTCATGTGTTTATATTATTTTATTAAATCGGTCACCTGCTGTTCGCTATTAGTCATTTTGTCCAATGATAAACTTTTACCAGGCTCGTTTCATATGTTTATTATTTATTAAATAAAGATTCGTCAACGAAATTGGGAAGCGTTACTTTTAGATTTGGATTTTTATCCATCGCTCTTTTTATTGCAAATATGGCTTCGTTATTTCTTGCCCAGCTTCTTCTAGAAATTCCATTGTTTACATCCCAATAGAGCATTGATTCTAGTCGCCTTTGTGCACTACTACTACCATCAAGAACCATACCAAAGCCTCCGTTTATCACTTCGCCCCAGCCAACGCCGCCACCATTATGTATGCTAACCCAAGTGGCTCCTCTAAAACTATCCCCAATTACATTTTGTATAGCCATATCTGCTGTAAACTGGCTACCATCATAGATGTTAGATGTTTCCCGATAAGGAGAGTCGGTTCCTGATACATCATGATGGTCTCTTCCTAAAATTATATATCCAATGTTACCGTCGGCTATGGCTTTGTTAAATGCAGCTGCTATTTTCATTCTTCCTTCAGCATCAGCATATAAAATTCTTGCTTGTGATCCAACCACCAAATTATTTTCTTGGGCTCCCTTTATCCATTGGATATTATCTTGCATTTGTTGTTGAATCTCAGGAGGTGATGTTTTTATCATTTCTTCTAAAACTTCACAAGCAATTTGATCGGTTTTTAATAAATCTTCTGGTTTTCCTGAAGCACAGACCCATCGGAAAGGACCAAAACCATAATCAAAACACATAGGGCCCATTATGTCCTGAACATAACTAGAATATCTAAATTCTTTTAAAGGGTTTACAGTGTCCAATACGTCTGCTCCAGCACGCGACGCTTCGAGTAAAAAGGCATTGCCATAATCAAAAAAGTAAGTTCCTTTTGCTGTGTGCCTGTTAATAGCGTCTGCATGGCGCCGCAACGTTTTCTTAACTTCTTCCTTAAAAGCTTCTGGTTTATTTGCCATCATTTCATTGGATTCTTCATAAGATAATCCAACCGGATAATAACCTCCTGCCCAAGGATTGTGCAGAGATGTTTGATCACTTCCTAGATCGATGTGTAAATCTTCTTTATCAAAAGTTTCCCAAACGTCAACGATATTTCCATCATAAGCAATAGAAACAGTTTCTTTATTTTTTACTGCAGTTTTCACACGATTAGTTAATTCCAATATATCTGAGTATACTTCATCGACCCAATCTTGAGAATGTCTTGTTTCGGTTGCTTTTTTATTGATTTCTGCACATACGGTAACACAACCTGCAATATTACCCGCTTTGGGTTGTGCACCACTCATTCCTCCTAAACCTGAAGTAACAAATAATCCTCCAAAAGGGCTTTTATTGATTTTGCGGAACCCATTTAATACCGTGATGGTAGTTCCGTGAACAATCCCCTGAGGACCGATGTACATATAGCTTCCTGCAGTCATTTGTCCATATTGAGTTACTCCTAAAGCATTAAATTTTTCTAGATCGTCCTGTTTGGAGTAATTTGGAATCATCATGCCGTTTGTAACAACAACTCTTGGCGCATCATCATGAGAGGGAAATAAACCTTGGGGATGTCCAGAATACATCACTAAAGTTTGTTTCTCGGTCATTTCAGATAGGTATTGCATGGTTAATAAATACTGAGCCCAGTTTTGAAAAACTGCACCATTACCACCATAGGTAATTAATTCGTGTGGATGCTGAGCAACAGCATGATCTAAATTATTTTGAATCATTAGCATAATTGCCTTTGCCTGTTCACATTTTCCGGGATATTCATTTATAGGACGTGCATACATCTTGTATTTTGGGCGAAATCGATACATGTAAATGCGACCATAAGTTTCTAATTCATTTTTAAACTCAGGTAGAAGTATTGCATGGTGTTTTGCATCAAAATAGCGAAGTGCATTTTGAAGAGCTAGTTTTTTTTCAGCTACAGAAAGTATGTCTTTCCGCTTAGGCGCATGATTAATAGAAGAATCATAATCGATGGCGATAGGAAGATTATTTGGTATTCCTTGTTGTATTTCTTTTTTAAAGGTCATAATTTTATTCGGTATTTTTTTAACAGCCGACAGAAAGCTATTAATTCGTTTTCTTATTAAACCCATAAGGGCAATGCTTACAGCCATTTTCACAGCAATAACCACGTTTTAAATGGTATTTCTCTGTAAAGCACTTATAGCCTTCTGGAGTTAGGTAGTAATCGCCTTCTTCTAAAGGAATGTATTTTTTAAAATTGGACACCTTGCAAAAATAACATTTTCTTATCTTGTTTGGATAATTATTTTGATTTTGGTCTGTTATTATTAATCCATTTTATTTATTCATTTAAAAAAGATAAGTATGATCATTATTTGTTCCATAATTATTAAATTTAGTATTTTAAACTTCACTAATATATTGGTCTATTAATATACCTTGTATGTTTATTTATTTATAATTTTGTTGCTTAAATTATTAAAAACATCAGTTTGTTTATAGAAACTAATCAAGTTAGAAATCAAATAATTCCATTAGAAGCATTTTCTATATCAAACTTTAATTTGGTCATTAAAAGAGAAGATCAACTTCACCCTGATATATCTGGAAATAAATTAAGGAAATTAAAATATAATATTTTAGAAGCAAAAAGGTTAAATAAAACTACCTTATTGACTTTTGGGGGTGCTTATTCCAATCATATTGCTGCTGTTGCTGCATTGGGAAAAGAATATGGGTTTAAAACTATTGGAATTATAAGAGGAGAGGAGTTAGTTGATAAAGTATCGATTAATGCTACTTTATCGTTTGCTAAAACCTGTGACATGCTCTTACATTTTATTTCAAGAGAGGAATATCGTAAAAAAGATGAATTATTTTTTTCTGAAAATTTAAAATCAATTTATGGAGATTTCTACTTATTGCCAGAAGGTGGAACTAACGACTTTGCTGTAAAAGGATGTGCTGAGATACTAACTAATAAAGACACTTCTTTTGATTATGTATGTTCGTCAGTAGGAACTGGAGGCACTCTTGCAGGCTTAATTAAGTCTTCTAATTCCTTGCAAACTGTTTTAGGCTTTTCAGCTCTTAAGGGAACTTTTCAAACTTCATATATCAATAAATTAACTAGAAAAAAAAATTATAGAATCCTTGACGATTATTGTTTTGGTGGTTATGCAAAAGTAAACACTGAACTAATCGAATTTATGAATGATTTTAAAAACAAAACAGCTGTTTCATTAGATCCTATATATACTGGAAAAATGATTTTTGGAATTTTTGATTTAATAAATAAAGGATATTTCAAAGAGAATAGTACAATACTAGCGGTCCATACAGGAGGCTTACAAGGAATTAATGGGATGAATGCATTATTGAAGAAAAAAAATCTTCCAACAATAATTTAACAGCGAACACTCCCCAAAACTTTCTGTTTTTTTAATAAGATTTTTAATTTAATCAAGTTTACTGAAAACATACTGTTTGGTTAAGCGTTAAAAAAACAATAAGAAAATAGGAAAACTTAATTAAAAACTATCTAATAAAAACTGGTTCATTTTCATTTAAAGTATGCTCATTACTGAAGCCATAACCATCGGTATTAAAGTTTTTTAATTGTTCTAAAGAAGTTACGTTATGATCTAAAATAAAACGCACCATAGATCCTCTTGCTTTTTTAGCAAAGAAAGAAATTATTTTTAGTTTTCCATTTTTAAAATCTTTAAAGATTGGAGAAATAACAGCTACTTTTAATTGTTTAGGTTGAATTGCTTTAAAATACTCTTGACTTGCTAGATTTACAAATAATTCATCATCTTCAAGTTCTTCATTTAAATGATCAGTTATGGTAAGACCCCAAAATTCATAAAGATTTTTATTCCTATTTATTTTCAATGGAGTACCCATTTCTAGACGGTAGGCTTGCATTAAGTCTAAAGGTTTTAAGATTCCATACAAACCCGATAAAATTCTAAGCTGCTTTTGCATCGATACTATTTTTTCTTCTGTTAAGGAATAAGCATCTAAGCCACCATATACATCTCCAGAAAAAGAATAAATAGCTTGGCGAGCGTTTTTATTGGTAAATGGTACTGAAAAATCTTGATAACGTTGGTGATTTAATTCTGCTAAATTATCACTGATGCTCATCAGTTCCTTAATAGCTTTTTTAGATTTAGCAGCAATTTTTGCATTCAGTATTTCTGTTTTATCTATAAAAACAGGAATTGTAAAATCATTGGTAGGGATTTCACTTTTAAGATCAAGACTTTTTGCAGGAGAAATAACAATTTTCATTAAAAATGGGTATTATTGATTGGTTGAATTGATAGAGTATTTTTGCCATTTTTCAATACATTTTTCAATGTCTTCTGGAATGGGAGATTCAAATCTCATCATTTTTTCTGTAGTTGGATGTTTAAAACCAAGAGTTCTTGCATGCAATGCTTGTCGGGGTAAAACTTTAAAGCAATTATCTACAAATTGTTTGTACTTGCTAAATGTGGTTCCTTTTAAGATTTTATCGCCTCCATAGCGTTCGTCATTAAATAAAGTATGGCCTATGTACTTTAAATGAACCCTTATTTGATGGGTTCTACCAGTTTCTAATTTACAAGATAATAGACTTACATAGCCTAAGCGTTCTATAACTTTATAATGTGTAATAGCTGGCTTTCCTTTATTTTCGGTATCATCTTCAAATACGGTATTTTGTAATCTATTTTTTGGATGGCGTCCTATATTTCCTTCAATAGTACCTTCTTCATCTTTAACATCTCCCCAGACCAAAGCTATATATTCTCTTTCAGATGTCTTATTAAAAAACTGTTTAGCAAGATGCCTCATCGCTTCTTCCGTTTTTGCAACGACTAAAAGTCCGCTGGTATCTTTGTCAATTCGGTGCACCAATCCTGGACGATTACTGCTATTGTTTGGAAGGTTATCAAAATGAAATATTAGTGCATTTATTAACGTTCCACTATAATTTCCATGGCCAGGATGAACCACCATTCCAGCAGGTTTATTTACTACCAATAAATCATCATCTTCATAAACAATATCTAAAGGAATGTCTTCTGGAACCAATAAAAATTCATAGGGAGGATGCTTAAATAATACCGTAACAACATCAGCTGGTTTTACTTTATAGTTAGATTTAACCGCAACGTCATTTACATAGATATTCCCATCTTTCGCAGCTTGTTGTATTTTGCTGCGAGTAGCGTTTTCTATATAGTTCATTAAATACTTATCAACCCTAAGAGGTTGTTGCCCCTTTTGTGCCATAAATCGAAAATGTTCATATAAATCCTCATTTTCTGGGTCTTCAATTTTATTTTCCTCCATCCTCGTTTTATATTTCTTTTTCTGAATTTTCTAATGTTGTTTTAAGTCCTCCTTCACCATCGCCTAAAACTAAATCTATCACCGAAGTTTTTTGAATTTTTTCGCCAGATTTTATTTTTTTTCCTTTGTAACTCAATTCCAAAACTTCATCCAAAGCAATGTATGATTTATAAGTTATTCTTCCTATTTTGAATCCCATAGATATTAGAGTAGGTTCAGCTTGTCTTCTTGTTTTTCCAACAACTTCTGGAATTTTTAAATACACATAACCAGATCTGTTTAAAGTAAGATAAATTTTACGATTTTCTTTTACAAATTCGCCTGCTTTTGGAATTTGCTCTATCACAGAATATTTTGGAAAATCAGGATTATAATTAGAGGAATCTATCACCTCAAACCGCAAGTCAAGTTCATTCAATTTATTTTCTGCAGTATCTAAACTCATTTTTGCTAGACTTGGGACTTCTATTTTTTGATTATGATTAGTGGTAAATTTTAACCAAAAAAGAATAACAAAAGCTATGCCTAACAATACAATAATCGCTATTGATAATTGTTTTAAAAATACTTTGGTAAATAAAAATTTAATAAATGTCATAGCACATAGTTATTTTACAAAAATATAAAACCTAAAGTTAGTATCTTTATAAATGAATAATGATATTTTTGTAAAAGGCACCTTTTAATAAATTGTTATGAGTAAAAAGCATGTAGCTGTTGTAATGGGAGGTTATTCTAGCGAAATTGAAATCTCATTAGGGAGTGGATCTGTTGTTTGTGAGCTTTTGGATGCTAATAAATACTATATCTATCCTGTTCATATATTAAAAGAAGGTTGGAATTATATAGACTCCTTGGGTGAAAAACATCCTATTAATAAAGCTGATTTTAGTTTTTTTAATGGTAATAATACGATAATTCCAGATGCAATATTTAATACTATACATGGAACTCCAGGGGAAGATGGTTATCTGCAAGCTTATTTGTCTTTAATTGGTATTCCTCAAACGAGTAGCGAGGCTTATCAATCAGCTCTTAGTTTTAACAAAAGAGATTGCTTGTCGGTATTAAGTAAATTTGGTGTTTTATGTGCTACTTCTTTTTATATTAACAAAGGAGAAAGTTATTCTAGAACTGAAATATTAAAAAAAGTAGGACTTCCTTGTTTTGTAAAACCCAATAGGGCTGGTTCTAGTTTTGGAATTAGTAAAGTTTTTCAAAAAGAAGAATTGGATAGTGCCATTGAAAAAGCATTTGAAGAAGATTCTGAAATTATTATAGAGAAAGCTCTAGAAGGAATTGAAGTATCTGTTGGTGTTTATAATAATCAAGAGAAAGTTATTGTTTTACCTATTACAGAAATTGTTTCTGAAACGGGTTTTTTTGATTACGAAGCAAAATATTTAGGGAAATCTAATGAAATTACACCTGCTCGAATTTCGGTATCTGAAGCAGAAAAGATAAGGTCTGAAGCTATAAGAATCTATAAATTGCTTAATATGACAGGAGTGACTAGAAGTGATTTTATTATTCAGGATGGAATTGTTTATTTTTTAGAAATCAACAGCAACCCTGGAATGTCAAAAGAAAGCATTATTCCAAAACAAGTAAAAGAATTCGGATCAACACTAACATCGTTTTTTGATATTCTGATACAAAATGTATTAAAATAAAATAATTTACATTTGAATTATGAAAAAAGCTGTATTTCCAGGTTCATTCGATCCAATTACACTAGGTCATCTAGATATCATAAATAGAGGATTGAGTCTTTTCGACGAAGTTATCGTGGCTATTGGAGTAAATACTAATAAAAAACATATGTTTTCTTTAGAAGAAAGAAAACTACATATCGAAAATGCTTTTAAAAATGAACCGCGAATTAAAGTTGCTACCTACAAAGGTTTAACCGTTGATTACTGTAAAACTGTAAAAGCAGATTATATTCTTAGAGGATTAAGAAACAGTACTGATTTTAATTATGAACAATCCATTGCACAAACAAATTCAACACTTGCAAAAATTGAAAGTGTATTCTTAGTTTGTGCTCCTAATGTGTCAAATATTTCTTCTTCTATTGTTCGGGATGTTATTCGTAATGGAGGTGATTGTAAAACTCTAGTGCCTAAAAGTGTATTGCTTTAATTTTTTTTAAGTGGTAGAATCCAACTTTTTTCTGCAAAAGTATTTTTGTCTAAGTTTGCCAAATCTGCATTTGGGGCTATCAAATTTTGAGTTTCTAAACCATTAAATTTCACTTTTAGATCAACTGTTATTTTAGGATCATTCATGTTGTAATCTTTTTCTGCTAAGAAATAAAGATATTTAGCTAGTACAATAAAATTATGTGGATCTTCTGCAATATGCTTTAATTGATTAGCTGTTAAATAAGTTTCAGCTTCAATATTTCCACTAGCATTATTACTTCTGTCAATTAAAGACATTTTAAAGTCTATTATTTCTTTAGTCTGCATTTTCATTCTCCAAGCAAAACGAGAGCCTAAACCGGTCCATTCTGGATTATTAGACAGTAAAAAGTGCCTAAAAGGAATAGTTATTTGAAATAAGATAAATACCCCTATAATTAATGCTGTAGCTTTTTTTTTCTTTGTCCACTCAGTTTGATCATTTGTAGAATTTATAATATGCACCACTTCCTTCTTGATTCTTCTTTTAGCTAATTTTATTTCTTTTTTACTAAGTGTTTTATGGGTCTTATTTGGTAATAAGGTATTGATGTAATCACTAACCTTTGAAGAATCAAAGAATAATATGGTAGAACAAATCATTAATAGTGGGAAAGCACCAATATCGTTAAATAATAAACTGTTATTAGTTATATTAAATATGATGACTAGTGCAATTCCGATTTTCCTTGTTTTTTTATTCAATAATAAAAAAACAATCATAAAATCGTAAGTTAAACCGCCGTATTTAATTAAAAAAATAAAAACATTTTCAGGAATGATGTCGTAAAGCAGGCTATTATTTGATTGATTGTATAATATTTTGGTTAAATCGGTATGTAACCAATTAGAAGAAAGCTTAGCGATTCCTCCAAAAAAATAAGGTAAAGAAATTAAGAAAATTAAAAGGTATTGATTCCAGGCAGGGATGTAATTTTTTAATTCTTTTTTAGTTTTTTTTCTTCGCAGACTATATAGGATATCGGCATCTAAAAATATCATCACAAAAGATATTAATGAAAATAAATAAATATGATTGTTATAGAGTGTAATATCAATAAACGAAAAATAGGTAAAACCTATAAAAAAGAAAACAATTGCATACCGATACCAAATACCTAAAATGATGAGTAGAGATGAAACTAATAATAAAAAGTGTATAATCTTAAGATAAAAAATTGGAAGCGGTTGCATAAATTCTAGACCCCTGTAAGGAAATAAAATCTCTGGTCCCGCCATAAATTGATAGGTATAATCCAAATTATAGTAAACTATCATTTGGTAACACATAAAGCACCCGAAAATTATTCTGTATATGCTTACAATAGATGGGTTTATTGGTTTAAATAAAAATTGATTCATTTTAACCATAATGGAAGCGGTTTGTGTTTAAAATTAATTTTATATTTCAAATATACATTTAATTTTTAAACACAAAAAAACTCCATCAGGAAGACCTAAAGGAGTTTTTTTTATAAATTTTTAAAACAAATAACTATAAAGAAGCAATGTGTTTAGTCATATTTGATTTTAAGTTAGCAGCTTTGTTATTGTGAATAACATTTTTCTTAGCTAATTTATCGATCATAGAAATTACACCTGGAAACAATTTATCAGCTTCTTTCTTATCTGAAGTTTCAATGAATTTCTTCATTGCGTTACGAGTTGTTTTGTGTTGATAACGATTACGTAAACGTTTAACTTCGCTATTTCTAATTCTTTTTAATGCTGACTTGTGATTCGCCATTTTTTTGTTTTTAATTCTTATTTTTTGTAGTCCGTAGGGGAATCGAACCCCTGTTACCAGGATGAAAACCTGGCGTCCTAACCCCTAGACGAACGGACCATTAATTTTTAAATGCGGATGCAAAAATACAAATATTTTTGAATGCAACAAGCTTAAGTAAACATTTTTTAATATATTTAATATGCCTTTGCAAAAAGTACTTTTTGATTCGAAGGTTTACCGCTAACCATGCAAGTCCCCTTCTCTTGTTTAGCATCTAAAGGAATACACCTAATGGTTGCTTTTGTTTCGTTTTTTATTAATTCTTCTGTTTCGGCAGTGCCGTCCCAATGAGCTAATATAAATCCGCCTTTAGAATTTAATACTTCTTTAAACTCATCGTAAGTAATTACATCAGTAGTTTTTTCTGTTCTAAAACTGTCAGCTTTATTATAAAGATTTTTTTGGATTTCATCCATTAAATCGACCACAATAGAAACAACATTATCTCTCGAAATAGATTCTTTAGTTAAGGTATCTCTTCTGGCAAGTTCTAAGGTTCCGTTTTCAACATCTCTAGGGCCAATAGCAAGCCTTATTGGTACTCCTTTTAACTCGTACTCATTAAATTTCCAACCAGGCTTGTAAGTATCTCTATTGTCGAATTTAACACGAATACCTTTTGCGCGAAGCTCTTTCATCACTTCCTTAGCCAGTTCACTTACAAGTTCAAATTGTTCATCGTTCCTGTAAATAGGAACAATAACTACTTGGTCTGGAGCAAGTTTTGGAGGTAATACTAGTCCTTTGTCATCACTGTGGGTCATTATGAGCGCTCCCATTAAGCGGGTAGATACTCCCCAAGAAGTTGCCCAAACATAATCTTGTTTGCCGTCTTTAGCAGTAAATTTAACATCAAATGCTTTTGCGAAATTCTGACCTAAAAAATGGGAAGTTCCAGCTTGCAGTGCTTTTCCATCTTGCATTAAAGCTTCTATACAATATGTTTCTTCAGCTCCAGCAAATCGTTCGCTTTCCGTCTTTAAACCTTTAATAACCGGAACTGCCATATAGTCTTCTACAAATTCTGCATAGATATTAACCATTTGTTCTGTTTCTTCAATTGCTTCTTGTTTAGTAGCATGAGCGGTATGCCCTTCTTGCCATAAAAATTCAGTTGTACGCAAAAACAATCTAGTTCTCATTTCCCAACGAACAACATTTGCCCATTGGTTTATCAATAAAGGTAAATCTCTATACGATTGAATCCATTTTCTATAGGTATCCCAAATAATAGTTTCCGATGTTGGACGAACAATTAATTCTTCCTCTAATTTAGCATCTGGATCAACTTCAACGCCTCCTTTTCCATCTTCTCTTAACCTATAATGAGTTACGATAGCACATTCTTTTGCAAAACCATCTACATGACTTGCTTCTTTACTAAAATAAGATTTTGGTATAAAAAGAGGGAAATAAGCGTTTTGATGTCCAGTTTCCTTGAACATTCTATCCAGTTCAGCTTGCATCTTCTCCCATATAGAAAAACCATAAGGTTTAATGACCATACAGCCTCTAACACCAGAGTTTTCTGCTAAATCAGCATTAATAACCAGTTCGTTATACCATTTAGAGTAATCTTCGCTTCTTTTTGTTAGATTTTTAGCCATAGCAGTGTGTTTGGCACAAATATTGTATTAATTGTTAAAAATGTTTTAGTTCTCGACAAAACTAACTAAATTTATAATGTCCAACAATTAAATTGCTATTGTTATGAAAACCTTTATTTTTTCTTTTAAAAACCTAAATCCATTACTATTAGTTGGATTTGTATTCTTTTTATTAACTGCTTGTGGAACCCATAAAAAGGATTATGATGAAATAGATGGAATATATTCATCCACTCAAAATAATGAAGTAGCTGGAGAAATTACTGGCGAAGAAGATAAAAACAATTACTATAAACAATACTTTAAAACAAAACAATCAGCTTATAAAGACGTTCCTGAAGATAATGCTATTTTAACAGATGTAGAAGCTTATTATACTTCAGAAACTCTTGACGAGGAGGGTTATGTTATTTCTGAAGAGCAAGAATATGGCTCAGAATATAATGAAGGAAATGGAGCTTGGGGTTCTAATTCTACTCAAGTTTCCATAAATGTATATGGAGGTATGGGTTATGCTCCTTTTTATGGTGGCTGGGGAAATCCTTATTATGGAAATGGCTGGGGAAATTCTTATTATGGATATGGCTGGGGAAATCCTTTTTATGGTGGCTGGGGAAATCCTTATTATGGATATGGCTGGGGAAACCCCTATTATGGATATGGTGGTAATCATGGCGGCTATGGTTATGCATACAATAGAGGAAGAAGAAATACAGACTATTTAGCAGGAAGATCATATTCGAGAGGAAGCAGTAGGGCTACTAGTTATAATAGAAGAACTAATAATAGGGGGTATTCAAGTAGTTTTGGTACCACAAATTCAAGAAGAGGAAGTTCTTATTCTACATCAGGATCTACTAGAAGATCTGAAACTACTAATCGTAGTGTAAGTCCATCAACAAGATCAAGTTATCAAGGAAACCCTTCTTCAAGAAGCAATACAACCCGAAACTCAAGTACGAAAAGTAAACCAAGTACGAAAACCAGATCAAATACAAAAGCGAGGCCTACTAACACTTCTAGATCAACTAACACTTCTAGATCAACTAATACTTCTAGGTCAAACAATACAAACAGATCAACTAACACTTCTAGATCAACTAACACTTCTAGATCAAGTAATTCAAGTGGGGGTGGTTCGCGAGGTGGAAGCGGAAGACGCGGCGGAATATAATATTATTTTTTTAAATATTTTTATATGAAAAAGTTCTACTTTTTGGTAGTCACGATATTTTCTTTTGCCAGTATTCAATCACAGAATTTAACAAATGCACTTCGTTATTCGACTGAAAACTTAAACGGAACAGCACGATTTAATGCTTTAAGTGCGGCGTTTGGAGCATTGGGTGGAGATATTTCATCCATTGCAATTAATCCTGCAGGAAGTACAGTTTTTTTAAACAGTGCCGGTTCTGCAACACTTTCTGTAGTTGATAAAAAAAATAAATCAAATTATTTTGATACCAATACTGAAGCCTCTTATGTCAATTTAAGATTTAATCAGGCAGGTTTCGTATTTCCTTTTATGAATCCTAATCTAGCTTCGGTTTTTAATAAATTTTCATTAGGATTTAATTATATAGCTTCCAATAACTACGATGATAATGTTTTAATAGCTGGAACTGGAAATACTTCTATTGGAGCTTACTTTGTTGCAAAAGCAAATGGAGTGCCATTAAATTTATTACAATTACAAGAAAATGAGACTATATCGAGCCTCTATTCATATCTTGGAGTTAATGAGGGTGTATCTACTCAAAATGCTTTTTTAGGGTACCAAAGTTTTATTATTGAACCTGTTGATTCTGAAAATTCCGAAAATACAGTATACTATTCAACTATAGCACCCGGAAGTTTTAATCAAAAATATTACTATAATTCAAGAGGATATAATGGGAAATATTCATTTAATTTTGCTGCAGAAATTAATCATATGATTTCTATAGGAATAAATTTAAATAGTAATAGTTTGAATTATAGAAAAAGTACGTTCCTTAACGAAACTAACACTAACGCTGGAAGTTCAGTAAATTATGTTGGTTTTCAAAATGACCTGTATGCATATGGAGGAGGATTTTCAGCTCAGTTTGGAGCCATCGCAAAGGTCACAAATCATTTGAGATTAGGATTTACCTACGACAGTCCTATTTGGTATAATATTTACGAAGAAACTTCACAGTATATAGAAACATCAAGAGAATTTGAAGGAGAAATTTATAATGAATATATCAACCCTAAAATTATTAATGTTTTTAATAAATACAGATTAACAACACCCTGGAAAATAGCTGCAAGTGGGGCTTATATTTTTGGAAAAAGTGGATTAATTAGTTTTGATTATTCATATAAAGATTACGCTTCTATATATTTTAGTGCTCCTAATAGTTCTTATTTTTCAAATCAAAATACCATAATTAATAATGAGTTAACAGGTGCCTCGGCTATTAAAATTGGAGGAGAGTATAGAGTAAATAACCTTCGTCTTAGAGGTGGTTATCAATATGAAGAAAGTCCATATAAAAAGGATACTAATCAAGGAGATCTTACTGGTTTTTCTGGAGGATTTGGACTTTATTTAGGTGCTTATTCTATTGATTTTTCATATTCAAGAATTCAACAAAAAGGAGCCTTGCAATTATATGATATCGGTTTAACGGATAACGCTTCATTAGATCATATTAGAAATAACTATACGGTTACAGTTATTTATGAAATTTATTAATTTTTTTAAAATTAAATAAATAAAAAAATCCATCCTAACTAGGATGGATTTTTTTAGTATTATTTCTGATCATCCTAACTAATTAAATAGGATTTTATAAGCTAATTTTGAATTTATTTTCTAGCTATTTTCTTAGCTATTGATCCTGCAGTCGTGTTAATATTTAATAAATAAACACCAGTAGCTAAACTAGAAATATTAATTTGATTATTTGTGGTTTGATTTAAAACAAGATTACCTAAAACATCGTATAAATTTGTTGAAATTATTTCCACTCCAGTAGGAGTATTAATAGTTATAATTTCAGACGATGGGTTTGGATATATAGATAGTTGAGATAAAACATTATCATTTACAGTTAATGCTTCACAAGTAGCTCCAAAATAGAAGTTGCCAATTAACTCACCACTATCTTGTTCACCTTGTATTTCAATTCTTGAAATTGGTTCGTCTGCAATCATACCAAAAAATACTTGAATATTTACTGGAACATTTAATTGAATAGTTTCTATTAAATCTCCACTCTCTCCATAAACTCTTATGTCTGTCAAAGGAAAATTGTTTTCCCATATATCCATGGCAACTGCATAAATATTGGGAGTAAATTCAACAATTGTATAATCAGCAAAAGTTATTGCACCGGCTAAAGGATCTGTGTTTCCAATTGCACCTGCTGGAATACTTACTGTATTTCCTTCATTTGAAGATAAAAGCTGAAACCCACTTTGAAGTTCTCCTGCTGCATAACAACTGTCACCATCACTACTCATTATAGGTCCACAATCTAAAATATCTGCTGGCCCTCCCAGAAAATCCTCGTATGTTACTGTTGGTTCTGAACAATTTTCTTCTAAACCAATATCAAAAAGTACTTTAGCTACATAGGTAGCGATAATTCCCTGAGCACCGTTACTTATAATTGTTGCAGTTTCACCATTAAATTCATTTATTTGGTTTTGATTGGATAATTCAGAAAATGATTTTGGTTGTTGAGCTAATAAGATTCCTCCTATTAGTAAAAATAAAAAAGTAATGTTTTTCATAATTTTAATTTATAGTTAGTTTATTATGTCCAATATATAAAAATTAATTAACAGTCCATTCAATAATATCTCCTAAATTTATTCCCCAAGAATCAGACAGGCCAAATTAATTAACAGTCCATTCAATACTATCTCCTAAATTTATTCCCCAAGAATCAGACAGGCCACCATTAATTTCAAGTACATATAAAACTGGCAAACTCGAGGGCAATGATTTATCATCAAAAGGTTTTGCATTTTTTTGGATGCGAACTATTTCTTTTTTCTTATTGATATATATGATGTCTAAAGGAAACTCGGTGTTTTTCATGTAGAAGGAACGAGGCTGTTCTTTCTCAAAAATAAATAGCATGGCTTGATGACTTTCCATCATATGTCGATACATTAAACCAGTTTGTGTTTCATACTCCGTTTCAGCAATCTCAATATCTAAGGTTTTAAATACTGAATCTGTTGTTGGTTTTTTTAAAAATAATTCCCCCTCCTTATTAAAATTAATCTCTTTAGTAATTGAAATAGATTGCTTTTTATTTTCTTCGCAAGAATAAAATAAAACCGTAAAAACAGTAATTATGAAAAATAATTTATTCATTTGGAACGGGTCTTTTAGGTGATGAAATCATCAAATAGGCACCAACTAGTATAAAAGGAATGCTTAGCCATTGTCCTGTGTTTAAAACCCATTCTGCTCTCTCGTCTACCTGAGCTACTTTTACAAACTCTACAAAGAAACGAACCGTCCAAAGCAGCACTAAAAACATTCCTAGTAAATAACCCATTTGTTTACTTTTATTGGTTTTCCAATATAAATAATAAAGTATAGCGAACACAAAAACATAGCAAAACGATTCGTACAATTGAGCAGGATGCCTAGGAAAATTTTCTCCCAATTGTTTAAATACAACTCCAAAATCACTGTTGGTTGCTTTTCCTATTATTTCAGAATTAATAAAATTTCCTATTCTAACAAAAATGGCTCCACATGCAACTGCAATCACTATTCTATCGAGTATCCATAGTATCGGTTTCTTAAGTACCTTTTTACTGTAAAAATACATTGCAACTATAATTCCTATCGCAGCACCATGACTTGCTAAGCCTCTAAACCCTGTAAATTCAAAACCGTTTTTAAAGCTAAAAGGAAGAAATACGGAGAAAAAATCATTTTTTAATAATTCTGGCTGATAAAAAAATACGTGTCCTAATCTAGCGCCTACTAGAGTTGCTAATACCACATAAATAAAAAGACTGTCCATTTTATCATCCGAAAGTCCTTCGTTCTTAAAAATATTTTTCGTTAAAAACCACCCTATGGTAAAAGCAATTACAAACATTAGGCTGTAATACCTAATCATAAAAAAACCTAAATCAATTCCTGGAGATGGATCCCAAATAAAACTTAATACTTGCATAAAATATTTTTAAAAAATTAGAATTGTAAATATAAGTAAAGCAATATTTAATTTAATTACTTTTTGTCTTTTTCAGGAACTGGATCATAACCCGATCCTCCCCAAGGATGACAGGTGCCAATACGTTTAATTGCTAGCAAGGTGCCTTTTAAAAAGCCATGTGTTTTAAGAGCATCAATAGCGAAATAGGAACAGGTTGGATCGTACCTGCATGTTGACGGTAATAAAGGAGAAATTAAAATTTGATATCCTTTAATCAGCAAAACAAAAGGATATATTAGTATATTTCTCATTCTAGATTTAAGTTCAAATTATGTGTCGAAGAATTCGTTCAAATATTTAAGGAAAAAGTAGTACCGTCTTTTCCATCTTTTAAGTGAATTCCAGCTTCTTTTAATTGATCACGAATTAAATCACTAGTTTGAAAATCTTTGTTATCTCGTGCTTGGTTTCTAAGTTCTATCAGTATGTTAACAGCATCTGATAATTTATGATCATCTTCCGAATTAATGGTGTTATTTTCTTCTAAAGCTAAAATATCAAAAATAAAATCATGCATTGTTTTATTAATGATATCAATATTTTCTTTATCTAATTGTGTGGTTCCTTCTTTAGCTGTATTGATGATTTTTACGGCTTCAAATAATTGAGCTATTAAAATTGGACTATTAAAATCATCGTTCATCGCGTCATAGCAAGATTGTCTCCAAATAGATGCATCAAATTCATTTTTTTCTGAAGGCACAATTCTTGAAAGCATTTTATAAGCTTCCATCAATCTATTAAACCCTTTTTCAGAGGCTAATAATGCATCGTTAGAAAAATCAAGAATGCTTCTATAATTTGCTTGGTACATAAAAAACTTAGCAACAGAAGGTGAAAAAGCTTTGCTTAAAATGGTGTTTTTACCAGAAAACAGTTCGTGAGGTAGAATATGATTCCCTGTAGATTTCGCCATTTTTTTTCCGTTAAGAGTAAGCATATTAGCATGCATCCAATAATTTACTGGATTGGTTTTTAAGGCAGCTTCAGATTGTGCAATTTCACATTCATGGTGTGGAAATTTTAAATCCATTCCTCCACCGTGAATATCAAAATGTTTGCCCAGGTATTTAGTGCTCATTGCGGTACATTCAAGATGCCAACCGGGAAATCCATCACTCCAAGGTGATGGCCAACGCATAATATGCACAGCTTCTGCTTTTTTCCAAAGCGCAAAATCTTGCGGATTTTTTTTATCGGTTTGAGCAGCTAGATCACGGGTATTAGCAACCATGTCTTCTAAATTTCTTCCGCTTAGTTTTCCGTAAGTATGAGTTTTATTGAATTTATGCACATCAAAATAAACAGAACCATTTATTACATAAGCAAAACCTTCAGAAATAATTTTTTCAATAATTTCTATCTGTTCAATAATATGTCCAGTAGCAGTGGGTTCAATACTTGGAGGAAGCGCATTAAATTTTTCCATTGTTTGATGGAAATCGACTGTGTATCGTTGCACAATTTCCATAGGCTCCAACATTTCAATCCTTGCTTTTTTAGCGATGCGGTCTTCGCCACTATCCGCATCATTTTCTAAATGTCCCGCATCTGTAATATTTCGAACATACCTAACTTTGTAGCCCAAGTGCTTTAAGTACCTGAACACCAAATCGAACGATAAAAAAGTACGACAATTTCCTAAATGCACATTGTTGTAAACCGTAGGTCCACATACATACATTCCAACAGACTCCTTATGGATTGGAGTGAATTTTTCTTTTGTTTTTGTAATTGAATTATACAGGTATAATTCTTGTTGTTCGAAAAGTTTCATGTATTTAAATGCTTCTTTTTAATTTAACGTTTAGCAAGTTATAAAACTTTAACTTGGAATTGCAACATTAAAATATTGTATTTAATTTTATATAATCTAAAAACTCTCTTCTTGTTTCATTTTTTTTAAATTTACCTCCAAACTCACTGGTTACCGTGCTGCAATCAATATCACGTATTCCACGAGAATTAACACATAAATGCTTTGCATCAATGACACAGGCCACATCCTTTGTATTTAAGACTTCTTGCAACTCCTTAACAATTTGCATCGTAAGTCTTTCTTGTACCTGAGGTCTTTTTGCAAAATAATCTACAATTCTATTCATTTTTGAAAGCCCAATTACATTTCCATTAGAAATATAAGCGATATGTGCTTTTCCAACAATAGGAAGCAAATGATGCTCACAAGTAGAATAAAGTGTAATGTTTTTTTCAACCAACATTTCACCGTATTTATATTTATTTTCAAAAGTGGAAGCAACTGGTTTGTTTTTTGGATTTAAACCGCCAAATATTTCACTGACAAACATTTTTGCAACTCTTTTTGGAGTTCCTTTTAAGCTGTCATCAGTTAAATCCATCCCTAATGTTAAGAGAATTTTTTTAACATCTTTTTCTATTGCTTCTATTTTATCTCCATCATTGATTTTAAAAGCATCTTTTCTTAAAGGAGTATCGCTAGAGGTTCCAATATGTTCTTCGCCTAATTCATCCATTACTTTACTGTGGTTTTTTAAATTCATAGGTATTTAATGTAATACAATTTGCAAAGATACAAATTCAATAATAGCTGAAAAATTTGTACCACACTATTTTTATGATTAGGGTTTTTTTATATTGAGTTGTTATATGTAAGAGAAACAAAGGAGTTATAGGTGAAAATAAACACCTATTTATTTGTTAAATGCTTGAAAAAAAAGCATGATTTAATATAGATCAAATTAATTTTTACACTTTTTATTTTTTAATATTTAATTGCTGAAAAAACAATTAAATATTAAAAAATTCATAAATTGTGAATTCATAAATTTTCCTTAAATTTAAAAAAAAAGTGTAATGAAAAAAAACATACTTGTTCTATTTATTTTTTTTCCTTTTTTCTTGTTTAGCCAAGAAAGTATTAGTGATAATAATTATGAAAACTTCATTAAATTAGAGCCGACAGAGGTTTATTCCAGCGCAATTTTAATTTTTGACTTCGAAAAAGCACAAGATATTACCTATACTTTAAAGTACAATAATACTATTATTTCTACTGCTATAGTTAATAAAGAAAAAGGTGAACTTATAAAAAAAGTTGACTTTTCATTATTAAAAAAAGGAGTCTATATAGTTGATTATTATATAGATGAAAAAAAAGTAAAACAATTAACTTTTAGTAAATTGTAAAAACCCAAACTAGATGAACTTCAATAAAATATTTTTCATATTTACCCTATTTTTTGCCTTGCATTCTTTCAGTCTAAGTGCTCAAGTATGCGA
>Ga0208814_1000495_pt1 | contig 23928 bp, 28 predicted proteins | sample MalvirAntarct_55_FD_184253 | JGI IMG/M metagenome (GOLD analysis project Ga0208814, IMG submission 184253) | Marine viral communities from the Global Malaspina Expedition - Malaspina viral metaG Antarct_55 (SPAdes) (version 2) | ecosystem: Environmental > Aquatic > Marine > Oceanic | place...
GCGGTGGGGGAGGCGGTGGTGGCCATAATGTATCTAGTGGTACTGTTTCTGCTCCAAAATATCCGTCTGGTGGAGGTGGTGGAGCTGGATCAGCAGGTATGGTATTATATAAAGTTGGTTCTGGTGAAATATATAATTACACTATTGGTGCTGGCGGTGGTGGTGGAAAAGCTAATCTGTCAGGATCTAATGGTCAAGACACTCGCTTAGATTTTTCTAGTACTGATTTCGCAATCAGTCATAGTGGTGATGGTGGTACTGGACATTATAATGGTAATATAGGTGGTTTTGGCGGAGCACAAGAAAAATCTGGAAACGTCATATCCGTTACAGATGGTGTAGGTGGAAATGGTGGAGATGGTATTAAATATAATAATATTCCAGGTACTGGAACGATTGGACATGATTCTAATCCCCCTATTATTGCAATTAGTCCTACAAATACAATCTATGTAGGAGGTGGAGGTGGTGGAACTGATGCCTCAAGTATTGCATTACCGCCACCCAATCCGTCCAATGGAGGTGGAGGAGGTAATGGAATAGGTGGATTTTTGGGGACAGGACCATCAAGTGGTACTAGCTATAATGGAGAATCAGGTATAGCCTATGGTGCTGGAGGAGGAGGTGGGGGGCAACCAGGAGACGGTAGTCCTATAGTAACTTACCCAATCACATATGGTGGCGATGGTAGAGAAGGTGCTATATTTATATATGTTGTTAATCTTACAAATGGTTGTCAATGGAATCCATTATTGGCAAACAAGACAACTCTTTGGACAAGAGCCACATCTGGTTGCCTCGACTTAACTGATGCTACTTTACCTGATGGACAACCCATGACAAGAGATGATTTAAGTGAAAAACGTAAAGCCACTATTTTTCAATACAAGCAAAATGGTGCTGGGTTTTCAAAAAAACAAAATTATTCTAGATTAGCGAGAGGCTTAGGGCGACAACGAGGACAGTCGTTTGCTACTCAAAGCGATACATATACAAATGCGAATACTCATGGACTTCCTATTGTGAATAATCGTGTTTTATCATGTTCCAATGTTACTAAAAATTGGGCTCTTACCAATCAAAACGATACACCTGGACCTGTTAGAAGAATTACGAATATTCCGACGGTACCATTAACGAATTACATTGTTCGCAGAACATACTTGGCTGGAGGAGGTAAATGGCCTCAATATGGATGGGCTCCTGGTAATACCGGATTTCCAGTGGGAAAAAAAGGAAATTTATAAATATGATATAGTATTCTATTACTATATCGAGGAAAATATTTTTATGACAGAACCTGTTATCACAAGTTGTTCAATTATGTTGTCGGTATATTATTGAAATAAATAATACATATTATCTAATAATCTGTAAAAATACGTCATTCACATAATATAAATTATGATATCTTTTATTTGCGAAACCCTTTTTTAAAGCCTTTGGGTACAATTTGCTGTTGGCTTTTTGTTCCTGTGAGTCAGGGCTTGATTCTTTTTCTATGACCATATTCTTGTTGATTTCTAGCGATAAACTCGTTATCATTATAGGAGTTATATTTGTTTTGATTGTTTTGATTGTTTTGATTGTTTTGATTGTTTTGATTGTTTTGATTGTTTTGATTGTTTTGATTGTTTTGATTGTTTTGATTGTTTTGATTGTTTTGATTGTTTTGATTGTTTTGTATGGATTGGTCAATAGTGTCTTCCTCATCGCCAAAAAAATCATCTAGTCGCGCTTTTCTCGTGAAAGATTTTACACTAGATGATTCTAGCATAGTATTCATATGATTATATATAATTAATATTATCAATTCTTTAAATTATTAATTATATTGTATTGCGTATGACTGTACGTTTATCTAAATTATTATAGTATCACTTGTATTGTGATGTTGTTGTTTATTCTCTCAAAGATGGATTCACACAAATATCTTGAGAAGGGAATATATCGCCTGACATACATGTATCTCCTTCTTTCACCTGAATACAGCTGCGAAATCCTCTATCCTCACCAATGTAACAATATCCTGATTTACCAGGACCGGATCTTTGTGTAGAACTAGTTGCATCGTCCGGTATTGGTTCGCTATTATACTCGGCATCAGCTAAAGCGCTAGATAGTGAATTAGAAATGGAATTCATGGCGTTTGATTTTACTTGAGAATTATTTTGCGTAGATGTATTTGTATTACCGAGCATACTTCCTTGGTTGGAACCTTGATCAATATCCAATTGACCTTGAATGACATTGACACCGCTTTCAACAGTTCCAGCAGCAACATCGATGCCTAATTTAGCTCCTTCAGCTGATAATTGAGCAACATCTTTTGTAGTTTCGGTAACAACATAACCTAAACTTTCCAATATATTTTTCAATAGAGGAGCTAATGCTTCTTTAATTACATGAAGAAAATCACCTAAATAAGAAAATATATTCACTCCTAAGAAAAGTAGAATTACGACAATTAATCCAATTCGCGTGTAACTAGTTTTACCATCGGTAGAAAAGAAACCGTCACTAGAATTAGACGATGACATTTTAGGAGTTGATTCTATATCTACTGTTATACCAGACGGAATATTATTACTAACACTTTCCATATATATAAAAATGGTATATAAAAATATGCTTCATTATTTGTATTTTTTATTTTCACTTTAATAATTTAATAATTTAATAATTTAATAATTTAATAATTTTACAATTTTAATATTTCATGTAATTCATCATATATAGATTTTCCTATATGCTTACTCATATAATATCCAGATATTGTCGTACCTATAACAATCAATGCGTATGAAGCAAATACAATACTAGTAATTGGGTCCATGTAATTATTATCACTTATAATAATATAATACTATATAATGGATTATATTATTCCGGCCTTTTCAATGCTAGCATTAGATAGTCTTTATTTATCAAATATTGGCGGTCCTTTGTTTGCCAAAATGGTGAATAAAATTCAAAACGAAGATATGAAATTAAACATCTTTGGCGCAATTGGTTCTTATATCTTGCTGATATTAGTTCTGTATAAATTCATTATTTTAGAGAGAAAACCTCTTAGTGATGCGTTTTTACTGGGATTTTGTATATATGGTATTTTCGATCTTACCAATATTGCTATATTTAAGAATTATCAATTAATACCTTCCTTAGTAGATACCGTATGGGGGGGTGTTTTATTTTATACGGTCACCTGGATAACCTATAAAATATTGAGAATTAAAATGTAATTATTACCAGTTATCAGTTATCAGTTACACTCTTGACAAACATTGTAACTAATACCATAAATTCATCATGATGCTATCAGTTACATTCTCTACATCATGTGCCCAGTGTGATGGTAAATAAAGCATATCACCTGGAGTCATTATAATTTCGTATTTTTTTGAAAACATTGCACTAGGGCAAGAAAATATGTTTCCAATAGAATAGTTTGACCACTCTAATTTAGAGTTATTGTCGTCGAAACATAAATATTTATTATCCTTTTTATTGAAAAACATCCACTTTTTGTTTCCATGTAGCTGAATTGCTAAATTATCAGGGCGATCCTTATGTAATGGAGTGCGTGATTTTTCAGGACCAATCCATAATTTTCCATCTCTAAATATATTTATTTGATGATTATTAAATTCTACTCCTATCTTGCGCTGTTCATCTTTAGTTATTATATTATTTCCACCATATCCATTCGAAGATTTAATATTTTTACATACATTGTACATATTTTCTTTTGTAAATGTTCTTTCTTTTCTTCCATTTACCGTTCCATAATTTCCATAACGAACATTTAATTCTTTATCAGATAAAATATCGCAAAAGTTATCCCATTCTATATTATTTTTAAGGGTGTTAGTAAATAATACAGGTTCATCGGAAGACGTCAATTGTTTAAATTCGCGAGCATTTATACGCGAAAACTCATATATAGGAAATGGAAACTTTTGTTTAGTACAATAATAGTGGATCGTTTTTACAACTAATGTTAGTAATAAAATAACAAGTATAATAGTTTTATATTTTTTTATAGTTGATAAAATATTCATCCAAATCGGTTATTTATAATTATATTATATATTATTTTCGTTATTTTCGTTATTTTCGTTATTTTCTTTTTAGTCGGTGTAACTTACATGGATATATTTAAGACCGAATTATTGTATTAATTCCGTTTAAAGCATCTAATTTTTCAAAGGTTTTCTCTCTATTGCTTTTTTCTAGACCATTGAATAGATAATCTGTAGCAGGACGTTGTTCGTTTTTCTTAATTTCCTTGTAGATGAGATTTATTTTCTTTGTAATGTTATCTACGGTTGCTTTATTCTCAATGATATCTATCGAGGAATCAAATGTGTCTGTCACCAAGGAAATAGCGAAATATAGCAAGTACTTCCTTTTCTTTTTCACACCGCTAGTGTAACGAATGCAAAATAAATCAAATATGCTTCTCAATATTTTATCAGAAATTTCGCTTTTCCTCTCCTTGTTTGCTTTGAATAATACGTCCCAAATCATCCATACTGGTTCTTTTACACATTTCTCATCCACGGTGACAAAAGATCTTCTTTCGCATATACAAATTTCTTTTCGTTTCTTACATAAATTTTCAAATTCTAGAATCCATTCCAACCAATAACACGCATCGAGCGAACTGTGGGAATCTTTAGATAAGTGAAATGCGAACTCATTAATAGCAATAAACAATTCTTTCGGATCGTCTTTTTTAAATATAGCAGTGACATACTCAACATTGGGTGCTTTTAACTTACATGACATGCTAGTCATATCGAATTCTTCCTGTTTTTTTATTTTGATACTTTCGATGGAATGTTTTTTTTTTGAACTACATAAAATAATAATAATTTCCGCAAATATTTTTCTCACCTTGTCATTGTTACGTATATCTAACTCTACGCCATTGTAAGTGGAAATCATTTCTTTAAAATTGTTAAATCGCATTTCCAAATAAATTGGTAATTTTGGGTTACCTAAATGTATGTGTTTTCCAACAAATGTTAATATGATATCCCATAATTCAATGAAACATCCGCAACATATAAATTCAGCACTCCAATGTAATGCTTGCTCTATTCGTCCGGACTTGAGACTATTTAGTAATTCTTTTTTCACATCAGCTCTTTTGAATTTGGAGAAAGTAATTCCCTTGAAATCTTTTTCACTTCGTACATCATTAATTTCAAATTCATTCATATATTTTTTCTTATAAAAAAAATAACATAAATATACATATATATGACAGAATTAGGATTTATTGGTGACAAAATAGTAAAAATCTACAATAAATTAGAAAGGTCTTTACAAAAGATGCCTATTTGGTTTCATTTGTTACTTTTATTAATAATAATATTTATTTTAGTGAATATTTATAATACATATACTCCGGTTAAGGAAGGTTTTATTGATCAGAAAGAGAAATTTGTCGTTAAAAAAGGCATTAATTTATATGATGATTTTTATGTGAATATATATGATGAATTGTTTTATAAGGAAATAGTCAATCAATACGAAGTGGGAAGTATAGAAAATATAACCAAGCCTACAAGCGAAAGTAATATTTTAGTTATTGGTAGTGGAACTGGGCATGTAGCAAATGAATTTTATAAACAAGGATATAAAGTGGTTGGTTTAGATGAATCTCCGTCTATGATAAAGTATGCTAAAGAAGAGCATCCTGAAATTGAATTCATTCAAGGAACTCCTATGAAAGCAATGGCTTTTGAGAAACAACAATTTACTCATATTGTATGTCTGAACATGAATTATTATTATTACAAGGACAAAGCAGCGGTTCTACAAAATATTTATAGTTGGTTACGTCCTGGTGGATTTTTTACTGTTCAATTGGTAGATAAAAATAAGTTCGATCCTATTGTACCAGCAGCCAAGCCGTTTATCATGGTAAATCCTCAAAGTTATGCTGATAAGCGAATAACTGAGTCAAATGTAGTGTTTAATAATTTTGATTACAAAGCAGATTTCCAAGTGTATCCAAATGATATGGTTCAGTTTCAAGAAATTTTCAAAGATACTACTCCCGGGTCTAAAAAGACAAGGCAAAATGTCCATAAAATGTGGGTACCTCCTAAACAAACCGTAATTAATCAATGTAAAGAGATTGGTTTTATCAACTACGCCCAAGTCGATTTACTAATGGCGCAACTGGAGTATCAATATTTGTATGTTTTTCAAAAACCAGAATAAATAGACAATTCAATAACATTCAATAACATTCAATAAAATAAACATTTCATATATTTATTTTATTTTTTACTAATAACTAGATTATTGTACATACGTTATTATTCAGAAGTAATTAGAGTTCTGCCATACACATACCATAATACTATGGAAAGAATGCTGCCAACTACAAATCCATTACCAGCCGATTGTAACGTTTTTCCAAACATAAAATACCCAATTAGTGGGAATAGTATGTATGAAATCAATACATAAAATACCATTATTTGGATAAATTTCATAAAGTTAGAATACGATTTCATGATATATTATACAAAAATATTATTTAATGTTTCATAAATAATTTGACACATTCCCATACTTTTGCTGATTCTTGAAGATTAAAAGCCCCGCGTTTCTGGGCTAAGTGAAGAAAAGATACCATGACATTAAGTGCTGTATTTTCATCAATGATATTAACATCAGTGATTGGTGGTTGTTGCTGCTGTTGAGATTCTTGACTTTGGGCTTGCTCTTGAGGCTTTTCACTGGTTTCCATTGTTATACTATCCATATGATAAATGATAATACAATTAATAATAATATTAAACGAATTATCTCACGTATTTTCCAACACGAGCAAAAGAATCGACAATAAAAATGATGAATATTCCTAAAAAGGAATATAAAATTAATTCTTCAGTAACATGACCAGTTTTTTCGTCTTGTTGTTCTTCCAATAAATATATAATTTGGTTCAGTTTTGTTAATAGTTCATCTTTATTAACACCATTTGGGGTATTATCATCAGAACCTTGATTGAAATAAGGTACATATTGCTGATAATATTGCTTGGCGTACTCGCTGGGCAATTGTGTAAATCCTTCTTGCTGTTGCTGTTGCTGTTGCTGTTGCTGTTGCTGTTGCTGTTGCTGTTGCTGTTGCTGTTGCTGTTGCTGTTGCTCTTCAGAACCAGGTTGTCCATATGGTAAATTCTGCTGATTGTTTATTTGGTGACCGTTCATACCTTGACTCACGTCTTGATGACCCATATCATATTCAGTACTTTCCTGAGGGATATTGCTATTTGACATTCTTTCCATACCGACAGAATTAGGGTGTTGGAGAGGTTGAAAATTGGTCAAATTACCTTCATCTTCGTCATCTTCTCCATCGTCATATTGAATACGTTTCTTTAAAACATCAATATTCGCATTCGATTTTATCGGATCGCGTCGTTTTAAGGTCTTATTTCTCATATTTTCCCTTTTTTTCTGAATAGGGTTATTTTCCATATTTTCATTATTAAAATCTGATGCATACATTGCTAAAGACATTTGGTTACTTATAAAAAATACAGATAATAATTTAAATAACCTACGGAAAAAATATATTTTTAATTTATATAAGAATGATTAACTTGTTTGACTTGTTTGACTTCAATCATGTTTTAGGAAAACTCATTGCTATTGTATTAATTATTATAGCTGCCCATTTTCATATACTAGCCGGTGTATTAGTACTTTTGTTTATTATTTCAATGAACCATTATGTTATTGAAGGTATGGAGAACAATGATTCTTCTAAAGAACAACAACCAGAATCCCCCGAAGAATCCCCCGAAGAATCCCCCGAAGAATCCCCCGAAGAATCCCCAATGTCACTATTTAAAAAAGATCATTGTAAAAATGGTATTTTGATGAAAGATGATAAGGAAATTACTAGTGATTTAATTCAAGAAAGCTTTCCCAATCTTAAGTTTGACGGCGAAGCATGTAATCCATGTGATGATGATTGCACGTTTGAAATTGTCTCTTCCTCGGAGCAAATGACAAATGAAGAAAATTTAAGACCTCAAGATTCTAATGAACATGTGATTGACCGTGAAAAAACAATTAAGAAGGCGGAATAAAAAGCAAAATAAAATAAAATAAAACAATAAAATAACAATATAAATTATATGAATCAATATCTATTTCTAGTTGCTCTTATATTCATTTCAATATTATTATCAATATTACTTGTACCTAATGAGCCAGAAGGATTCACTACTTATTTTAGACAATCTATGCGCCCACATATTAGAACCTTTAGAAATGCTCAAGATACGGTAACCTATCATTTCAATACAAAATTTAAATCATTCGGTCGTAATTTAGGGTTTTATTAGAATACATACTTTTTATTTTCGTAGTATATATATAATTACAACTATGTTTGAATTCTTAAATGTATTAAATTCCAGTAAATATTTTACAGGCATTATGATGATTTTATTAAATATTGGATCTAGATTTGTAGAAATTAAATTAAGCGATTCTATGGAAGCATATATCAAGTATAATATTGCCAAAGAACTGCTTATTTTTACAATGGCTTGGATGGGTACAAGAGATATTGTTGTTGCTCTTACTTTAACTGCTGTATTTGTAATTTTATCCGAATTTTTGTTAAATAATAAAAGTAAATTTTGTGTTCTGCCTGATAAATACAAACGTTTAAATCTTGATACAAACAAAGATGGTGTAATTAGCGATATAGAGATTAATAAAGCTATTGAAACATTGGAAAGAGCAAAAAAACAAAAGGAAAGTGAAAGACATATCGATTTATTGAATCATTACCAAAGTTTAATTTAGATATAAATATAAACACAGATTACGTGTATAAGTTATATGTATTAATCATAAGGAAATAATATATTATTAGTATAACATGAGTAATAATATATTGAAAATCACATTTGATGCCTCGACAATTAAAGGAACTATTGTCAAAGATATGATATACACACCGTCCATGTCCAATCCCCAATTATACAGTATGTTTCCTAATATATTGTTTATCCCTTCTATAAAATTAAAGAGAGAATTATTTGATAAGAGTTTAGGTGACGACGATATCAAAAAAATATTTTTATCATCCACCCAGATGAATAATTTCATTGTAAGACTACAAGAGGAGAAAAAATATAAACCCATTTCTATAGAAGATGCTGAAAGCAAAGGAATACTTTATAATAATATTGCCTTTGTTTTACAGCTATTCTTTCAAAAAGGATTACCATTTTCTATTTATCAAACACAGTATATTATCAATAATTACAATTGGAACCATAAATACGAATTAATACCTATAGTAGGGCAATCCGCGCCTATTGTATCTATTAAACTAACATTTGCCCTTCAACAAGGGAACAAATTATCTTTTGTTGATTCTACACGCTTAAATTGTAAGCACAAAAGAGAGTCTATCGTGAATGATTACTATCATCTTGTTGGATTAGATAAATCTGCTGGTAAAACTGCGAAACTAGAAGATCAACCAGTGAATACATTACCGATTGCTCGTCCTATTTTAAGCCCAAAGAAAACTGTTACTACTACAACAACCTATAAGTAGTATGTAAATAGTTTTACAATTTTTGTTTATATATACCAAAATAAATATTTATTGATATATATAATATATATAATATATGTTCATTAATTTACATTCAATATATGATTTTATCTCATTATTTGCGCTATTTGTGAATATTTATATACTATATACTTTAGACCCAGTATTGATATTCGGTTCAACTACTTGTTTGTTTTTTCACGATTTTATAAAGGAACTTACACGAGATTGGTATCCATCTATATTTAAGCGTCCTGATGGAGCAACAAACTGTTCTTTGTTTAATACCGGTGGATTAGTAGATCATAAGCCAGGATTTCCATCTGGACATGTTACCAGTATTTCATTCTTGATGAATATGTTATTATTGCGCGATAAAAACGTTTCTTTGAAAAAAATCATACTTTACAATATTCCGATTTTTATAATGGGTTATGCCAGAATTATGAAAGGGTGCCATAATTTAATACAAGTGGTTGCTGGATATATTTTAGGTTATAGTATCGCAAATTTATTTCATAGTTATGCGAAGGAAATAAACCACGGTATAAACCGATTATATTCTTATTTTACAGCCAAGAAATAATCTATATATATATTAATATATAATCATGGCGACCAATATCATTAATAATAATAATAATAATAATACTTCCATTTATAACGATACGTCTAGCATACTTTATAATTATGCTATAACAAGAACATTATTTGATAGCAAAAATAAAAATGCTATAGAGAATGAAGTTACAAAACTAATTTCTTTACAATTTGATTTAATTATAGCAAATAGCAGTAATAATCCTGCTATTAGCGCGAAAGATAATCTAAATAATGTTATAGCTATATTTTTTAAGGATGTAATCAATGAGCAAGGTCAAGTAGGTGTTCCGCTAGTAAAAATAAATGGTTCTTATCAACCTGTAAAAACACTTGATCAGTTAAAAGATGTCATCTTAAAATATAACTTCAGAGAGAAAATGTCAATATTGCGCAACTTCGCATCGAAAACAAACGACTGCTTTATGTATTCTATTTTAATTGAATATTATGAAAATAGAGAATCCAAACAAACTAGTACGTTTATAGCAAAATATCCCATGTTAAATATCGGGTTTTTAGACGAATCAATTTTATTAATAGAGAATATTTTAGGATTTGATATTATTGAAACAGCAAATTGTTATCAAGACATAAGAGGCAGTGGTAAATCTATTACCAGCGGATGTACTGAAAATAAACGATTTTATCGTGAAATTCAAGAAGACTATATAGCAAATAAAACACAATCACCAATTACTCTATGTTGGTTATGGCATCCACTAGTATATGGTGTTCCTTACCAAGATGTTGTAAAATTACCGGCCGATAATTATGTTAAAAAGCTTTCAACCAGTTATACCGGCAATAATAATACACTTATTCCAAATTGTATGAGTGAAATTTATTCAAAGTATCCATTATTTCCACCACTCTCTCAGAGAGAACAAAATTATATTAAAAGTAAAGGGGGAAACGTATTGGTCGATGGACTCTATCAACGACCACCATGGACTCCACCAATTTGCTATATGAAACCTATTGAGCCATATAGTTTTTCGATAAATTTACAAAAGCGTTATAACAAATATTCCGTTAGTAATTTATCTGGACACGTCATGATATTTTTAATTATGGCGAAATATTTTAAAAATCCAACAGATAACACCAATATTAATATGAATCTTATTGTTCTGGCTAGCATCTTATTTATGGTTCCATACAATCATTCCATACATGAAATTTTTCAGGCTGCTAAAATGATGGGAGTTAATACCAATTATTCAATTAAAAAAACAGATTTAGACAATATTAATACTTTATTAAGTGCTACTGATTTAACACCAATTGTATTGCCGAATCAAGCTTCATGGGCTTCTCCTCAAAAAAGGAACGTATTTAAAGGTACCTATACAAAAGGCGGTAAATCGCAATCGAGAACAAAAACGAAGCGCTCTAAAAAATCTAAAAAAACGAGGCGCTCTAAAAAATCTAAAAAAACGAGGCGAACTAAAAAGTCTAACAAATAAAAATAACTAAAAGAATAACTAAAAAAATAACTAAAAAAATAGCTAAAAAAAATTGAATTTCATTTCATGTTATTGACTTGATTCATTAAATACTTAAATCATGTCAATTTTATTGCTACAGTTAGGAGATGTTTTTAGAGGAGAAGTAATAAAACGCCCTTCTAAACATTGTAAAACACCATACGTTGCCGATGTTCAAATAGAAAATGGGGACGAAATATTGGGTCATTCACTATCACTCGGTTGTTGCGGTCTAGCCGACAAAGGTTCGGAAGTATTAATGACTATTCCACAATCATCAAATTCTAATAGAAAAGCAGTATGTAGTCACCGAATCGACTTGTCTCTATTTCGCGATCTAGAACGAAATAAAGAAATTGTCATTGGCATTAATCCAAAAATAGGAGAGAATATAGCGGAAGAAGCTCTAAAAAATAATTGTATGCGAAATTTAGAAAATATACAATCTTATACACGTGAAGTAAAAATTATGAATTCGCGTTTTGATTTTGCCGGAATCGACGAGAATGGAAAACCATTTCTCTTAGAAGTAAAAAATGTTCCCTTGGCAGATTATGTAGATGTACCAAAAAAAGAACGAAATAATTATATTGATGAAATAAAAAATAAAGGGTTCAATGAAAAAATTGCCTATTTTCCAGACGGTTATAGAAAAAAAAGTACGGACGTAGTTAGTCCAAGAGCTCTGAAACATATTCAAGAGTTGGAAGAAATTGCTAAAAAAGGCACTGTTCGCACTATACTATGTTTTATCATTCAAAGAAGCGATGCTAATCGTTTTCAGACTTCGAATGTAGATTTAATATATAAGAAGGCAGTTTATCAAGCTCATCAGAATGGCGTAGAAATAAACACAATACAGGTTGATTGGAACAAAGAAGGCGAATGTCATTTTGTCAGAAATGACCTGCCTATTTCGCTGAAAAATGGAGAATTTATTCCCATTTGAAAGATTGGGATATGAATTATGATTCACTCTATCTCTATCTCTATCTCTATCTCTATCTCTATCTCTATCTCTATCTCTATCTCTATCTCTATCTCTATCTCTATCTCTATCTTTAACTCACTCTATATCTAACTCACTCTATATCTAAAATATGCTTTTACATAATGTATAATTTTTATCATTTGTGTCCACATATAAAGTGGCTGTATAATTTTTACATATATCTAATAATCGTACATTCATATAATTTGATAGGTATAATTCATTCATTTCGATGATACAATTTTCTATTTTGTATTTACTATATAATAATTTATAAACATCTTGGATCGTTTCGAGCAACTGAAACTCTTCCCATCTAACATATCTCTCATTTATGATAAGTATTATTGTAAATGAATCGTAGTTTTTTCCATTATTTTTACTCATTATAATGTAATTACAATAGTCTAATAAAATAAATGATTATTTCGGTTTATATTGTTTTGTCTGGCGAATATATTCTAAATATAATTGAAGTAAAAATAGAATGATATCTATTATGTAACTTAAACTTAATCATGTGTATTCAAATGACAACTCACAATTACAATCACACACTGATTGTTAATATTACACCCGATGATCATGATATATATATCGATACAAATGATGCTCCTCCTCCACTTATTCCCATACAACCCCCCGATGCGGATTTTGAATATTTACATTTGATAGATAAAATTCAAATGAATCGTGAAAATATGGAGCAATATGAAAACATCCAATATATAATTGGTACGATATTGTCTCTGTACAGCATATACTATTTCGTCTCTAGAATATTCGATTCTATTTATAAAAAATACATATAAAAATACTCTTGTATTATTATATAACAATAAAACTACTATGCGATTTAACGTTACGTACGCTGATTATAAGGATCAAAATATCGTTACTTCTTTTTTTAAATATAATATAAAAAATAAAGTGGATATAATACACAGCAAAACGATATGTAAAAAAAATAATATTATAGATACAAATAAAGAATTCAAAATATCAGATACGATAACTGAATATAAAGATAATAATGGAGACACAAATTACAGACTAGAATTGTTACTACAATTACCTAATCGAAAATATGGGAAAAAAGAAAAAAAATTAAATAAAATATGTTCTACAATCTATATGAATGTATTAGAAAATCATGAAAGTAATAATAAAATAACATTAATAATAGACGAAGAAAAGCTAGATATTTTTGACAAAATAGACAATATATTATATGATATGGATGTTTCAATAAATATTTATGATAATATAGGACTTGTAGAACGCATATCAAGATATAATAATAATAATAATAATAATAATAATTTGAATATTTGAATTATTTAACGAGTAAATAATTCAAACAACTCGTTTAATTAAAACAAAATGTTACATTATTACACGACTTTTTATACATATCTAATGCTTTCTCGCGTTGTATTTCGTAATCCATGATTGGTTTCGGATATTGGGTATGTGCGTGGTTTTTCCATTCTTCGTCCCACTCATGTATAGCTCTCGATGGAACATATTGTAATTAGGGTATCCATTTTTTAATATATTCGGCATCAGGATCGTGTTTATCGGATTGCGGCCAAGGATTAAATATACGAAAATAGGGCTGTGAATCCGCACCAGTTGAAGCAACCCACTGCCAATTTCCATTGTTACTGGCTGGATCATAGTCTGTTAAACGTTGAGAAAAATATTTTTATTATATATCCATTATGTTAATTATAAAAATTGATTCTTGTTTTGTATAATATGATATGATATCATACAAAACAACAGTTGAAAATATAGAGTTATTGTATTTTATATAATATGCCATACAAAACCAATCAACTTGCCCGATTACCTCCTGAACTGAAGTATTATATAGCCGAATTTGTGAATTGTAAAGATGTAAAACCATATCCGTATATTCCATTGTTTAAGAATATTATACTCAATTGGTATAATAAATATAGAGCATGGGATAATTCTGGTATCGTATATCGTCAATATAAAGACATTTATGACAAAGGAATTTCAGAAGATGAAACACCCTTTCTAAAATTTGCTTTTAATTGGCATCGTCAAGAAAGCAAATATTACAATATAAATATGGTACATTCAGTTGGACAATTTGAAAAAATAGCTTGTCGAACTCGTACTATTCCTTGGAATGGAATGGATCGTAGATAATATAATATATTATAGTTATTTATATTGAAAAAATCATTTATACAAATTTTTCAATTTTTATTTTTGTTATTTTGTTATTTTGTTATTTTGTTATTTTGTTATTTTGTTATTTTGTTATTTTGTTATTTTGTTATTTTGTTATTATTTAATACGTTTTGTCCATATAGTTACATAACATTCGGACTCTTTATTAGATAAATCCCTATAGCATACATATCTTCTGTGGGCGTATTCACCAATTTCTAGTGATGAAATTGGTCTGTCTAGATTACTTCCTAAATTGGATGATTTAGCTATTTTCTCAATATCGTCGAGCGAATGAACACATTTCACACTAGTCGAACAGATTTTAAATCCGTTAATTTCTTTATATTCCCTACTTTTATTTTTGGCACCATGTTGTTTGGCATATGTGTCATTTTCGAGTTGTGTATTAAATATTTCATAACCACGTTCAAAATCTTCATTGTTGTCTTCTACAACAACCTCATTTGTGTCTAGATTTTCTACGTTATTTGTATGAAGTAGTGTTCGCTTCTTCGTTGAAACATTATTTCTCTTTTTATTAAATCCAGATGTTTGGTACGAGCAAGTAGCGCTAAATGGATCCAAAATAGACGCTTCGTATTGTTCGACTGCCTTAATAGAAGTTCTGAAAGGTCCGGTTTTATGACCGTTCTCAATATTTTCTCGCCAATACCCAGTAAGCCTTCCCGGAAAACCTTGAATTTGTACATTATTATCTACTATCTTAGTATGTCGTTCATGGGTACAACCAATTCTAAGTTTCCATCGGTTTGGTATAAGATTTGCACGACGATAAAATCCTTTCACACATAGAACTATATGTGCTTCGTAATTATGGGTGAATATATATTCCAACTCTTCACTTGAAATCCTATCAACAGAAGTATGATTCATACATAATACGCCATATTTACTACATGCCCCCTCAATATATGGAAGAGTCTTACTGGTGGCTCTACATAAATGAACTCTATAATCATTGCCATAGTTGTCGACGATGTCTTCTTTTACCCATTTATCAGCAGAATCAGCATTAGTCAGTGAATAAAATTCTTGAATTATATTTTTCAATAGGAAGTCACTTACACCTATATAACCAAGTGGAATAGTCATCTGAAATGACTTATGTATATCAGGTCCCCAATTATATAACTCGTGAAGTTCTTTTATCATAGTAGCACTAATTACAATAATTCTATTGTTATGTGTGTTCATGTGTTCAATGTCTAGGATACCACTTTGCTTTAACTTCATATGTAGTATTTGTCCTTCCTTATCACCGGTATCTATTTCATCGATAATTATAAGAGAGTCAATCATGTTATTCAAATCGAGCTTATTTAACTGTCCATGATGGTATATATTATCCTTTAAGCAATCAGGAGACTCTTTAATAAAATCGGCTTGCCATGATAAGTTACTCATACCAGTTATTATAAAGGTTTTATTTATCTTCGTCATGAATGAATCGTTATGGTGCGTAGTCATACCTCGAACAGTGGCTAACATGAAACCATTAGCGCCAATTTTAGTAGGTTTTTGAACACTTTGAACTCTACACTCTAAATTTTCATAAAAAGTCTTTACAATATGATCAGCATCTGATTGTTGATTTGGCCAAATATATTCAGCGCTAGCATTTGCTTCTCCTGTAAGATAATTATGTTGGTTGCGACTGATTTGCGAAATATATGAGTTATTCACCATTTCTCTCTGAGATTTTAATATATCTTGAGCATTAGATAACAATTCCATAATGTAATTATCCTTGAACGTATATTGAATGTTCTTAATTTCTTATATTAACACGTAAAAAATTAGGAAGGAGGTTTCAATTTTTTTTTATAACCATAATTGTTCAAATCGTATAAAGGGATCTATCATGTCTAAATATCTAGACTTACCGTGTTTCGTTCAGACTTGCGTCTCTTTGATCTAACCGGCATATTGTCGTTTTGCATTTCTTTTAACTCACTAATACTAATCGTACTACCCTTTTCATCACCATCGTTCTGAATATTTACTTCCGTTTGTTTCATTTTAAGACCGGAAAGAATATTCGAAATATCACTAGGACCCTTCATTTCAGGGCGTCTAGAGGATTTTTCCGAGGCTGGAATACCACGACTAGCATTAATATCAGGTCTATTCGATAAAGGGACATATCCTGGTCTTATGGGAGGAGGAACAGAATTGGGTCCTTGAGTAGCAATCGATGCTGGAGGGGCACCATTTGATTGAGGCATGAATTGTTGGTTAGGATTATATCTTGGCTGTTGCTGTTGCTGTTGCTGTTGCTGTTGCTGTTGCTGTTGCTGTTGCTGCTGCTGCTGCTGCTGTTGCTGCTGCTGTTGTTGCTGCTGCTGTTGCTGGCCTTGACCCCCCATCATAGACCCCATGAAACCTCCTAGACCAGGATTCGTTTGACCCATTGAATTTACCGCAGCACTTGTGAATTGTTGCATTAGATCAGGATTTTGTCGCATGATATCATCCATACCAGGCATGGAAGATTTAAACATACTATTTGTCATATGAACCATTAAAGCACTTCCACCCAATTGAAACAAAAGCTTCAATTCTGGAGCCATAGTAGCCTTTGACTTATACTTCTCGTGTAGTTCAGCAAAAATATCGTCATAGTCGTCAATATTCTCACTTATTTGTTCTGACCAACCATCTATTTTTACATCAAATGGATCGAATTTATTATTCAAAAATTCTAGACCAGTAATACAAGCCATCATCATTTTTCCTTGAAATTTTACGGCATTTTTTCTTTCTTTCTCCGATACAATTGATTCATATTCACCTTTCATCTCAAGTAGATTAGATTCCATGTCATATTTCTTCGTAAGCTTTACCCCCTTTCTCTCTAAATCTTCTAACTTCTGAAGATAGTTAAATTTTTCTTTCAATGCTTCTTCTTTACTCACTCGAGGCTCTGCTTGGGATTTTGTAATATCAGGATTGATTGGAATATCATTGAATTTCCCATAACCGTCCCATGTCTGTTTATCTTCACTAGAAGAATCTTTCATAGAAGCGCCTAAATTTAACGGTTCTACAGATGGTACATCAACATGATCATCCATAACGTCAGGTAATAATGGTTCGTCATTTAACTTGAATGAAGTGGAAAACATATTTGATCTAGCAGATTTGATGCTCTTCTTTGGTGCAGATAAATCATTTAACTCGTCTTCTAAATTATTTAAATCATTCACATCAATATCACTGGATAATCCACCACCGCCACCGCCACCGCCAATAGAATTTTTCTTTTTATCATTCATTAATAATTCAATACCAAAGTTTGAAGATTTAGACCGTCCTATATCGCGCGAATCATCCATTGAATTAGATATGTTAATTGTATTTTCGGTATCAAAATTACTAATATCGATTATTTCAGGTTCTCCCATTATGATTTAAATAGAAACTTTAATTTTAAATCAAACACATTAATTATATATTATCTTATCTCGTAAATACCAAATGCCTTGTAAAAAACAATCTGCCAAATCGTCCTTTTTCTTATGGGTATGAAACATCTCTAAATGTTTTCCAAATTGTTCATTATTAATTAATAACTCTTCGCATATTTCAATACCCATCGTTTTTCTCTCTGAATAAGTAGTTTTTTTTGATACGTAATCTTTTAATTTATTAGCAGCCGATATAAAATGAATGTCAGTGGTATCTTTCATAATAAAATATTGCGCTATCATACCTTGTAACGTTTTCATGCGATTCGCAATCGGACTTATTTGATTTTCAATAATAACCGTGTCTATATATAAATCTCCATATAGTTCATCCAATGTGTTTTTCATATTAATACCAATATCGATTAGACTCAAATCGGTTGTTTTCACCCTATTTGAAAACGGCAATATAAACTTCTTCGGTAACATATCATGTAAGTATTCTAATAAAAGAACCTTGCTTTTCTTTGAATCAAATTCAATTTGATGACATGTTAGAATGTCTTTCAAATTATTGATTTTGATTTTTTTTAATTTATGAAGTTCCAATTCTTTTGGAATAATGGGATATTCAATGTCTTTGCAGTGTTTTTTACAGCAAACTATATCACCATGACAGTATTTGGCCAGCTTTCCACATGAACATTTTACAACAGTTTCATTACATAAGCTTACTACATCCCATTTTAGTATTTCGTATTTTTCTTTATTCATCTCGTCAATATCAAATAAGCAAAGGGCCAGATTCTTAATCCCCACGTCTATACTTACTATTTTCATTTACTTATGTATTGTAATATATTATACTACAATACATTGTTTAATTACTTACTAGGTTAAAAGTGTTATATTAATTTGGATTAGGATACTGATGTTGAAGCAACTGTTCTTGTGTAATAGCAGGAGCAACCATTCTAGCTTGAAGCTGATAAGATGAGAGATAAACATTTTTCAAATCGCTGGTTTCATACCCATAAGGCTGTGATTTCTCCATACACGATTTATACAAGAATGGAGTATTTGGTACTGGTTCTCCTGTTTTTAAAGCAGGACAATAACAACAATCATCGCATGCCTCTAGTTGATTGGCTTTTATAACGGAGTCTGCGTTTTTTGTTAAATATTGTCTATATTGCCAATTTGATTTAATATTATTCTCCTCTCTGATTTGTTCATTAATAACTGCCCCTGGTTGCCACTTTGCGTAATTTCTTCCATCGGCCATGATAGGCGGAAAATCAAAATGAATATTATTTGAGCCAGCATAACATGTTCCCCAACTCATTGTATATATATACGTAGAGAGAAAATGTATTTACAAATTTACTTTGACGAGTCTTCAATCAATTTAATCAGCTCTTTTTTATTAGTCTTGCTACCCGATTGAATAAGTTCTTTTTCTACTGCAATTTGCCTTAATTTCTGTAATGTTAATGTTTTTAAATCTGTTGAAATACTTTCACCGTTCGATTCAGTAGTTGCTTCATTACTTGTCATCATTTCTTGTACAGAAGGTATCTTCTTAATAGAAGATATCGGTTTGCTTTGTAATATATCATTGACATCATTTGTATGCTGAACATTAGCATCACTGCCACTTTCATTAATACTCTCATCGTCACTATCGGTCTCACTATCACTATCGCTATCACTATTACTATTACTATTATCAATAATATTTATATTCATTGTATGAGATTCTTCTGAAAACATAGGTAATTCATTAACTTCTAATAAATCAGAAACATTTTCTTCTAAATTATTCTCTTGTAGTTGAATGACTTTTATTTCATCGTCGCTATTATCTAATTCGTCTATTTCTAAAATAGATAAACCATTGTTCGAAACGGAAGATACGTTTTCATTGTTGGCAGTTTCCTCATCACTGTCCTCGTCACTGTCCTCATAACTGTCCTCATCACTGTCCTCGTCACTGTCCTCGTCACTGTCATCCGATACGTCAATTAATGGTTCATTCATTTCACGACTTTGTATTAATTCAGAACGTTCTCCCATTCCACCTAACTGTTCAGTATTATGTTGCGGGATTGGTGGATGATGTATTTGTTGATGCCTAGACATTTCCATATTTGTAATAAAGGATTGGAGAACTCGCGCTTGTTCCATTTGTGCTCTCTCTAAAATAGAGATACTTCTCCTAAAATAGAAAAACAATAAAGATATTAATAAAAATACAATGCCTAAACAAAGCAATGTAATCGGACTTGTTAAAACTTCATACATTATTATTTACTATAAATATTAATTAAATACTGAGCAAACGAATTTTACATTTTACATGTTTTTCAATAATTTGGTTGATTCTGTTAAAATACGCTCAGGATAATTCAAATCAAACAATACTTTTAATCCTCCTCTTACGTTTGAAATACCTCGGCTAATTTGGTAGGTATAATTAAAGGTATATTCGTCTTGCTTTTCTACGTTCATATGACTATTATTAACTATTGGTTCTAGCTTTTTACATAAATCCAACAAATGGGTTGTCAAAATAAAATCAATGTTTTTCTGCTCTATTAAATATTTTACAAATCCATAAGAGCTTGCACACGCTTCGGTTGGATTTGTTCCAGAAAACAATTCGTCGAATATACAAAAATGTTTTTGTCCATCTTCTAAACTTTCCAATATTTCTTTACAGCGCCTGGCTTCTGCTTGAAATAAACTATCACGCCCAGATGTATCAGGTATATTTAAATAGCAATGAATATGATTATATGGAGCAATAGTTGCTTTTGAATAAAATCCATATCCAAATCCTTGTGTGAAAATCAAATTAAATAATACAGTTTTCAATATAGTCGTTTTTCCAGAAGCGTTTGGTCCGGTGATGGCAATATTCTTTCTTAAATCAATATTGTTTTTGACTGGATCATTCTCCATTAAAGACGGATAATATGCTTTTTCCATTTTCGTCTTTTTGCCAAATTTACATTTATTAATGTATTTCTCTCTACTCAATTTATTTAATCCATTCATATGTTCAACAAATGCATTCATACCTATGCTAAACTCAATCGTGCTTTGAATGTCCTTATTTGTATGAAATTCATAAAAGTATTTCATTATATATCCTATTTGTCTTGATTTGTTATGTAATTTGGTTACATCGAATTCAGTAATCACTTTCAATTCGTCTAATAATTTTGTACAATATTCTTTATGAGGATATATGCTTTGTAAAAATGGTAAATATGTATTATGTTTCACACAAGCGAATTCTATTGTGTTCATATTCTCAATAGTGGTTGTTAAATAATCTCTCAGTAAAAACAAATCTTCGTGGATGGATTTGAAATTTTTATAAAATCGATAACAAACTATGGAGTTCTGATAAATGGAAAAAACGTAAAATACGACAGAGACAATAGCATATACTCTCTTCTCCCAGGAAATATCCTCCATGATAGTGAATATATTTCCCAATGCGTGCTTTGAAAAAATATTAACCAGGACCTTGTAATAGCTTTCCATCGTAATAGATATTCCGCTGAATTTCAACATAAAAAAAGGCACTAGCAGTAAAATAACCGGCAAAATCAGACTTAATATGGGACTCACTAAATTATATATACTAAGTAATTGAAGAAACGGAGAAGAATGGTTTAAAAATTTGAAAAAATCGACATCTACATAATAATAACGATCTATGAAATTTTCATCTTCTTTTATTTTTTTCCACAATTCGTAAAAATTATCATATTGTTTTTGTTTCGAAAACTGTCGGTCGTCTATTTTCCACGAGTCAATAATTTTCTGGGTTTGTTTTAAAAACAACTTGTTATTCGTATAATATTCGCATAATTTGGGTAACTGTTCAATACCTATTTTGGATTTCGGCTGTATAACAGTTTCCATTAAACATTTACGAACGTCATTACTGTTATCATTATCTTTTCCAGTGTCTGAACCAGTATCACCGGCATTATTATCGTCACATTGTTCGGAATCTTCATTTAATGCTAATAATTCTAAATCATTGATAATATTAGTATCTAGTTTTTCCCGGTTTTCTAAATAGTATATCGGTAATTCAAATTCTGAATTCATTAATTAGTATATTTGACGAATTAATAAATTGATTCTATACGAACATATGTTGTATTGTATTGTATATTGTATATTGTATTGTATATTGTATATTGTATTGTATTGTATTGTATATTTTATTGTCACGCGCGACGACATATACCATCTATAATTAAGCGGTTATACTAGATATAGATGACGGCATCTCCTCTATTTGAGTATCATAATATTGCTCAATCTCTCTGATTTTTCGAATATCGTATTGAGTGATGAAATTAATTCCCATTCCTTTTCTCCCCCATCTTCCGGATCTACCAATTCTATGAATATACGTATGAATATCTTTAGGTATATCAAAATTAATGACTGTGCTTACTTGCTGAACGTCTATACCTCGCGCTGTTAAATTAGACGAAATTAATACTCGCAACCCTCCATTCGTAAAATCTTTATAAACCTTCTCTCTTTCTGTCTTTTCCATACCACTATGAATACAACCTACAGGGAAATTATCTTTACATAAAGCCTCATATAGATCATTCACTCTATTAATACTATTACAATAAATAATACACTGACTTACTGATATACACTCGAACAAATCCTTCAGCGTTTCGTATTTCTGATTATCACTGTCTAGGGCAATGTAATATTGTTTAATTCCTTCTAAAGTAACACTTTCGGTCTTTACCAAAATTTTAATTGGATCGCGCATGAATTTTTGAGTTAATGATTGAATCTCATTTGGAAGTGTTGCACTAAACAAGATTACCTGAACTTTATTTCCTAAAAACTGAAATACATTATATACTTGCTCTTTAAATCCACTAGATAACATTTCGTCTGCTTCATCAATAACCAACATTTTTATACTTTTTGTATTTAGTTTTCTTCTGCGCATCAAATCATGTACCCTTCCTGGCGTACCCACTACAATCTGAGGACGATTGTCCAATTCTTTCATGTCTTGTTCCATAGAACGTCCTCCAATAAATAATGAACATTTCAAGTTTTCCATAAATGTTCCAATAGTTGAAATAACTTTATGCGTTTGAATGGCTAATTCACGAGTAGGTGCTAGAATGAGCCCCTGTAATTCATTTAATGTTTCATCAACACATTGTATCGTTGATACTGTAAATGCTCCTGTTTTTCCAGTACCTGACTGCGCCTGCGCTATTACATCTCTACCGGATAAAATAGGTACAATACCTTTCTTCTGGATTGGGCTTGGATTTTCAAAGCCAAAACTATATATTCCGCGCAGTAAATTGTCTTTTAAATTCATATCACTCCAATTATGAGTTTCGGTGACACTATAATCGTTTTCTTCTATTGTAGATTCCACAATAGGTTCTGTTATATGTTCTGTATTTTCTTCTATAGACATAATATCAATAATATAGGTATAGTATAATATTTAAGTATGTTTGTTAGTTATTTATTTATTTATTTATTTATCTATCTATCTAGTAAGAAT
>Ga0208814_1000496_pt1 | contig 23927 bp, 22 predicted proteins | sample MalvirAntarct_55_FD_184253 | JGI IMG/M metagenome (GOLD analysis project Ga0208814, IMG submission 184253) | Marine viral communities from the Global Malaspina Expedition - Malaspina viral metaG Antarct_55 (SPAdes) (version 2) | ecosystem: Environmental > Aquatic > Marine > Oceanic | place...
CCCTAACGAAAGCAACTACTCTACTTAAACTTTCGCCTATAGATACAGATTCTGCTACACCTTTTTGCATAGCGTTAGCTAACTGCTCTTCTATTATAGGTGTTTCAGTTAATACTTTACTAAGGTTAAATACGTCCGAATCAGTAAACGCAAAGCTTTCTGCGTTCGGGGAGTTGTATTGAGCAGTGAAGTATTGGTTTATGGTGTCTGCATCGAGTAATACTTCTGCAGCCGCTAGATTTTGATAGCTAAGTACTTGTTGTAGATCTTGATAATCTACGGTGCTTTTTAGATGTTGGAATACACTTACAGACTCAACAGAATCTGTATTTATTACCAGGCGTAGATTTTGATAGTCTACTGTAAACTTTAAGGCCATTAATCAAAGTCGTCACGTACTTTAAACTTTACGAAGTCTTGTACGGTTTGGATATTACCGTCTGACTTTGTATGTTCTATCTCTCCCTCGTATGTACCGGCCAATGTCCAAGTGGTAGAGGGGAAGATTAACTTACAAGTGCCAGCAGTCGGTGCAGATATAGTAGCGGTAATAGTTGCTTTAAGTTCCGTCTTACCTACTTCTCTTATCCTTAGTTTCACCACGCCGTTTGTTAAATTAACAGGAGCCCATGTATTACTATCTTCAGGGTTAAGAGTTAAGCCTGAAGCCGCAGTATTGCTATCTTTTAAATTAAAAGTAAGTTCTGGGAGTGTGTCTCCTACTACTAGTTTGATTGTGTCCGAATATGCCATAATTTATTCTACCATGTAAAAATTATTGTTTGTATGTTAACGCGTTAGTATTTAATTGGCTATACGCTGGTATGTAGTCGGTGGCATCAAAACCTCCACTAAGTATATCCCAAGATTTTTCTGCAGAAGGCCCAAAGATGGGGACAAAGAAAGGGCTTCCGTACCTTTTATCTTCCATAACCAAAGGTATCGCTAAAGCATATGCCCCTAAGGCCCCCGACCTATCTAATAACTCAAACCAATATTCGCCACTACCCATAGATTGGGTTTTTCTGTAATTAACGCCCGGATCATTTGGGCTTATTCCGGGTAGGAGCCAAGCTAAACCTATTTTAAATCTTTCTCTTAAATCCCAGCCTAACATTGTTAAGGGTAATAGAAGAGCCGCTCCCAGAACTAAAGGCACTGCTGCTTGTGGTATGTTCCCTTTGGTCGTTCCATATACCGTTTTTCCTTCCCTAAACAACCCGCCTATTATATTTTTTCCGTATGCGTAATAAAAAGACTTTAATTGCCATGCTAAAGCATAATGTGGATCTGAAGCCCAAATAGGTCTTTCTGCTGCGTTAGGTCGTACAATAGCTTCATCTACAAATCTGCCAGCCGCAGTTTTAATCTTAGGGTGCGCATCTAAACTGCCTCCGCCCCAGGCATCTACTTCTGCGCCTGTTATGCCTAGCTCTCTTAAATACCTTTGAGAAGTTAGAACAGACTCACTATTTGGTATTCCATTCTTTACATTGTCGGCGTGTTTAAATAAGAAATCTTTAGCCATACCTGCTGCAAACGTACGTGTAAACCTTGTCCAACGTTCTAACTGTGTGTACTCAAAAAACTTACTTGTTATCTTTTGGCCAGTAGGCATCATAGCGTCTGTTTCCCCTGCTAATAACACCCATTGTGCAATAGACTCTACCGCGTTAGCCCCTATACTTTTTGAAAATTTTGTAGCCTCTTTTTGCGTTAACGCAGCATATAAATTTTTAGCAATAGAACTTATGTTTAGTTCCCTTGCGCGCAATACTGGTCCCGCCGCATCCGGTACAGAAGCAAAAACAGCAAAACCTAATAGTGTTACAACATTTGTAACTAACCCAAAACTTGTAGCCCTCTTCCAAAGATCGTTTTGTATAGGGCTAATTCTACCTAAAAGGGCATCTATTGCTTCTTTAGCAATTTCTTGTTCTTCTTGAGGTAACTCATTTACTAACTCTTCTAGTCTTGCAGAGCCTCCCCTTTTTTCAAACTCTACTCTTCTGGTAGTTTTACGGAGGTACTCAAAAAACGCAATCTCCGCGGGTTGGTACAACCCTAGTTCCATAAGTTCGGGTGTTTTTAGTGCTTCAAACAGTTCTACCCTGTTTTTTGCAACGGCTACATCAAACTCCCCCTGGTCTTTTTTTGTGTCTTCTAAATTATTTTGGTTCTGTCTAATTAAATCTTCTACTACATCAGTTGCTACTTGTAAGGTAGTAGTAGGATTTTTTTCTACTAATAAGTCTATTAGGAGCTGTTTCTTTTTATCATCGTGCGCTATTTCATTTAAAGCAAGAATACGGGGAAAGAAGTTGGCACGTTTTTCTATGCCAAGGGAAGCTAAATCAAACCTTTCGTGTAGGGACTCTATGAACTTTCTTACTATTTGCCCCTTCTTAGACAAGTCTTCTGTGTTTTTTTCTTCATTGGCCGCCTCATTTAAAGCTTCTATTACTACCGCGGTATATTCTTCTTCTCCTAATAGCTCCAGCATTTGATTTCCTAACTCATTAGCTAAACGGTTAGCTTCATTGATCATTCCTGGGACTCCAGAAGCGCCTGAAAGTTTATGGAAAAAATTAGCTATTTTAGACCCTGTTCCTTTTTTAGTACCTAAACGTTCTAAATGCCTGTGCGCAGTTTCAAATAATTTTCTAAACGTTTTAGGTAACTTACCAGTAGTTAAAAGTGTATTCGCGATACCCTGTAGTTTACTCATAATTTTGTGAGAATTAGTATTCTTACCAAAAACAGCCTCTAGCATTTCTTCTATATGTACTCGCTCTTGATACCCGGGGTCTTGTACATCTTGTTCTTGCGTTGCTTCCGTTTGTACGGTGTTAACACCTTTTACGTACTCAGCAAACTGTTCGTTATATGCAAATCTTCCTTTTAAGTTTTCTACTGCTGCAACCTGTTCCGGACTAGTTTGTTTTGATAGTTTAGTTGCTAAAGCATTGTGAAAGGCTTTAATTTTAGAAGTTACCCTTTTAAGGAACGACTCTGCTAAATTACCGGCTTTAAATACTTTGCCCTTTTCCATATCAAAAAGTAGGCCTGCAATTTTATCCGCGTACCATTCATCAACGCCTTTTTCCCCTTGCCACGCTGTAATATTAGGATTCTTCTTAATATCTTTTTCGTACATGTTTAACAGTTGTTTTCGTAACTTTGCATTACTAAGAGTAGCGGTGAGCTGTTGTCTTAAGAAACTATGGCCTATTTCATGTCCTACTGTTAGTACGAATAACCCCTGCAGGTCGGATTTCATATTTGGGCTAGTGTCTAAAATAACCACATCAAAATCTCTATACGGTATATTTATACCTTTTCTACCGGATTTCGCAGACACCTCATCTTGTTTTTTTCTAAGGTTCTCATTCATTCCTTCGTCATTAAGATCTATTACTTCTAGCGTAGAAAAAACTAACATAGGTTTTTTTATCCCAAGTATCTGATTAGCAGTTGCTACGACTTGTTTTATAAACCCTGCATCTTCTTTAAAATGCTCGTCTACAGTTTCTGAAAACTCTACCTTAGTATCTTTATTTATTTTTTTACCATTTATAGAAGGGTAAACTGCGTTTTCATCCTTTGTTGATCTTCCCGGAGAATAATTTTTAACGTTCTCATTTTTACTTAAAGGTTGTTTTGCCCAAGAATCGTATTCCCCTTGCCATTCTTCTTCGGTTGTTGGCACTGCGTTTTCTTCGCTTTGTAAATCGGCAGAAGGATCCATTGCTGTTAAAAAATCAGATTGATCTATAGTTGCTTTAAGGGTTTCTATTTCAGCTTCTATGTTTCCCCTTCTCATCAATAGGTTTTTTTCCGGGTCATTCCTTTTAGCACTAGCGGGGTCTTCTCCTACTTTTGGCCCGTACAATTGTTCTACATTACCCATAAACTCTTCATACGGCACAACTACCTTGCCGGATGCGTCTTTTGATTCTTCCAGTTGTTGTTGTAGGCTTTTAATTTGTTCGTTTAAAATACCTAGTTCTATTTCTAAATCTTGGATAGAAGACAAAGCTGTTGTTTTTTCTTCCCCTCTTAAAACTTTAGAAGTATCCTCATTAAATTGTTCTAGATCGCTAAACGTGTATCTTTTTCTACCTTTTTCTCGGGTGTATATAATTCCTTCTTGGAGTGCTTCTTCAGTTACCGGTTTAAAGTCATATAACAACTCAAACTCAGAATTTTCTTGGGCTAACATTTCATAAATAGTAACAAAAGAATTTTGCAGTTGCGCACCAAATGCCGCGTCATTTGCAAACCCTGTCTTATCTAAATATTTCTTTGTCGTGTTTACTAAGAAAGGCATATCCACAGCTTGGGGTTTTGAATTTTTCCCTTTAGTTCGTACGCTCCACCTACTGCCTGTTTTCATTTTACGCCCAGTATTACCCGGATCATTAAATTTTGCGTCTGGATCAAACCCAGTAGCTGCACGTGTTTTTTTAGCCCTACGTACCATTCTTCCTATTTCTGAGTTATAGGTTAAATCCATAGGGGCATCTATGGGCACGCTGTATTTTACAATTTGATAAGATGTTTGCGGCCCATTCTCGGCATCTTTATCTACTACTTCTAGACGCAAAGATTCATTTTGGTTAGTTATCTCCTGCCCACTTTTATTTATAAGAGCTTTAACGGCAGATGCACTTAGTTGTTTTCGTGCAATTAGTTCTAAAAATTCTGACCTAAAAGGGTGCCCCGGGGGATATAAGTCTAATACGTCTTCTATATCTTCTTCGCTAGGAAATTCATTTTGGTACTTTCCGCTCGGGACAGCCCAAGGTTTTCCTTTCCTACCTAAGAAAGGGTTAGTATCTGATCCTAGTTCCCCATCCTGTATAGGTTGTAGTTCTGCTGTGTTGTAGAGGTTAACTTCTTGCATCTGCGGTAGAACCCCAGATCCAAAGTCGTCATCCATATCTTGGTTACTTTCAAGCCCGTTTGTTTCTTCTACCCCTGCCTCTGTACTATCATTTTCTGTAGCATCGGCTCCGCCTAAAATATCTTGTATAGCTAGATAATCTAACTGTAACTGTTGCTGTTCTTTTTTAGTAAGTTTCTCTAAGCCCCCTACTTTTTGCGCTTTTCTAACAAGTTGTTTATATCTTTTTAAAAGCACCGGGTCTTGTTGCTCTATAGCTTGTTCTACTTCTACGTCCATAGCCTCGTCAGTAGGAGCGCTATTAGTTTCATAATCAAAAGGCGCTATGATACTTGCGCGTTCAGTTATATGCGTTTCTGCTTCTACAAGGTTATAGGTATAATCAGGACTGTTATTAAAATATTCTCTAGCCGCCTCTAAATGGGTTTCGCCTTCGTTTTTAGGGTTACTGGTTTGGTGATAATGTACTGCATTACCCTCTTTGTCTTTAACTTCTACTACCCATTGATCGTCTTGTAGACGTCCTCTAGGATAGTCTAAAGCCACAGCTAGCGATTCTTCTAAAAGAGCTTGGCTTGGTACATTTAATTCCATCTTGTTGCTAAAACTTTCTGCTTTTTCTGGGTTAGTCGTAAACAACACCCCCCCTACGCTAGAAGCAAGAGGTATCGCTACAATATTTGAGTTTTGTGATAATAGTTCATCTTCTATTTTAGAAAGCTCACTTAAACTGTTAGCATCTACCCAAACGGCATCTTTATTATTACCCGGATCAAGCATCGCTTTAAATTGGCCCCTAATCCACGACTCGGGCTCTCTCATTACTAACCCAGTAGGGTCGCCATCCATTTTTAGATTAAACATGGTTTCTACTGCACGTTTTACTTGGTTCTCATGAAGCATCTCATTCGCTTTGCCCACAACACTAGTAACACTACCTAAAGAGCCCCCAATACCAAAACCACCGGCCGCTCCAGCAAACCCCGCAGTAATTCTGTCTAAATATGCTTGTTCTTTTGTATACGTAGCATCTATTTTATATTTTTGTTGTATCTCTAGCTCCATTTGTCCTAATTCCGCAAGACTTTCTGAAATGGTACTTATGCCTGTAGCTTTTGCTACACGGCCTTTGATGGACGTTTTTGCTTGCCCTGGGTTTAAAAGACTCTGTTGTGCCCCTTTTTTCTGTAAAAGATTTGTAATAGTTTTGTAAACAACAACTTCAGAGCCAAGTCCTATAAGAGCAAAAGGCACTCCGAGCGCTCCAGACATGTAAGCAGACATAGGATCTGTCATACCTTGGTCTGCAAAATTACCAAAAAATGTTCCTGCCCCTTGTACATACTCTTGGGACCCCGCTCCAGCTAGTGCGCCCCTTGCTGTATTTCTTTTCATAATCGAACTTCTATAATTTCCGTATACCGCTTCCATTACGTCGATTTCATCTTTGTTTAGTTGTTCTTTTTTAGCAGCTTTTTTAACAGCTGAATTAATCATGTTTCTGGTATAGCCTTTCATAGCTAAGGATGTTGCAACTTTACCGCCAGAAGTAGCTATTGCTCCTGCTGCTGCGGGTAACGCCGCCCCTGCAGTGGCTCCTGTTGCTAAAGCACCTACAGCAGAGCCTGTCAATGCGGCTGTTATTGCTGCAGCAGCAGATGGGCCCATTTCGCCCATAAACCCCATTGAGGATTCCATAAAACCTGAAAAAGTAGGTTTGTCTAAGAATCTATGGAAAAGTTCGCCCGACCCTATTGTTTGCGAACCTCGCGCAGCCGTTTCAGAAATTCCTGCATTATATAAAGATTCGTTCATGGCGCGCTCATCGCCTTGTATCGAATTCCACATAGCCCCAAAGTATTGGGTGTTGGCTGCTACGGTGTGTGCCCCGCTACGAACACCTTCGGTAAAACGTAATATTGGGTCTGGGTCATACCCGGTTTGTGGAAGATCCTGTAGGCCAGGTACAGCGGGATACTGTCCTGCTTCGGTGTACCGCGCAGTAAACGTTTGTATAGGATCTACATCTGGCTCTTTTGGGTCTGTATCCGGTTTTTTCGGGTCTACCATGTTTCTAACCGCCGGTGCTACTGTTTGTTAGTGTTTGTATATGATTGATTAAACTAGGTTGTGATCGTAGCCAGTCTGATGTCTTAGGGTTAGTGCCTTGCCCTATTATAGGAGCATTATTTATAATCGTTTGTAACGCGTCGCCGCCTATCTTATTTTTTAATACGTTATACGGAATACTTTCTTCAGCCTCTACGAACGTGCCGTCGTTGCCCAATATAAGCGCTACTACTTTGATGGGTAGCCCATTGGACCCAACTCTTATCGCTATACGTTCTTGAAAGATTTTTGATGCACTAAAGTTAGGCTCATTAGCTCTTGGGATATCCCTCCACCATTCTGGTTTAAGGAAGTTTTTTGTGGCGTTTAATGCTTGATAAGCGCTCATGTATGCGAGTTCTTTTTTGTGCTCAAGCATTTTATTATGCTCCGGCATATCTTTATTAGTCATGTGTAAGAACGTCTCGTCAGTGAATTTATGAAGGCCAGCTTGTCCGTTAGTTTCAAAAATCATCCCTGCCGTAGCATTATTGAATGCAGTTCGCGCCACATTGTAATCGGGGCCCGCTGCATATCTAACTGCGGATCTAATAGCTTTATAGCCGGTCAAGAACTCGGACAAGTCCGATTGAGCCCCTTCATTTATTTGCTTGCCTTCAGCATCATACAAACCTTTATCTTTGCCCTGGGCTTGTAAAAAGTTATAAGCTTTTCCAAAGGAAAGATTGACGGTTTTGTATTCGTCGTTTTGTTGGTCCACAAGTACCTTCATGAAGTCCCTTTCCTTGAACCTCAGATCCAGGAATTTATACCTTGATGATTCGCTTCTAGTTTGTCTATCTACTTTAGCTTTGTTTATATTTATTCCTAACTGCACATCGGTTTGATCCGCTTGACGTTCTAGTAGGTTATTTTTTCTATTATTTTGCTGTAATTCTATTGTTTTTTGGTTAGTAGCAACGTCGACTTGACCTATGGTTCTACCCTGTACCACAAAGTCACGGTTATTTTTGAGTACGGTGGCTGGGTCTGCCGAAGAAGGTACCCCTTGCACTAAAGAATTATACATATAATTAAGGGCTTCTTTCCTGTCCATGCCCATTACTCTTCCATCTGCTCCAGTTAATGCGTTTACTAACCCCATTGCTACTATCATAGGATTTCTAATCTCCCCGGTAGCTACTTTTTTAGCAGCGTCAGCTGTTGTTTCCACACCTTGGTTAGATAAGCTTACTTGTATATTTTCTACTTCTTGATTTGTAAGGACTACATTGGCTAAACTTCCATCCTTTAGCCCAGTTTGTACGTTTTCGCTTGTTGTAATTTGTCTACTTGTTAGAATTCCTGCGTTAGGATCATTTGGATCTATATCATCAATAGTATTTAAATTTGGGGCTGTAGGAATAGGGATACCATTCGCATCCGTACTAGAGTCATCTTTGGCTAGTTGGTCTAATTTTCTTATCATTGCATTTGCGTTAATTCTTTCGGTCGTTAAGTCTCTTTTTTGTTTTACTAAAGAATCGTAGAGTTTTTTATCTTCTGGGTCTGTAAGATTACTAGTTTCTGCAAGTGCAGATGCAAATGAGTTAGCAGTAGCTTGCCTATTTGGATTGGCTGCATTCATTTCCTTATCTATTTCCTTTATTTGGGCGTCTAAATCATCTATCAACGGCCCGTTATTGTTTATTGTTGCTAGGGTCTCTGCTCTTTCTGTGCTCTGCATCCAATTTGCAGGTAGGTAACCCGGTCCGGTTACATCTGTTTCTGCTACATCTGTTTCTTCTACCCCTGTTTCTTCTACACCTGTTTCTTCTACACCTGTTTCTTCTACATCTGTTTCTTCTACATTTGTTTCTTCTACATCTGTTTTTTCTTCATGGAAACCGTCTTTTACCTCTGTCGGTAAGCCGTCGCCTAGTTTGTCGGATATAACCCCTACTATTTGGGTTTGATTGAACGGGTTAAGTCTACTATCGTCCGCTGCATCTAAAAGTTGCTTTTCTGTTTCGCTCAAAATATTCGTCATGTTTTTGGCGCCCTTTAGCTGCTGACTTACATACGCCATTTCGGCATTCTCTGAAAACGCTTCGGGATTTCTTTGTTCATCTAGCTGGTTTAGCCTAGCTTGCGTAAAAGCGGCAAAAGATTCCTTGGTGACATAATTCATCGTGTCACTAGGGTCGTCTGTTCTATTTCGAGTAAGGAACTTAATTCTACGTTCTTTAGTAATAGTGGGTATACCTAAAGCTAACTTATCTCCGGATTCATACTCTTCTTTTAACGCCAAAAGCGTTGGGTCTTTAGGGTTGGCTTCTAGTTTTTGCAAGACACTAATAGGTACAGGGAACGTGCCATCTTTCTTTCTTTTGGCTTCAATGGGGTTTCCTACTTTTTGATTTCTTTTATAGGTAACATCGCCATCTGAGTTTTTACTTATATAACGTTTAAGTTCTGAACCAAACACTAGATCTGTAGTGTCTTGGTCCCAATTACTCATGTTGTTAAAAAAGTCTGGGGTTACTGAAAGTCTATTTACCCCCTCCGCATCCATCTCTCTACTAATACTCTTATTATTTAACAAAAGAGCTATCGACCTGCCGGCTTTTGACTGGTCTGCTACTTTCGCACCTTCCTCAAGTATCCTATTTTTGTTACGAGCTGCTGATGCAAGTTCGCTCATGCTCTCCCCGTATGTAAGTAAATTTGCCATATTAGATTAGCCACGCTGCTAAAAGAGCAGAGCCTAAATTAGCCCCCATGCCTTTCATAGATGAGCTATATTGAGATTTTGCGTTTTTATAAGCTTCTTGTCTGCCCGCTGCCATAGCAGCAGAATCGCCTAGTTGACTTAGCGCATTTCTATTAAGGCCCTGCCCTAGATTAATTAAATCTGCCATAGTTGCTTGGTTTACATCTCTTTGTTGTAACCTAGCGTTGTTTACGTTTCCGGCTAGACTTAAAGCCCCGCCTCTTTGCATGGCTTTTCCTTGCTCAGACCTTTGGGCATTACTTAACCCCGCGCCGCCATACCTAGAAATGTTTCTTTCTTGTATACCTTTTGCTTTTTCCATTTCTTTAGGGGCATTTTCCCTAGCCCTATCTATTAAACTAGTGTCATCCCTTGCTTTTAAGAGTCTTTCTTCAAAACCCCTATAGTCTTTCATATAACTGTCGTAATCCCGTTTCGTAAGATCCGCGTACACGGCTTCGGGATCAGAAACGTCCGCTAAGTTACTGGTTTGGTAAGGTCTATAATTTCTATCGTCTATTTCCATAATTATCCTGTGAGCATCGTGCCAAGTGTTGACCAACCTTTATCACGCTGTTTCGCTCGATCAGTGCCAGCCTTGGGCGTAAAGAAACTACCGCCTGAACCTATATTACCTATGCCTTGCCCTACAAGGGTCTCGCCCACCTTCATACCAAAATCTACATTTGCTTGTCGGTTTTGCAGTTTTCTTTTGGCGGACTCTAAAGTTTTTGTGTTTTCTATTCTCGCAATTTTAGCCAATCCTTTTGTTGCTTCTGTTTGCTGTCCTCGTGCTGTTCCTAAAACATTAGTTTGGCGTTCTCTTTGTGCCCCTAGCGCTTGGTACTCCCCTTGGGCTAGTTGTGCAGCCCCTGCCGATGCTCTATCCGCACTAGCGTCTACAGATTTTGTTGCGAGTAAGCTCGGTTTATCTAATGCTTGAGAAGTATCTGCATTAGCTCTACCTGTAGCCACAGAAGCGAAATCTTCTTTTTCAGCTAAATCTCGTTCTTCTAGTAAAAGAGGGCCATACTTTTCGTCAAAATAATTTTTTTCAGATACTGCAATAGACGCAGACATTTTTTCCGCAGCGGAAGCTTGGTATTCTGATGATTTAGGTTTTGCTGCCATTTACACGTCTCCTGTATACTATTGTATCTATTTCCCAGCCATTTGCCACTGCATATTTACGCATTTGTGGAACTTGTGATCTGGCTTCTATAAACTTACATCCACTCTCTGTTGCTAGGGTATTAAACCAATCAACATGTTCTATCCAGTTACTATCACCTTTTTCATACGTATACGCAAGCCATATAAGTAAAGTTTTATCACCAGTAAAATCGTCCCGTTCCTCCGTTAGAACTAAAAATCCTTTATCAGAGGTGAATAAAAAGGCTCGACTGTTTACACATTCGCTGTATACATCTTCCGCCCTAAAAGTTAGTATTGAGTTTTCCTTGATGATGTTGTCGATTCCGTTCTTAACTTCATCCCAACAATCTTTTATACTTGTAAGCTTAGGCTCTGTAAAATTAGTAGTCGATTTCTTTTCCATACTTGCCAAACCGCCTCCTGGGCACGCCAATACCTTTATACTTAACGGTCCTTTTAACTCCGAGGTCTCCGCCCCTAGCTTTAAGTTCTGCTTGCTTAACTTCTTGGCTAAACATGCTTAAATAATCATTTGCGGCGTATGGATCAGACCAATCTTTTCCTGGTATTCTTAATAGTCTGTACAAAGCTCCGTATATAATTCCATCTCTGTACGAGTTAGAAAAAGTAGTATCTATGTTTGTAGTTGTTCTAGTAGGTTTTAAAGCTACACTAGTAATGAGTCCGTTTGTAAGTGTAGTTTGTGGCACAGGTACGACCCAAAAAGTACTAGGCGTTTTCTGTAAGTATACATGTGGCCTAGAAGTCCTATCTCTCCAATCCGGGTAATTCAATTCTAAACTACGGGGACTAATGGGATCCATATCATTTCCATCATATGTCATCCAAAGAATTTGATGTACTTCGGTACCGCTTGGTTGGTCGAAATCATACTCGTATACCCCTGAAACGGTTGTAATAGGGTCTAGATCTAATACATATGCTTTAGAACGTTCTGCAAAATCAATAGTTGCGGAACGCAAGTGGTTTTCTACAAGGGTGTCGGGGCAGCCCGGCACATACGGTAAAACTTCTTTTACTAAAGAATCAAAACTAGCCACGGCTAGCTGAACCAGGAGGTGCCATAACCGGTCTACTTGCGGAATCGCTATTTGGGCTTAATAATTGTTGCGCTTGCGACCCTTGCCCAATACTGTTTCCGAAAAGTTGGTAATGTACTTGCGCTCTTTCGCTGTTACCTGCGTACTCGGCATCTTTCATGTAACACCTGTATAGAACAAAATCGATAATGGCATTACCAAAAATATCGTCTACTGAAATTACAGCACTTGTGTTTGCTAAATCTGTAGGAGAGGCTGAAAAAACTATTTCTACAAATGCAGTTCCGGCAACACCGGGATAGACATAGTATTTCCTAGGATCATCTTCGTCAAATATATAGTGTTTTGGTATAGTTCCGTGCGCGGCATCTCCACTTACAGAAGGGTTATGCCAATCAGGTTCTTGTGTATTTAATATTTCTACGTTAACTATTCTTATAGCCCGTTTACCAGTAGCATTTGCGGCAGTAGCACTCATCCCCCTCACAACTTTTATTAGCCTTAACCCGCCAGAAGGCAAAGTCTGTTCCGTACCCGTAGCTAATTGTACATTTTGATGTGTAGAAGACGATTCTGGTCTAAAATTAATGATTTCTCTTTGTGCATCGTTAATATACCTTAGCAATTCTGCTTCTGGCCATCTAACACTAGTTGTATCTTGCAGGGTGTCTTGGACCCTATTAATTATGTTTGCGCCTGTTAATGTCCCCATAGTCTATCCTTTATTGTGCAGCTTTTAGTTCTTCTATTAAAACTGTTTTCTTTTTACGTTTATCTAATTCAATACCCATTGTACGACCGTAGGTTTCTATTTGTCCTTTGGTCATGTTTTCAAAATCTGGTGTAGTTTTTGTTTCTACTGTCTCTACTTCTTTAACTTCTTTGGTCTCTGGAGTTTTTGTAGGGGTTTCCATAATTTGCGTACATCCCTCTTGCAAACACACAAGTCCGATGTCATGTCCCACTTCTTTTGGTTCCCCAGCTACTAATCTAATAGCCGATCCCCACGTTGTTGTTACATACTTGTCTTCTTTTTCTGATATTACCCACATACTTCTACTCCTTAAAATTTAAAAAAATACAGGTGACTCGTTAAAGCCACCTGTAAAATATATCACAATTACTGCGCTACATCTAATCTAATAACACCAAAGTCTTCCACCTGACCAGAAATGTCAGAATGGTAAACTGGCTTCTTAAGACCAAATATTTTGCCAATTGAAATACCGTTTTGGTTGCCATAGTCAAAGCTATCTTCAACTATTTCAGGAATACCAATGTCGGCCATAGCTAACGCTTGTGCACCTGCAAAAATACATGCAGCTCCATTTACGCTGGCGTCTGCGCCCCATTTGTAACCGGCGGCTCCAGCATTACCTGATGCACCAGTTGTAGCTCCGGCAGTATTAAACACATGTCTAAACTCGTGAACCATTATTCCGTCAACCATTAAGCTTGATGAGCCAGAGAATAAGCTTGAGCTTGGTCCTCTAACACCAGCATTTCTTACGTTAGTAAGAAAATCTGAGTCAAGTTTAAGATCGGCCATTACTTGCGGAGAAACAAAAAGATGATACATCTCTTCATTACCTGCGCCTCTTAAGCCTCTGATGTAGTTATCTTTTGCGTAAGCTTTTAACTGAACAAGACACTCGTAAGTGATTGTATCAGCAGCTGCTACTGCACTAGTATCACCAGCAACTAATTTACTAGTTGCATCCCATCTTCTATGTCTGTTAGACGTAGGAGTTGAAACATCACTTGAGAAAGCTAGATCGCCAAGATTCTGTCCTGAATTCATTACAGGTCTTAGTCCTCCATTATTCTTTAGTGTATAGCCGATACCTGCTAGAGATAAAAACGCTAATTGGTCCATTCTGTCAGCCATTGCATAAGCAAGTGCGTCTCTTGAATGTTCTCTAAAGTTCACAACTGATTTCTGGTCGTTCATTCTACCTGAAAGTCTGTTAGCGAATCTTAGTTGATCCAATTGTACTACTATGTCGAAAGCTCTTAGTGCCTCTTCATTACCTTCTAGAGTATTGTCACCAACGATACCGTCACCAGTCATGTCAGCAAGAAGAGTTAAAACCGCTCTTGCTCCCTTTTCTGATTGAGTAAGTTCAGATATTCTCTGAACCATTGCGTTAGATCCGCTACCTGCGAATTGGTTAATGAAGGACATATTTCTTGCGACACGCCAAAAGTCACGCGACCAGATCGTTAATTGTTCACTGGTAAGCGCAGCAAAGTTTGTATTTGCCATGATAAATATCCTTATAAAAAGTTCTTATAGACGACTTTTTGGAGCGTCTTATTGCCCGTGTACCCTTTGTCGTTGGGAAACGCGTTCATACTTTTACGAGGTGAGCTCGACTAGATTTACGTCATAGTAGACGAATACGAGTTTTAAACTGCACGACCAGCACTGAATATCGTATCAGTAGACGAATTTATGTTATATCACAGATTATCCAAAATCTCCACGCATTCTTCGTAAAGTTTCTGCGGGTAGAGCATCGAACTCTTCTGTTGACAGCACGTTTAAATCTATTTTTTTCTCTGTTTTGTTCTGTCCTTTCATTGCTGGGGGTTGGGATTCCGCTGCATCTAGTTTCTTTTGGACATTAGCTACTTTTCTTTTTGTTTCAGTCACATTATTTTCGGTTTTAGGTGTAGAAATAGGGTTTGTGCTTCCTACTACGTACTTAGCGGCTCTATCAAGAGCGTCTGCCCCCGTAAACCCTTGTACAATGAACGCATCACGCAATTCTAAGACCTCTTGCGTTAAATTTTGGTCATAAGTAGCACTTGTTTCGTCTAATTGAGGATGAGTTAGCGCTATTTGTTGTGCTTTTGCCTCTAGCTCTAACGCTTCCTGGTTTTTTTGCACTGTTTGACCCATTCTATTCTGCATTTCAAAGATCATCTGCTCTCTTTCGGCTTTTCGCATGTCTGCGCGTAAAGCTGTTGCTTTTTCGGGTTCCCCATTAAGAATATGGTCTTGGTATTGTATTTCTTTTGCATCAAAATCGTATTCCGGAGCTTCTGTAATAGCTTCTATCGCAGGGGCTGTAGCTTCTTCCAATTTTTTCTGTAGTGCTTTCTGTTTAGCAAGCACTTCATCAAACCTAGATTTAGGAATCATAGGTTCTTTGGTTCCTACTTGCGGTTCAACAACGTTTCTTTCATCTGTTGGTATAGATTCTTGTGTATCGACTTCGCCTTCTGCAACCACTGTCTCTTCTTCTCCAACTTCTTCATCTGGGTCTGTTGTTGTTTCTTCTTGCTCTCCTGCTTTCTCTTCCATTTCTTCAGGAGTAGTCGTGAGTTCTGTTTCTGAGATTTCTTCAATTTCATCCTCCTTGGGAAATTCTACCTCGTCATCTGGGGTATCGAAGTTTAGATCAACTTCAAAAGGTTTTGCATCTTCTTCGGATATTGGATCGGCTCCGGGCCAAACATCCATTATCAGTTTTTCGTCAGCGTTAGCTGTAGTTTCTTTTTTAGCCATTGTTGTTACCTCCTGTAGGTTTCATAGCTGTGGTGGCCATTTTAACGGCGGCACCAACATCAGTTTGTTGTTTACGCATATCGTTTGTCATCATTGATAAACGCTCACGTAAATCGAGCTCCTCTCGTTTAGTTTGTATCTTACTTTGTAATTCGGCAACTTTCAACTGTGGGTCTGCTTCGGCTGCTTCTGTTTTCGCAACGTTTAGGGCAGATTCTGTTTGCAACCTAGTTACTTCTGCTTCTAGTTTAGCAATTTCAAGCTGCGTACTTCTGATCTGCGATTCCATTTGGAACTCTTGCATCTGTATTTGTTGTTCTGTTGGCGGTGCAGTTCCTTCTTGTTGTCTAATTCTTTCTGCGATATCCGCTTTACGTGATAAATGCGAGTACTCTACTATCATATCATTTGGAATTGGTACCCCAACCCCTCTAAGTTCAATAGCTTCAGCAAACTGCATTTCATCAAAGTTATCTCTAGCAGGAGCCGTACCGATAATTACATCGTATTCACCAAGCGTAAGATCATTAATAACTTCCCCTTCTGGGGTCATTTGATTAACGGCTAAGGGTGTTCTTGGTTTATACGGATCTGTTTCGTCTGTAATCTGTATTACTCTTTCCTCTGTGTAATAAGTCTGTACGAGTTGTAATATTTTTTCTGCTAGGTATTGTCTTGTTTTTGCCAAGTTGTCTAATGGAACTTGGAGCATTAACGATCCTCTATTCTGTTTAGCTTGTATTGCTACCCCAGATACTTCGGCCTTGTCTGACCCTAACATAGCATCCGATATTCCACTTATCTGTTTAATATTCTGCGCAGCTTTTTGTCCAATCCTATCTAAACCAGAAGGTATTTGATTAGGTGCTATTTTTGCAGGCGGGGTTGAACCCCTGTTGTACTCTAGTACTAATCCAGTTTCTGCGCCGTGTTCTTCTAAGTCATCGGCTGTCATTCCAGCTAAAGAACCCCCTTCTACAATCCACCCACTGTTAGCAGTAGTATTTACAATGTGAAGCTCTTGGCTAGATATTTTATTAAGTTGTTCTTGTGGTGATAATAAGTTACGTACCATCCCGAACGGTTTTCCTCTTCGGAAGTACGGGAAGTATGGAACTAAAGTAAAATGCGCATACGGAGACCAGTCATCAAACAACACGACGGTATCAGCTGTTACGGTCCAACGGACCTTTCTCGCTTTTTTGAACGCAATCTCTAACCCAAACTGGTCAGCAAATTGTTCTCTTTTTCTCTTGCCCCAACTATACGGTACATCTCTTTGATCGCCGGTAACAGGATCTACATAGTACATGCAGTCTTTTAATTGGTAATACTGTCTTTCTATAACTCTAATGGATCTTAAGGCCCGTGCATTTTCTGGATCCCCGGGATACTGTTGTCCGTAATCTTGTTCGTTGGTATCGCCGTATCGTTCTTCTTCATACTCCATAGAATCTGCACCTAGTGTAGTTCCTATCTCTGCGATCATTCTTAGTTTATCTGCTTCTTTTTGGCCGTAGACTTCTTCTATCTCATCTAGGCTCATCCATTTTGTTTCAAATATTTCGTTCCAGCTTCTTGGGTCGTAATGTTTTGCGTCTGGGTCAATAAGAATATCTAATGGGTCTTTGGATTCTATTCGTACTTCGCCCTGTACATGGTCATCAAAATCTATACGTACATCGAACCAGCCGCGATCTTGTATTAGTCCGTCTTGAAATACTTGGGCTTCTATCCAATCTAGTTTATTGTTATCTGCTACTTGGGCATACACTTTAGTTAGTACGTCTGCCACCTCTTGGTTACCGCCACCCCTAGGTTTGAATTGGACGTCGGCTCGTTTAGAACTTTGCTCACCAATAACAGCATTAATAGTAGGTAAAATAGTATTGATGGTTAGAGCTGGTCGGCCTTGGTCATCGAGTTGCTGTATATCAGCATCGTCCCATTGATCACCCCTATAGTAAGCGTCGCATTTTTTTGCCATGTGCATAAAGTCGTCATGGCCATTGTCCCTGGCGCGGGTATAGTTAGCCCACTGTTTTTTTGCTAATGTTAGCTCTTCCGCTTTACTTAAATTCTTTTTTGCTTTTTTACCGTATGCCATTATGCGCCCATTGCTGTTTTCTTCTTATGATTTCTAGTGACATTGCGAAGTTTATCTCTCCAAGACGGAGCGTGATCCGGCGATTGAAAACTTATTGCAAACTCTGTCATCATTAATCCTATCCATGCTAAAGCATCTACTTGGTCATCATGCGTACCGTTCGGGAAACGTAAAAGTTCTGCAACCAACGGCCCCGTCCAAATCGCTTCTTTCGGAAAGTATACCATGCCCTGTTGCATTCTACCCTGTATTGCTCTCGCTCTAGCTTCTTTATCCCGTCTTCCGACTTTAAGATCTTTAAAGTATGCTTCATGAAGACCCCTTTCGGCAACCCTTTTCTGTAAGAAAGGCCCGATGGCCATTTCTATATGTCCTTTCTCTATACCTATGATCCCCGGGCGCCACATTTCGTAAAGATCTAATATTTTTTCTACTATCTCAAACCCGTCGTATTTGCCCCGCACTATGTCTACTATATATAAATTGTCGTACTCATCTACTCCCACTACTAAACCTACGGTATAGTCGTTTCTGTCTTTTTGCCCAATAGCTAAATCCCACGCACAATAGAACCTGAGGGTGTCTTGTTCTAGTTCGTCTCTTTCATAGTACTGAATCATCTCCCTGGTGAAATAATCTCCGTCATCTGAAACTGGGTTTTGTTGATACAGAGCTGTCCAGTCTCTGGGCCCTATCGCTTTGCGAATTCTGTCTAAAGAAGGCACGTCATATCTGTCTGCATGTAAAGGTTCGCCTTCAGCTCGGAACTCTTCATCTTCTTCGGCTATAGCCGGATACTTAACTACTTCCCATTGATCCGCGCCGCCTTCGCCCGCAGTAAGCAATCTGCCCGCCAAATCGTCATCGTGCCAACGCGTAAGAATAACTAGTATTCCTCCTCCGGGCGCTAAACGGGTATAAGCGGTAGAGGTGTACCAATCCCAGGTAGCTTCGCGATTGTTTTCGGATTCTGCATCTTCTCTGTTTTTTACTGGGTCATCGATAACTAAAACGTGGGCACCTTTACCTGTGATACCACCACCAACACCCGCCGCAACATATCCTCCGCCGGAGGTCGTTAACCATGATTCTATTGACTGGGAATCCGCGTCCAATCTTGTCTTCTCAAATACCTTCTTATAATTCGGCTCTCTTAATAGTTGACGTACTTTTCTAGAAAAAGTCATAGACAACGAACCGGAGTAAGAACAACTAATAAACTCTTGGTGTGGGTGACGGCCAATGTGCCACGCCGGAAATGCAATACTAGCTAACGTACTTTTACCATGCCGCGGAGGCATGAACAACATCAACCTGGGTGACTTCTTACTTGCAACATCGTCGCTAAATTTTTCTAACCGTTTACATATGTCCTTGTGCACCCATCCGGCTTGATAGTCGGGATTAAATTTTTCTACAAATGGAAGTAAACGTTTACGCGATAATATCCTACTGGCTAGTTCCTTTTCAGCCTGTTGGTTTATGCTCAGTTCTTTTTCTTTCTTTTTCTCTTCTTTTTTTTGTTTGGGGGAATCTGGTAACTGGTCAGCTTCGTCGGCAGAACAGTAAACACATAAACCTTTAGGCAAGATTAAATTATCCGAAAGGAGCTTTAAACATTTATAACATTCAATCTTCTGGGTCATTGCCGGGTTCTAAATATTTTTGATCTACGCCAGCCATCTTTAACAACTCACCGTCTGACAGCTGTTCGAGCTGGCGTACGTTGTCAACGTTTATATTAATCTGCGTCGCATTTTCTGGAGTAAATAACCCATGTAATTTACAAAGGGAATCTACTACATTTTTTTCCTCGGTAGCATTCGCGGATTTTCTGTGTGCTTCTAAATACATCGAGGTCGCCGTACCACGGTCGAACTTTACTTCTTCCCTCATTTCTTGTCGGAGGTAATCTAAAGCTTGGATCATTTTTGGTTTTTTAAATGTCAGATATACATGGTCCATATTATTGTACCCCGCTGCACGTCCGGCGGCCGTTTTACTCATGCCTCTTAGATGAAACAAAAGTAACCGTTCTTCTTGGACTGAAAGCTCATTAAGTTTTACTCCCGCATAAGGAAAATGTGACTGGAGATCTGCTCTCTCTTCGGGGGTTATTTTTTCTGAGGATATCTCCTCATGTAATAATGACATATTGATATTGATTATATTAGTATTTTAGAACGTTTGTCTAATTTTATGAAAATTTTTTTGAAAAAATATAGGAATATATCGCTCTCTCATTGTCTACTACTATCACCACAGACACCGTACACTACCCAATCGCCTTTCCGCATCAGCATTTACCTTTTAACCTTTTGGAACCTTGTATCGGTTTTTTACAGCATCTTGACTCCGAAGCCATCGTCGCTTTTTAAGCAATAGGTCTGTTACCAAGGTAACTAGCCCTCTCATTTCTTTATTTGTAATCAATATATAACAATACCTTAGGAGGTAACTATGAAACTATATAATATTATTCAAGGCACTGGCGCATTAGTCGGTTCTATATCTAAACCAGTCATCAACGGTGGTACTACTATCATCAGCAAGACTGCAAACTACGCCATACCAAGAACGACACAAGTAATTGAATCATTCATGACCGGCTACCATGGAGCTACTAAACCAGCACCAACTGTTAAGCAACTAGAGTTAGCATTAGAACACGCTAAAGAATTAGAAGCTCAACTATAAACCAACCGGGGGGTTTCGGCCTCCCACTTACAAGGACAACATTATGAAATCATTATCACCCGCACTCGACGGATTCTGTGTAGCATTCTTCGGATGGTATCTATACGGATACAACCAATCTATATACAACGGAGACTTTCCAGCTTACCTAGAAATAGCAGTGGGCAATTTATCCGCAGGTATATTACTACTATCACTAGTATCAATAATCAAACACGCAAAGAGGGACTCACGATGAACACTTTAAAATATCTTACATTAACTTACAAAGCCAACCATCCTATCAAAGCTGGACTTATAAAATGGTCGGCAAGGTTCTTAGTCTTAATACTATCACCCTTTATTATCTGTTGGATGGCTTACGTATACTTTTGGGAACTAGGTTAACCATTGTGGGGGGACACCCCCCACGCCCCCCGGGGCTGTGGTAGCGAATGCCTACTATCATCAATGCATGTCGGCGAATGCCGACTGCATCTCTCCGGAAATATGGTTCCGTGTGTTCCACGAGTTTATCCCGTGTGGAACCACCTACATGGAACCAACATTTACTGCATATTAATGCGCCCTGCCACTTAATTCATACCCGAATGGTTCCGCGGTTCCACAACCGTCGAGTTGTACGTTTACAAATCGACCGTGGACCGTTGTTATTAGTTATATTTTCTTTAACTAAATTTACCTGGAACCAATGGAACCAAGACAAATAACCCTGTACAACCCGCACTTTATGCCAGGTTGTACGGTTCCACGAAACCTATAATTCTGTGGAACCATCTGGAACCAGTGGAACCAAGCAGGGGCCGGCGAGCTCGGCTCCCTGTTTTAATCTTTTTGTATATAAAACATTACCTTAGGAGGTAAACCATGAACTTAAACAATATATTAGTAACAATCTTCTTCTCAATTTATGACGGCTCATGCTACGACGGCAGTGACGATCATATCAATGGATTCGAGAATTCTATAGTTACTAACTCAACGGACTTCCATAGCGATGTCGCACTTTTTATAAGTAGACAAGAGCGCGACCCTTGGGATGCGTTTAGCGACTCACAAGGAGTGGCATTTGGTTGCTATACAGAGATTAGAAATCTTACTGATGCAACTGACACATCTTTTAAACACTTATTGCAATTCACTAAGCACTGTCCTTTGGACACACCCACCAGCTCTAGTTAACTAGAGCTCGGTCGGATTAAAATTTAATACTATTACCTTAGGAGGTAAACATGAACAAAATAATTGTTGCAGGGGGTCGTGATTTTTCAGATTATGACTTTCTTAAATCTAAGTTAGATAACCTTTTGGTTGATCGTGCCTTAGTTGAGATTGTCTCAGGCACTGCTCGTGGAGCAGATAAATTGGGCGAACAGTATGCGCGTATGAATAAGCTACATGTCACTCAATTTCCAGCTAACTGGGATTTATATGGTAAATCAGCTGGTTATAAGCGCAACGCTAAGATGGCTGAGTACGCAGATGCATTGGTGGCATTCTGGGATGGTAAATCCCGTGGCACTAAACACATGATTGACCTAGCTAATAAATCAGGTATTCCAGTGCGTGTGGTTAATTATTAACTTTATCAGGGGCCGGCAAGCTCGGCTCCCTGTTTTATTCTTTTAGTATTACTACCTTAGGAGGTACAAGATGACTACTTTAAAAACTGCTTATCTACAAGCAAGAATAGAACAGATAGACACCGTAGTTGCTAATTCAACTTTAGAAGAACGTGAACATAGTTATAGTGGCGATAGCTATCTATATGAACTAGAACAAGAACGAACATACTTAATAACTACCTTAGGAGGTACAAGATGGACATAGGATTAGAGAACGAAGGGAACGCTAACCCACAAGATAGCATGGTGGCATTAACAGAAGAAATAGCATCATTGCAAGGTCTAATAGATATGGCACATGAGAGATACTGGAGACCATCAGGCGCTCCTATATTTAACAACAAGAACGAATACACAGCTTATGTGTGTAGGTTGGAGTTGTCTATAAAACAATTGGAAGACCAAGTATGGACATCTTGTTGATACAACAAACAATTAAAAATTGCAATTAAGCAATTTTATATATACCTAGGAGGTATTACCATGGCTAAATATATAGCTAAAGTGAACAGAGGCACTTTCAAAAACTCTGACGGCGTAGAAAAAGCTAGTCTTTCTCAAATAGGCAGAGCTGTTAGTCACTCTACTGGTACTGGTCTTGATGTTTATCTAGACTTTGCACCATTAGTTACAACTAGTGGACAAATGGAGAAAATCATCTTGTTTATAGATGCTCCAAGACCAAGACAAGCAGAAGATTGGGATGGTTCAAGCATAGCCAACGCTTAATATACTAAAGGGAGTTCTAGTTTATCTAGTTCTCCCTTTTTTTGTGTCCTAAGGCAAATAAAAATGCTCGCATGCTTGCATGCTCGGTTTTTTATATACGCCCTGCCGCAAGCGCCTGCGGGCGTTTGTATCTTTATAGGTATTACGTACATAAGTTAGTTTGTAATTTCGCAAGCTAAGTTTGTGTATTTTCATAAGGAGGAATTTATGGAAGAAGTAAGTATAAACGAAGACATACGACAGGAAGCTGTTGTTAATTCGCAAGTAGAATTTGTATCTTGCACGCAAGTGTTAAGAGATTTAATAGAACGAAGTCATTTAATTAAAAAGGAGTTTAACCATGGCAAAACTAACTAGTAAAGAATTGTTCGATAGCGCGGTAGCAGAGAATGCCCAAAGCCCAGAATTGGTATACGGCATGAAAACAACTGACGACATGTTCGCACCAGATACTTCTGGCGATCCTGTTGGCACAGAAGAAAGAGCAAAACCCGCAGTCATTCAGTTACCAGATCATTACTACAGAAAGTATGACGTAGACGGTAATGGTCAACCGATGTTCAGCGTAGGACGTGTACAAGGTATCAAGGACGTTCTAATGTCCAAGAAAGATACGCCTTATACACCGTTGGGCAAAAACGATGAAGAAAAAACGATGAACGAGACACTTTTTCAACAAGAAGTAAACGCTTTAGCATTGGCTTTTCAACCACTGTTGCTTATTGACCCTCAGACTACAGGAATTAACTTCCTGCAACTGACCACTAGAACGTGGGCAGAGTTTGTAAGCATAGCGTATGAGTACAAAGAAGCGATTATGGCTCTTACTCAAGATCAAGAGATCCCAACGTGGCTCATAGAACGTGAAGATAAAATGTTTAACTTAGGTCGTAAAGCAAGACTACTAAGCGCAGTTGTCAATAATATAGACAATGAGTTTGGTCTTAAAGACGTCAAGTTAAATATCGATAGAGTAATTACTGAGGTCCAAAGACGTCAGCAAAGACTAGCAGAATGGAATTACAACCAATCAGCAGATGCTTCTAGAAAAGTATCAGAGTCTCTTAATACAGAAACTATTGCGCATTGTGAGAATGTTTTCGCTTCGGCGTAGACACCCTAAGGAGCTAGTGTTAATTCGCTAGTTCCTTTTTTTGTTTTAACACAGGTTATGTGCCTGTATTTATATATTTAGCATAGGAGGAATTATGCATTCAATTAGTCCAAACAACCTTGTATTAGAAATCAAATCTAATATGAGAGCAGAACTTAATACAATGATATGGGGCGGACCAGGTATTGGTAAGTCAG
>Ga0208814_1000497_pt1 | contig 23915 bp, 33 predicted proteins | sample MalvirAntarct_55_FD_184253 | JGI IMG/M metagenome (GOLD analysis project Ga0208814, IMG submission 184253) | Marine viral communities from the Global Malaspina Expedition - Malaspina viral metaG Antarct_55 (SPAdes) (version 2) | ecosystem: Environmental > Aquatic > Marine > Oceanic | place...
GACTAATGTGTTTACAGGTGCTTCACCAATTACATTCAACATGGTGTTGACTGCTTCTAGTTCAGTCGTGAGATTTAATGACATACCGAGTCCTTTAAAAAGTAAAAAAAAGGGAACCGAAGTTCCCCTTTTATGTTCTAGCTTATGTAAGCTTTAATTCAATGGCACATTCTGGACGCAACACGCCAGAACCCATTGCGTACTTAGCAACAAACAAAGTGCCTTGACGACGAATGTCGTACTCAGACTCAAGTGCCAAGTCCATTAACTTAACAGTACCGATAGCAGATGCATGGAATACAACAGCTTTGGTCTTGGTGAAGTCACCATGATAAGTGTTGTTCTCACCAGTAACAGCAGATTGGTTACCAGTAGGTAAGTGGTTAGACATTACAATAGCAATACCAGCTACACGGATTACCTTGGCATCAGCATAGACACCAGCACCACCCCAATCTTTGTTCATAATTGTGGTGTCTTGTGCCATCTTGTAATAGATAGCAGGTGATACAACAGCTACGCGACCATCAGCAGGGATGTCCTTGCTGTCCATCTCTTCAGCAGCTTCAAACAAAGCAGCGATGATGTTGGCAGTAGTAGTGTAGTTAGCCTTAGAAATCTGAAGGCCAGCTTTGCCAGAACTTGTGATAGTCTCAGAACCACGGGCAGCTTGTACTACCATGCGTAGAGCGTTCTTATCAAAGGTGTTAGCCAATGCATTACCTAACTCTGAAGTGTAGGTTGCGCGCACATCATAGTGATTTTTAGCCTCATCAATGTTTGAGATAAAGGCAGGTGCTACAAGCAAATCGTCAACTGAGATAATCTTTTCAGCGTGTTTAACAGCACCACCAAGAATCTCAGTGCCAACAGCATGGTAAGCTGCAGAAGCAGTACCCATGACAGGGAAGGAAGCTGACTTGCCGTTAGTGATAGTACGGGTCTGGTGTAAACCCATCATGATGTTCTTTTCTTCGAACTGGGTGATTACTTCACCAGCGAATAATTTTAGAAATAAAGCATCAGTGGCGTTTGCGCCATTGACTTGTCCAATGCGTGATACAGTTGCATTACTCATTTTTTAATACCTTGTAAAGAGGATTGAAGTTTCAAGTTTGTTTATTCTTGAGGCTCCAGCACTCAATAACTTCCCACAGCGTTGTCCCCCTCAAGGGCGCAGTTTCTTTGTCATTAATAGCTTTGGGCTTTTGGAATAGGTTGCCCCCACTGTTAGTTTAGGGGCTTTGTTGTGTTACAGAATTGATGAATTGGAAAGTTTATTCTGCACACTGTTACGGAATGCTGAGTCCTTCGCATAGCGAGGGTCCCTCATTGCTTCCGTTAATTGAGCTACGCTTTCAAAGCGTCCGCCTGCATTTGCAGAAGCAGTGTCACCACTAATTAACTTAGGGTCACTGCCGTTGACGGCTTGGTAACGAGCTTTTAAACCATGAACAGACATTTGAATCTGGTCAATATTTCCACTGTTCATGGTCTTGTTGTAGGCATCTACTTCACTAGCGTTCAGGTTCGTACTTGCCCATTCCATCATGCTTCCATAAGCTTCTTCACCACCAACGCTATTAAACATAGTCGTGCGTTGAGATGTGGCAAGTTGCTCTTGGCCTGCGATGTACTGGTCTACGACTTCACGGGGAATTCCTGACTTAGCTAGTGATTCATAGGTGTCAGGTGACAGGCTTTGATTTGATTGGTACTCCGATTGGAGTGCTTCATAATCTATACCTGCACTTTCGGTAACTTCTTCTGCAGTATTAGTTGGAATTTCAGTGTCAGTGGTTGCAGTAGTATCTGCATTTTCTCCACTGGACATCTTCTTTTCTAATTCTGCATAAGACTTAGCGAGGTCTTCAGGTGTTTTGAACTTTTCAGGTAACCACTCAGGCCTATCCACCTCTGGGGTTTCAAGGTTGTCCTGTACAGGTTCAGTTGTTGCGCCTTCCGCCTTTGCCACCATAGCATCAATATGCTCTTGTGAATCAGGTTGTGGTTCTTGCTTAATTGTTACTGTTTCTACCATTACTGTTCTACATTTCCTTGGGGTTGTTGTTGAGCCATCATCTGTTCTTTAACAGCATCAAACGCTTGAGGTGCTAACTGCTCACCTGTCTGTTGCATCTGTTGTTGTTGCATCTGTTGTTGGATTTCTTCGTCTGTCTTAATCAAGCCCTTCATATCAATACCTAATGATGTACCAACACGGGATATATAATCTCCAATGTTCATGTACTTCATTAAAGTCTCTGGGCCTAACTGACCAAGCTGTTCCAACATGGCTGCTAGTTTATTTAAATCATGTCCACGACCAAGTGCTTCAAGGCCAGTGGTGATTGTGGGTTGTACAATACCTTTAGGCAGAGAAGGAACCTTGCGTTGCTTTTGCATTTGTAAAAGCAATCTGTTTACTAAAGGTAGCTGAAATTCCTGAGACAAGATTGAGTAGATACCACCGAGGGCATCTTCTAATTCACCTGCCATGTATCGGATTTCTTCAGCAGTCACACGTTCAGCATTGCGCTGTACAGATGAGTTCATTAAGAAGGCGTAAGCTAAACGCTCTTTGATTTCCTGTGCGGTTTGAAACGCAATCTGGAAGTCGCCTTGTTTCTGAACTTGGAGTGTACTTACATCATTAGCGTCACCTTCACGAATAGCTCCATTAGGGGCTTCGGCAAGCACACGCGCACGGGTTGTGCCATTGGGTCGGACTAAGAATAGAACTTTGGCAGATGCCGCAGAACCTTCAACTATAGCTTGAGTTAAAGTTTCTAGTGAACGTAAGTCACCTAGATACTCTTCAACATAACCGCGTCCCCAAGATTCCCCGTCAATGCGAGAGAGTCGTAAAGGTATCCAAGGTGTCTTATCTAATGGGTATGTACCCTCTGAATCTGGTACTGGCTTACCCTTTAATTCTTGATACACTTTCCAAGTCTTTCCATCACGGACGACACGGGTGTAGAGAACCACTGATTCATGCCCGTAACCATCTTCTTTGGTTGGGTCAATATCACACAACATCTGAAGTTCAGGTGTTAATGCTTCAGGGGAGATGTCTTCTTTGGTAATCATCTCTAAAGGATTACCCATCGGGTCACGCTTAATGACATACCTGTCTATGTGAAACACACGCATACCACCTTTCTCAGGTAAATATAGCAACACGTTTCCAGCAACTAACAGATGTTTTAATGCTTCAAAGGTAGCAATGCGGACAGAACTAGATTCAATCTCAGACATCACTGCACGTTCTATAGAAGACAGAGCCTCTTCCACTTGCGCTCTAGCACCCTCTTGTTGGGTGAGTTCCTGTAACTTAAAATCATCCACAGTGAGGCGGAAGAATGGTGAGTTAGGTGGAACAAGTGCTAGTAGTAATTTGGATGCTAGGTTGTTTACACCACGCGCACCAATGCCCTGAAAAGGCGTATCAAACTTACTACTAGAACTGTGTCCTGAATCAGGAACTAGAGTGGGGAGAGTTAGCTTGCTGCATTCTCTCGCTCTCGTAAGGAAGGGGTCACGTTCTGTCTCCAACTTTTCATATCGTTGTTGGATAGAGGTCATATCATCCTACTTCTTTGGAATGTTAGTGCCAGAAGCAGCAGTACCACCTACAGCACGGGCAATCCGCAGTGAGCTAGTTCCTTTCTTTTTGGCATTATATTTACTACGGGCGCTGCTCATCTCATCATCACCAATCCTGACTGATGCTGGTGCTAAGTCTGCTGGTGGTGGAGGTGGGGGTGCTGGTGGAATAGCTGCTGCTGCTGCAGGTGCGCTTGGTGTTGGGAAACACATATATGTTAATGCTCCGTTTGTTCTATTTGATTTTGGGCTTCATATTGCATTCTTAATAAAGCAACAACATGGACAGCACCAACATTGTGGAATATTTCACGTTCCGTATCATCAAGACGGGGAACGCAATCGGGTACTATCTTCTCTAGATGCTCAACGAGTTCTAAAGGAACATAGGGAAATTCTGTTAAGTCCATACAGGAACCTTCTTATAGCGCAACCTTTGGTTGACTTTTATGAAAGGCCTCAATCCACATCTTGCATTCTTTACTTCGAACAACATCATCAATACCAAATTCAATAACTGGTACAGGTAAGTTAAAGCGTTGTGCAAGTTCTATGATTGTTGATAGGCCACTGGTTTGACGAATGTCTGATTGGGCAATGTCACCATTGATTACGATTCGGCAGTTCTCACCAATTCTGGTGGTGAACATCTTCATCTCTTCTGGTGTTGTGTTCTGTGCCTCATCCATAATGACAAATGCATCACTGAATGAGGACCCACGCATGGTTTCAAAGGGAGCTACGATGATTGCACTATTGCGTACTGCGTTCTCATACGCCCCACCCATGCAGTTCTTAAGCACTTCCACCACAGGCGTAGTCCAAGGAGCCATCTTCTCTTCTAAAGTACCAGGAAATGACCCTAAACTTCTTGACGAAGGGACATTTGGTCGAGTGAGAATTATCTTATTGATGGTTCCTTGCATGTAAAGCTGCGCTGCCATAGTGCTGGCTATGTAAGTCTTACCTGTTCCAGCACAGCCCAAGCTTATGGTCTGAGTGAAGTTGTTAATAGCTTCAATGTACCTTGCTTGCATTTTATTTTTCGGCTGGAGTGCTGTGCGTGTTGTCCGTTCTTCCATAAACTTCTCTTTAATTTCACGCTTTGGTTTTAGCTTACGTTGTTGACGTGGCATGTTTACCATCCCCATGAGTCACCAGACATTCCATCTGCTGAGTAATCTGTAACACGACCCTCAAAGAAATTCTTAAAGGAGTCACCATTTAAAACCCAGTCAAGCCAAGGCAGTGGGTTAGATTCAATATCCCAGTTAGGCTTAAGACCAAGATTAGTTAAACGTCTATCTGCGATATAGCGTATATATTCTTTAACTTCGCTTTGAGTGATACCTTCCATAGCACCAAGTTCAAACGCCAAATCAATAACTTTATCTTCAAGCGTAACCGCAGTCCGATACATATCGTAGATAGACTGTTTAAATTCATCAGTAACCACCTCTGGGTTTTCAGTAATGTACTGACGGAACAACGCAGTCATACCATCGACATGCATTGTCTCGTCACGGATGCTCCACTCAACAATCTCACACATGCCCTTAAGCTTTCCAAATCGTTGGAAGTTAAGAAGCATTACGAAAGCACTGAACAGACTCATGCCCTCATTGCAGACAGTCTGAGCAATAGCTTTGGCTAGACCTTGCTTAGTATCTGGGTCAAAAGTTTGCATAAACTCAATCTTGTCAGCCATTGCTTCATATTCAAGAAACGCTGTGTACTCTGACTCTGGAAACCCAAGGGTGTCATTAAGTAATGCATAGCTACGCATGTGGATAGTCTCTCGCTGTGCGAATGACAACATCATCATCCTAGCCTCGTTGTTTTTGATACGAGGTAGGAACACATCCACATAACTACCCCCGACTATCACATCTGACTGTGTGAATAGACGAAGGATTTGGGTGATAAAGTTTTTCTCACTGGCGGAAATCTTTCCAGACTTCCACTGTGCTACATCTTCATTTAGGTCACACTCCCACTCACCCCAAGCTAACTTGTCATGCTCAATTGCTTGATTGACAAAGCTAGGGTTGGCGAAGGGTTTGTAAGCTGGTGATTGGTCTAACAAACTCATTGGTTATCCTTGGCATGAAAGGCATTCATCATCATCGGCATAGTCTTTAAGAGCAACACGGGTAGGCTTGAAGCTTACTGTGTCTGCTTTTGCACCAGCACTTGTACGAAGATAGTAAAGCCCTTTTAATTTTTTGTTAAAAGCACGGAGGTGTACTTCATTGACGTAAGCCTTATCGGTCCCTGCAGGGAAGAATAGGTTTACACTTTGGCCTTGACAGATAAATGGTTGACGCTCTGCTGCGTGGTCCACTACCCATCGTTGGTCTAGCTCGAAAGCTGTCTTGTATATTTCTTTATCCCACTCATCCATCCACTCAAGGTGTTGCACAGAACCTTCATGAAGAATGATTGAAGTCCACTGCTCTTCTATCCAAACTTTAGATTTATCCTTCCATGTGTATGCATAGTCAAAGATTACCTTTTCAAGGTAAGGGTTGACGACAAGGTGCGCCCCAACACGGGTACGATGTGTGAATGCATTTGACTTCAGAGGTTCTATAGATGCAGAACAACCAGCAATGATTGATGAGTTGGCGTTAGGTGCGATAGCTAACAAGTGACTATTACGAACACCATCAACATCAGGACAAGAACCACGCTCACGGGCCAGCTTTATAGTGGCTGCTGTGGCTTGTGCTTTGATGTGTGTGAACATCATAGTGTTGTAGCTGGTAGCCATGACAGACTGCCACGGGATACGTGCGCGTTGCAAAGCACTATGGAACCCCATTGCACCTAGCCCTAAACTTCTCTCTTGTGTCGCACTGTAGATAGCTTTAAACAGTTCTTTGGGAGCGTTGAAACAGAAGAAGCTAATCACGTTATCAAGCATTGTTATCAGGTCAGCTACCATAGTGGTATCTTTCCAATGCTCGTAATGTTCTAGGTTCACGCTAGACAAACAACACACTGCTGTTCGTTCCTCAGATGTAGGCAAGTGAATCTCATTGCAGAGATTAGACCCGTGAATCTTTAGACCCTTCTCTTGCATGGCTGGTGGTAGATGCCTATTGGCTTCATCAATGAAGTTCAGGTATGGCTCACCAGTGCGGAAGCGAGTATCAATCAGACGCTCCCAAAGTCCACGGGCTTTCACAGTTTCACGGACAGTTAAATCTTTAGGGTCAATTAAGTCCCACTCACCACCAGCCATTACCGCATCCATGAATGCATCAGGGATGTTGACAGCGTTGTGTATATTGAACGCCTTGCGGTTGGGGTCACCACCCGTAGGAACACGGATGTTGATAAACTCAATGATGTCAGGGTGGCTTATATTCATGTATGCCGCGTAAGAACCTTTGCGAGTCTTACCCTGACGATACGCAGTCATGTCTGAGTCTACTGTCTTTAGGAAAGGAATAGGTGAAGGAGCAACGTCACTAACAGAACGCACGTCAGACCAATGCCCACCCACTCCACCACCCTTAACTGAAAGCCATCTAAGTTCTGTTGTGTGTCCGATAAGACCATCCAAGGAATCAGGCACATAACCAAGAAAACAACTGATAGGAAGTCCACGAACCTTCTCTCCTTGCGCTGGGGCATTTGATAATAGTGGGGATGAGAACATGAACCAGCCTTTGCTGGCGTAGTCATAGATTCTCTGAGCTAAGTCGTAGTCATTACGACAGTATGCAGTTGCTGCTCTGGCATATGCATCTTGTGGGTCCTCACCTTCACGACAGTAGTAGTCACTGAGAAGTGTTGAGGCTTGGTCGGACAGTAATTTGTTACGGCTGTAATCAACTACAATGCTCATGTATCCACTCCGTTGTTTCGCGTATACCTTTGAACCCAATAAGAGTCGCTCCAGTTTCCGTATTAATTACTGTTGGTACACTACGGACTTTGTAATGTATGGCTGCGTCAATGTCCTTGCCTATGTCAATTTCATCGTAGTCAACCTCTTCATGGTTTAGTACAGTGCTGACTGCTTTACAAGGCTGACACCCTTCTGTATAAAATTTTATAATCATATTAGTTTTCCTTGCTCCCACTCACATGAGAATCCACAATCAAGTGGTTGGTCACGTTTGAAATTGCCGCGCTCTGGATGCAGTTCATCTAGATATACAGGCCCGTCTTTGTCTTTATTTATTGCATGGCCTATGTCTCTCTCAAGCTTGGCTAGCTTGTTAAAGGCTTCAGGGAAGTCAACACGGATTGCGTTAAAGTACCCCATTCCACCCTTTACACATCCGATACAATTATTGTTGGCATAACCTAATCTATACATTTCAGGCAACGTAAACCCCATGCGACTGAACCACCTCATGCAGTCTGGCTTTGTAATAGACTTATCCACCAGTATAAAATCAGTATCGACTTCATTATTGGAATCAATAAACCTATTAACTCTGCTCATCTCATCAATGGTGTATCCAAAGATTTGTATATCGCCATGCCTTTGGTAATCTTTACGCACATTCTTTTTAAGAATCATTGTGCATGGCGCACCTGTTGGTCCTTTAATAAACTTACGCTTGTGAAACACTTTAAAGATAGAGTAGTCCATTGACTCATCACCAATTATCTTTACAGGTATACCTGTCTTATCAACAAACTCATTTAGAAAACGCAGGTTATCTTCAGACTCTTCTTTTACACGGCAGTACACTGCCTCCATTCTGTCTCCATACTTTTCATAGGCTAGGTAGGTGGCATAGGCACTAGCAGCACCGCAGCTAAACCAACTAACAACACGCGATGTGCTAGACATAATAATATTCCTTTTGTATTTATTACTGTACTGTAACTATTATGGGAAATAGTTAGCTAGTCATACTTCATGTGTTGAAGTTCAAGCCATAGCTCTGCGTAGTGAATTATCTTTTTAACATCAGATTCAAACTGCCCCTTGTGTGGAGCGCGAGTTGCATACTTCACGATGTTGCCAGCGATGAAGTCCAGTTCATTTTTCATAATGTATTCGATAGGCTGAATGGGATGAACGTAATGGTCACCACCTTCTTGGCGTGTACTTCCTATGTTGGTGGGTTCCATAGTGGAGGCTCCTCTTGGTCAGGGATTAAGTCTTCAATGCGTAGAATACGAGCGCAACGTGCCTGAACTAATGCATCATCAATAGTCAGGCCAGCCTTCTCATAGGCAGCTACAACAGCAGGCCAATAACCATACTCAGCAGCATCAAGAATCTTGTCAGCTTTAACTGGGCCAACTTGAGGACATCCCTTATAGTTGTCAGCAGTGTCACCTGTTAGAACTTGGGAATAGAAATAGCGGTCTGCCATCTCTGTGGTAACAGTAACCACACCCCTGTCTGAATGACGTGGGTTGTACAGTTGACATGGCACACACAAGAAGTCCTTGTCTTCAGATACAATAATTGTTTCTGGGTCATCAGTGGCTGCAATACCAATCAAGTCATCAGCTTCATAAGGCTCATTGAGTTCAGCATCGTAGGCATTAACTAACCAATTCTTAAGCGCACCTAAAGTCATAGGCTTACGAGTATCCTTACGATTAGCCTTGTAAGAATCTAAGATGTCAGTGCGGTAGTTCTTTTTACCTGTAAGAAACACACGCATAACTTTGCAGTCTGTAGCATTTTGAATAGATGTTAACGAATCTTGCATGTGGCGTTGACCATCATCTTCAGATGCATGTAAGGTCCATACATCATCACCCCACTTGGTGGCAACCTCAGTTGCAGCCGCAGCTTGGAATGCTAAGATGTCCCCATCAATCAGTAATGTCTTCATCGTCTTCTCCTTCTCTAGAATTACGGGCAGTAATTACACGAATGCCATGACGAATAGCCACGTCTTGTTCTTGCCAATCTAGGTATGCATTCATAGCAAAGCTAAAGGCTAAAGATATAGAAACCACAGTGAAGCTTAGGCAAACAAGTACCATCATTAATGTTTCAATCATTAGTGTTTCTCGTTTAGGTTAGTGGCAAGCGAACTCACCGAACATAATTATTGATGCGCCTTTGTAGGCGCAGTGAGCTTCTATTGCAGAGTTAAAAGTGCCGAGGTGATAACGCTTACCATGCTCAGTGATTGTAGCCCTGAACTTATCTCTGTAAGGCTTAACACCCTTAAGTCCTGTAGTGCTGTCAGAGCGAACTTTGACATTAGCTTTATTCTGAGAGGCGGTTGCTGGTCTTAGATTACAAATGCGATTGTCTGCTTTATCTTGATTAATATGGTCAAGCATTTCAGGAAGTTCACCATGATGAAGTAGATAAGCTAAACGATGGGCATAATAAGTTTGGTTTAAAACTCTTATATTTAAATAACCATTGTTGTTAGGAGTGCCTGTGGATTTCTTACCTGACTTACGTATGAACGTACCCGTTTCAGGCACATAGGTAATCTCAGCACGAAGCTGCTCTAGGGTATGTTTCATTGTGTTTCCTATTTAATGAGTGCCTCCCAACAAACAGGAAACAATGGACTGATAAGGGAAGAGACATCTTTGGCGAGGTCTTGAATTTCTTTTTGTGCATGAGGGTCCATGCGTTGCTTGCAGAACCTAGCGTAGGCAGACAGTGAGCCTGTCCAATACCAACTGACCTCCATTCCTTGGGGCAACAACAGACGTGCTTGTTCAGGACACATGCCACCATCAATAGCCATCTGATATGAGTCTAAGCACATGGTGTTTACAGTTTGGAAATGCCTGCGCCAATACTTGTCACCTGTTGGGTGCATGTCCTCACCACTACCCTGCTTGATAGAACCTTCTGGGTGCTTGCGGAACTGTCGAGGTATGAAGAACTTAGGTGATGAACTAATGTATCGCCTGCTCTCTTCGTTCTCGGTGAAACCAACCTTGTGTTTAAAACACTGAGTGCGGATAGGAACAGGTGCAGTCATACGCAGAGTGATTGACGTGTGTGAGAATGGAGTCCAGTGGTTGTGCTTGGCTAGATACTTAATCAAGCCTGAATCTTTAACCTCATCAAACTCTGTATCATCAGCAGCAAATGATACACGGGCTGCACGTACAACAGAGGCATCGTTTCCCATGTGGTCTATGTACTGAACCTGACCATTACGGCAGTCCCACCAACTAACATCTGCACTGGGACTCATCCCTAATTTAACTTTGTCTTTAAATTTTTCAGTCATTCTTGCTCACCTGATTCTCGTAATCGCATCAGACCCATGACAGTGATGTACCACCGCCTACCGAATTGGTTTGTGCCTACAGTTTTTGTTGAAATGAATCCTTCACACGCACACACAGCTACCAACTCAGCATTGTTTCTTGCAAAGTCACTGCGTGTAGTGAAAGGGGTTTGATAGGCACGGCTTAGTACCTCAGTGAGTAGCTGCCCAGTTGTCTCCGACATTGAATTCTCCATCTAGTGGACATTTAAAGTTGAAGATACTGGTGACTTCTTTGATAGAAGCTACGGCAATTTCTCCCACACGTTCTGCAATCTCAGCCTTGCAAGCAACTTGGATTTCATCGTGGACCCATGCACACATTGCAAAGTCACCATCCCACCCATGCTTAAATCCAGCAGCTTTCATAGCCTTAACAAACTGGACCAACCACTGCTTACAAATAATGCCGCCTGCACTTTGAAGCAACGCATTCAATGCTGAGTGTGAACTCCTGATATGGACACGCCTTCGGTCCAAGCCATAGATATAACCACGACCAGAGCTAGCCATTACTTGGTCACGCAGCTTGGCAAGCGCAGGTGTCTTGGCTAAGAATCTTTCCTTGATAGCTTTGCCCTGCTTCCTACCACCGCCTACCAGTTCACCAATCAGTTGGTCCCCTCCGCCATAATTAAAAGCGTAGATGAATCGTTTTGCTGATGGTCTGTCAGGCAGGCCTGCTGCTAGCTGGTTGGTTGTGTGGATGTCACCATCAAGGACAACATTCACATACTTACCACCATCATAAGCAGCCATGAAATGCGCGAGGCATCTCAATTCTAGGCCAGAAGCATCTGCACCCATGAGCTTCCATCCTTTAGGGACAGTGAATAGCTCACGACACTCTTGACCATAGGGTGCAGAGAGTGAAGGCACTTGTGCAATGTTGGGGTATGCGTGTGTTGCTCGGCCTGTGACAGCACCATTGGGATTAATGGAACCATGAATCTTTCCATCCTTCACAACCTTCAACCAGCCTTGCGCTCCGTCAGATAACTGAGCGATGCGCTTCTGGAGCATGAAGTATTCAGCCATGACCTTGGCTTCAGGGAAGGGTAGTCCCGTCAGCGTAGTCTCATCAACCTTGGCCTGCCCACTCTTGGTAAACTCTTTAGGTTTCCATCCACGAACTTTCACTAAGCGGTCTGCTATGTGAGTGCGAGATGATGGGTTAAACTCCATGATTTTGATGGGCGTGAATGAACAATCAGCAACCATTGATGCGCGAGTCACATCTTTATAGTTGACTGTTCTAGCAGGTGTCTTGAGAGGACCTGCAATAATCCAAGGCTGAAACAAACCATCTAGCTTTGCTCTTATGTCTGTCCTCTTAGCAGATAGCTCACGATAAAGTAGTGCAGCTTTCTTCTCATCAAACACAAAACCATTACGCTCTTGTTTAGCCATGACCCAAGCAACCTGATGCTCAAGCTCTAGTGACTGAGGACTGTATTCCTGTTTGATTATCTCAGCATACAAGTCAGCAGTTACCTCAACATCTTGCTGGCAGTAGGTAAGCATCTCTTCAGAGTACACATCCCATGCTGCTTCTTGCTGTGCGTAGTCACCTTTATGGTTACCTAATCTGTAACCCCAAGCCTTTAAAGAGTGGGACCCAAACATCTTTCTTGGAAATCCTGGTACTTGTTCTAAGCGGACAGCATCATCCTCTTTAATGCTGGACCAAATCAATCTGACACACACAAGAGTGTCCACCATTGATGGTGATTTGAACGTGGGATACAGCTTCTTGATAGCAGGCACATCAAACTTGATTCCGTTGTGAGCTATTAACTCATCAGCAGATTCAAGCAGCTTGATGCCCTTGTCTATCTCAGTGGGACGAAAGGAATGAACCTCACCTGAGTCAACATCTTTTGCTACGATACAGTGGATGGTTGTTAGCTCATCCAGCAGTCCGTTTGTTTCAATATCAACAATGAGTTTCATAATGTTTCCTTAGAACGCAGCCATCGCATCATCAACAGGGACTATGTCAAACACAGTCTGCTCGTAGAGATGTCCAGTTGCTTGGTTGTAGTTAAGTGGAATGGTCATGCCAGTAGACTGACCTGTGTATCGGTCCTTAAGAACACGGAAGGTAGTAGTCTGCCTGTCCTTGATGTTCTCAGCTTGTTGGTCACGCTCCATACCGAACATGTAGTGACACCAAAAGCCAATAGCACGGGAGCCTTTGAAGTGGCGTATGCTTACACGACCACCCTCTTCGTGTGGCTTACCATCAGGCGTAGCTAAGTGAGACACCATCATAATAATAATGCCTAGCCTCTTTGCTAGTTTGGCTATGTCAGAAGTGATGCGCTCCAACTCAACACGCTCATCAGTACCCTGCCCTGTGGCTAGTGCTGTGAGGTGGTCAACGTAGAACACACGGATACCTTCAGAGTGATGCATGTACTCGATGTTAGACTTGACAACATCCCACTCGCAGACTCCAAAGGAATCATAGAGGCGAATCATGTCAGACTCTTCGAGTGCATCAATGGCTTGACTGCGTTGTTCAGGTGTCCAATCACCATCAGGTATGTGGAATAATTTACCAGCATGTTTGCCAGCTAAACGAATGGCAGTCTCAGTAGGCATCTGCTCTAAGAAGAACACACCGACTCTCTCTTTTAACTCTTGCATATCGTAGATGATTTGCTGTGTTAAGAAGTCAGTCTTGCCTACACCAGTTCCTGCACCCAAACAATAAACCTCACCATACCTCCGTCCATAGGTCTTATCATTGAGCGTCTTAAGGAACCAAGGCAGGCCCCACTCCACAGGCTTATCAAGTTCTGCTCGTATGTCTTTGAGACTCACGATACCATCAGGCCTAAATGTTTTTGCATTCCATATCGCATCCATAATCAAACGATGCTTACCTGCCATCAACGCTTCGTTGGCATCCTTGAAACCATTGATAGTTCCTATCTTACATTTACCTGCAGGGAACAAGGGGGCGACAGCTTTGGCTGCTGCCTCACCTGCTGCATCTCCATCCATAAGTAGGATAATTTCTTGGAACTTATTAAAGTAACTCATGTTTGCAGCAATAGATTTAGCTGCACCTGCTGCACCATTTGGCACAGATATAACAGGCCACTTGTTGTCTTGAACCTGTGAAATAGACATCGCGTCTATGGAGCCTTCGCAGATTACAAGCTTCTTGCCTGACTCAAATAAGTTCGTGCCAAACATGGGCATCTGACTGAAGTCACCTAAGATAGGGAAGCTCTTATCTGCAGTGCGTAGTTGCTGTGCGACCAGCTTGCCTTCAACATTGTGAAGAGGACAGATGTGAACTGGTTGTCCGTTGTGACTACCAACCTTGTAACCAAAGTGACGGGCTGTCTCTTCAGTGATTCCACGTTGTCTAAGTGAACGGACTTCACCATCTATCAATGAACTTGCCATGCGTGTACTACTCCTAAAAGTTGTGGTGTCTCCACCCTCATCAGGCCACTCCATGTGGTCACAGTTGAGGGAGAAGCAGTAAGCTCTACCAGAGGCGTAACGTGCTAGGTTGTCGCGTGAGTTGCAGCTAGGGCAACTCTCACGTCCAACCATTGGGCTATCATCTTGGTCGCGCTTGCTCATTACAGTGTGTAGCTAGCGTAAAGTTTTCCTTTCACGCCAGTCTTCATGTTCACGTTAATGGTGCGGCCTTGCTTGTGCAGTGAGTGGACAACAGCAGCAAGTCGGGTGATACCATAAAGGCCAATGGCTTCGATGGAAGTAAGTGAGCGTCCAGTTTCTAGGTGTGCAATTACTTGATTAGATTGAGTCATAGTTTTTCTCTCGATAGTTGAGTTCATAAGAATGATGGCCCTCCGAAAAGGGCATACAGTTTGATTACTGTGATGGTGCAACCTTTGCTATTTGAGCCACTCCTTGACGTCAAAAGCAGGGCAGTCTTTCTTCACATCAGGCAGGTCCCTGTGTCCTAGGATTTCAATGTCTCCATATGAAAGTTGAAGTGTGGTGATGACATCCGAAAGGACATCAAACTGAATGTCCGTAAAATTATTTTCGGAAATAGACACGTCATGTTCTGACACCCCACCTACCAGCGCGATGCCTATAGAGTTGTGGTTGTATCCTTTTGCATGTGCGCCAACATCACCAATGCTGCGTCCATTCTCAACTAATCCATCACGCCTGATTATGAGTTGATAACCACACCCAAAAAATCCTCGATGTCGATGCCATGCATCCACCTCAGTCAAACCTATATCCATGCTCGGACGTGTTGCCGTGCAGTGGACTATGATGTACTCGGTTTTGTTTCTCTTAGCCATTCGATTGGTATACTCCCTTTGGCATATTTGAATCCGTGCTTCTCACACCACATAGCATATGTAGTCTTTGAAGATTTAGAGATTCGTTGTTTTGGATTGCTGAACACAAAGCGTATATCCAGATGTGGATGCTCTGCTTTTAGCAATAAGTGTTTGGCTCTATCGTCTGTCATAAAGCGGCCCTTTGTTTCCACAATGATTCCGCTATTGGTTAAGACAAAGTCAGGCGTGTACTTAGACTGCCGCGCTGGTCGTGTGTATTCGATTTTCATTTCCTCATAAGAGAACGAGATGCCTTGGCTGTTAAGCTCATCAGCAACTCTCTTCTCAAGTCCTGAACGGAACCCATACTTAAGACCTACGAAGTAGTCTTTAGAAGGGGATGTCGTCAAAGTCTTCACTCGCCTCTGCTTGTGCAACTACAGGTGCTGTAGGTGTAAACTCAAAGCCATCTTCGACATCAAATCCAGACGCTGCTCCTGCACCGCCGCCACCATCCAGTGCTTCAATCAACTGGACAATCTTCATGCGCAGTGACACGCCTGCGCCAACCAAACCTGTGTAATAAGTAACAGGCTGGAACCCGATACGGACACGACTGCCATTCCATGTTGGGACCTCATCAGTAACGGGGACCTTACGTGCATCAATGACCAAAGGCTTTTGTTCAAAGTCACCATTGCGACCCTGCACTTTTGCCTTAAGCTTAAACTTGAACGACACATCACCTGTCTCGTCATCAATAGAGTAGGGTGGGTTGGTTTTAATCTTGTCCTTAGACTTGCCTGTCTCATCCATAGCGTTAGCAATTGATGTCGTCATGAACTCATCCAATGTTGACATCAAGGGCAGTGCTGCTGCGTTCTCAATGATAAGAGTGCAACCATATTCTCCCAATTCGTTGAACTTATAATCGGGGGTGAACGCCTTAAGCCATTCAGTGCGGCCTTCAGGGGTGACGATTGTTGGTAATTTTTGTGACATAAATAATTCCTAGTTGTCAGGTGCGTATTGTTAACGCTTAAGTTTTGAAAAGTTCTTGATGAACTCGTCTATTAAAATTCCCTGCTCTGCCAATGCAGCAGTCAGGTCCACAGGCAATGGCTCACCACTCATAATTAGCAATGCTGCTTTCATTTGTTCGTAAGTCATTTGTGACCTCCATAAAAAAGCCCCTGTTTTAAGAGGGGCTGTTAGCTATTTAGCTTCTTACGGATTCATCTCCGTGATAGTGCAACCTTTGCTAAGTAACTAATACAGTACTGTAAGTATTAGGCAAAAGAATAACGAGACTCTACTGTCTGAGCTAGGTCCAGCGTACCCTTGTTAGGTGGCAGTGGAATGTCATCACGATTCTCAGGTTTCATCTGAGCGCGTAGCTCAAGGTAAAGGTTATGGACAATGTCACCAGCCTCATACATCTCAACCATACTCTCCCTGATTATGTGCCAATACTCATCCGTGTCACCAGCGACTGTCGCAAATGAGTCATGGATTTGAGAGAAGCTGGTGATGCCAGACTCTGCTGCTCTGGACACTGATAGCACAAGGTGCGAGGCATCCCAACTGTGAACTGTGTTAGGGGCCATAGCTTGTGCAGATTTGCGAGTGCATATCTGGTCGGTCTGCTCCTTTAAAGTGAGGTAGATTAAGCTGCCATTGATGCTAGTCTTAACGCGCCTTGGGTTAGTGTCGTAGTAGGATTGCATGACAGGAAATCCAAGAGGTGTGGTCCACCTAACAGGCATTGCATGCATGGTCCCGTCTGGCATTTCAAACTTCTCCTTGGCAACCTTACTGGCTGCATCAGTCAGCCAATCCATCAACTGCGCTGGACGCTTAACAGAATCTACAACAGCATCCCAAAGCAACCTCGCGATGTATGATGATGCACGATACCCGTTGTCATAACTGAACGGGAAATCTGCACCCGTCTTGTTACACTCCCGTAGCAGTGGATGCATGATGTCCTCCTGTATTTGATTCTTAAAACCATATTGTTTTGAGCCATAACTATAGGTCATAACAGAACGCTTGGCACATGCCCTGCCAAACCCATATTTCAACCACTCAAGCGCAAGCTCAGTGTAATTAGGGACCCTCACTCCCATGTTGTTGAATATGTCTGGACCCCAATGGTCATGTGGTTTATCAGAGTCCTTACGTAGCTGAGTCACCACCTTGTCAGCGACAATCTGGTAGAGGTCAATCGGCTTCTCGTTAGGTAGGATGTTCACGTTACGTGCAGTGCTTGTGCATAAGGTAGCCATGCTCAGATGTTGCAGGCCTGACGCAGAACCATCGAGGGCGATAGGTATGCTGGACACAAACTCATCACCCTGCTCAAGGAATCCTTTCCACTCCATAGCTGCTGCCATAAATTGCAAAGGCTTGTCAGCATCACACCACTTGCGATTCTCAAATGGCTTATCAACACATTGAAGAATCCAATCCTCATTGTCCATGACCCACTGCACCCTCGCCTCCAGAGTGTCTTTTGAAATCTTTTCAAAGTCACCGCAGTTGGCAAGGTGAATGGCTAGCCACTTCCAACCTGACTCGCCCAATGGCTTGCCGTTAGCAAACTTTAAGGTGGCCTTCATCTCATCGGGTCCCATCCCATTGTATGCAGAAACTGCATAGATACGACCCCTGAAATCTAGGTTATATCCGAAAAAGAACTCATCGAACTCTGAGAATTCTTCGGCTGCTTCCATCGTGCTGTTGAATGATATGCGCTTGGCTGCGGACTCACGATTGCTAGCCTCGATGCGATTCTTTTCCTTATAGAATGCTGCCCATTGCTGCTTGGTTTCTAATTGTAAATCATCAGAGTTAATCTCAGGCTCATTCCATCTAGGTGGTATGCTCGGACACCACTCAACACCCAGTTCAAACATCTCATTGATGAGGTTGAGGATGTCTGTGTTAACAGACCAAGCAGTCTTCTGCATAGCATTAACACCATGAAGAATGACATCAATCTCACTGGACTTTAGCTCATACATGTAGTTGTTGTTGTTGGTCTTCACAAACCTGACAGGTCTACAAAAGTGTGAGTAGTAGATGCCACCATTGAGGTTGTCATAAGTCCAATCTCTAGGCTGAATCACAAGCGGCTTATACTGAGGCGCAGTTAGTCCAATGCGAGAACTTCTCTCATCTATCCAAGCCAAAGTTTCAGGTGTAGCAACCAGCCTTTTGACTGTGTTGTTTTTCCCCTTAGACTCTGTTGTGATTTGGACTAACCCGACAGTATCAATCAGGATGGTAAGCAACTTAGAACCAAGAGCCATTAGCTGTGCTTGTGTCCATGCGTCCCAGTTTTCAATCGTCCCTTTGGCAGTCTCATCATTCATTGCGTTGATGATTACTGTTCGTTTCCAGTGTCCCTCTTTTCTAGTAGAGGCATCGACTAAGCGTTTCCAAAGCTTGGCATCTTGCTTACGCAGGTCAGCCAATCTGAACTCATCCTCCACCTGTTCAGCAGCTTTCTTTACGATGCTTTGCAGGGTCCCGTACTTGATTGAGATTCCGTTGATTATGAATTTCATAAACACAAACGCAATCACATTAGCATCACCACCAGCTAGTAATTTTCTAGCTGAACCAGCCCTTCCACCTCGACCCACTGGTGCTTCCATTTCTTCACTGATACCTGCAGCAAACTTGGCTAGTCCATGCGTCAACATAGCCTGTCCATATTGGGTCCCACTCTCCCCTCTTTGAGCCTTCTGCTTGCCCAACTGGTTGGCACTTCTTTCAACACCAGCATCCCTCATTCGCTTCTCAATTAGAAGTTGGGCATCCATCAACAAGTCACCTGTAATAATGTTAGACATTCGTCTACCTCAATTTATTTACTTTCGTTACTGAAACAATGCACCCACGCAAGTACCTCGCGCTGGCCTCTCGGCCATAGTGCAACCTTTGCTCTGAGCCATCATTTGGCCCCATTTGTCCTGCCTTTTGTCCCCCTATATATGTACTGATATAGTTACAGTACTGTTAATCATTAGCCAAAGTAAGGCCACACCTGTAAGAAAAACAGATGCAGCCTGTGATATTAACTATCGAATAATGGCGCGCCCGAGAGGATTCGAACCGTTATCTGCTCGATGCACGTAAAGAATTCGTTAGTTATATCAGGCACTTAGTGCCAGTGCTATTTCATTTGGTAAAGCAATTGGAGACAATCTGTCCCCGTTAATGTCATTGGACTGTAAGGCCTTAATGCCTGCCTGCAGTGCAGTGTGTGTAACCTTGGCATACTTTGCGGTCTGGCTAATATTGGAGTGACCTAACAGAGCCTGAACTATCCTGATGTCGATGCCTCGCTCTATCAAACGGGTAGCAAACGTGTGCCTGCATCCATACCAAACCTCGTCACCTTCCCAGCGCATTACAGGCCTGACCATCTCATTCCAAAAGCGAGTACAGTGCCATTTATAATCCAGCTTGGCGAACATCTTAAAGTCACCCACCTGCCCGTCTGAACGGGTCTGCAATATCTGCTTTACTCGGTCAGTCATTGGAATGTCGCGAGACTTTTTAGTCTTGCTAAATGCCTTGGGAATTCTGATTACAGGCAAGCCATTAACATCTGAGGTTATCCATTTACAGTGCAGGTTGTGAGCCTCACGCCAAGGCCTCATGCCAGTGTCAAAGAGGACCACCAAGAAGTCTTTGAGCAGGTCATTGATACTGCTGCAGTGGAAGTCCATGTCACCTGCTAGGCCCATTAGCTGGCTCTCTTCAAGTGGCGAGTAATAGCGCAAGCGCGAGTTGTCCCCTATCTTTTCCCACTTGATTACTGGAGTATGCTTGAGCCTGCCAGTGTGTGCCATATGCTTGAGCATTGAGGACAGGCAAGTCAGCTTGTTGTTGATGGTTTTAGGCTTGTTGCCTTTGTCCCGTAGGTAACAGATGTAATCATCTATCATCATGGTATCAACATCTTCAAGGCGTTTGACTTTGCGTTGCTTGATAAAAAACTGGTCGATTGCATTCCAGTATTGGACCACCTTAGTCTGGTATGATTTGGATTCATGCCGCCACTGATGCTCCCATGTTTCATCGTAGGCAAGCTGCAGGGTCAGGCTAGTGCCATGCCTCAGTTGTCCACCGACAGGCCTGAGACCTCGCGCCATGTCTGCTAGGGCCTGTGCTTCTATGGCCTTTGCTTCATGGTGCAGGTCTAGTCCTTTGACAAAGTCCACGAAGCGGAAGCCGCCTCGCTGAACCTTGATTTGCCACCCTGTGGCTGTTTGATAAATACTCATAATTAAATTCTCCTGATTTAAAAATTAGCTGTGATTTGGTTTACGAATTCTTCCCCCGTCTTGCTGAGTTGTACATATCTTACACGTCTATCCATAGGGTCTGTGGTTAACTCAACTAGCCCCAGTGATTGTGTTTTTCTGCTGGGAATCATCACATCCGATAACATAGCAACGCACCTGCTTACATTAGGTCCCGACATAGACAAGCTCGTGGCGATGTCTCTTCCTGTAAGTGGTCCGCGTCTAGCCACAGCGATAAACACACGCATTTGCATTGAAGACATTTCCGCATATAGCGCGTTGAAATCAGCTAAAGCACCAGCCATCCCTTGGAGTTGTTTGTTCTGTGTTTTTGTAAATTTAGAAGGCATAGTTTGGTCCGTTGGGTTCATCGTTTGAACCTGTATTTGTACGTAAAATGTTTAATACGTTTAAATGGATGTAGCCAAAAACATAGGTCGTGCCCCATTTCGGCTGTAGATGATTGTTAGCATCGGTGAAAACTATGTGCCAAAGCCAGTTGTCCTCCCGATGCCATGCCATTGACTTGCAGCGTAGGCCTGAAACAGCCGCGCATATTCTACGTGTTTTCATTTGTTTAATCCTCTCTTTATTTCTTTGTTATCTTCCTTGGTTATTAAGGGTCCTGCATCGTTCAAGTTTTTAAACATCTGCAGTCCAAAGACTGAGATAAATAAGTAGTTATTCAACGCTAATTCAAACTCCAAAAAACTTGCCACCTTAAAGGCAAAGAATCGTTTGTTAACATTCAAGTTATTTCCTATGGGATAGGTTATTAAACTATCCAAAATTCGCGGTCTGTTCTGTTATTAGAACTGTCGCAGTAATCAGTTTATTACAATAAGGTAATCAATTCAATATCTGTCAGCATCACCCCCAGTTGCGTAATTTACCGCGCAATAATCTTGGTCTAAAATCAAATCAATCAAACTCTCAATTTCAAAATCCATCTGCCGTCCCTCTCTACTGGTTAGTATTAAAAATCTCAAAATGAGACCCCAAAAAAGCCCGTTTTAAGGGCCTTTAAAGTGTCTCACTTGGCAAGGCGGACCCTCATAGATATATCGGCAATGAGGACCCTGCTAGACTCGCTTGTGTACCTGCTAGCAGCACGGGACCCCATGGCGTAATGATGCGTGATTGTGAGGCCCTCGCCTGCAGTTATGCATTTAGTTTTGATGGCATGCGCCACCATATTGCGTAGGCGTTTTTGCGTTTCGTAGTTACTCATTTTTTAATTATCCTTTTGCGTACTGCATCATGAATCTAATGTGTTCTAGCCTTGCCGCACCCTTGCGGCTTGCTAGGTTCCCTTCCCAAATGGCAACATCATTGCCACTTTTGCCTACACCACACCATATGCCCTTAGTTTCATACTTGCCGCCTCTGCCTGCAGTTATCCATTGACCTGCTTGAAGGCCTTTCCTTTGCTCTTGGTTGAGGGTCCATATGTCGACAGTTTTTTGATATTTAGCCATTGGCTTGATTCCTTGTTTTTGGTTATCTGGTTTAGTACCAGGTTATTTTAGTGACGCGTTAATACAGCATCCAAAAAGGCCCCATACAAGGCCCTTTAAGTTAATGTATATAATCTATAGGTCCTCACTTAAAAGAGTGACAAGAAGGCCTGCAATGCCTGCTAGGACCACTAAACAAACAAGGCCTATTAATGGGAAAGTATGCGAGTGAAAAACTGTATTAAAAAGAGTTATAGATTCCATAGTGTATATATTCCTGTATTGAAAGTATTAGTGAATTTTATAAGAAACATGGGCCACGTCATGGGACCAACAAGCGCGACAATCTTGGCAACCATCCTGCAGTTTTTCACTAGCAGGGCAAGCCTGTCCGCGACCGCCATTGTTGGGCGTGTGGACCCCACTAGTAAGGCCCTTAAACTTGTTCTTAACTTGGTTCACCATATCGTCACTCAAGCGTAGGGCGCAATTATCAAGGCCTGCTAGTGGACGCGACAAAATGGGTTCCTTGGTTGGTATCCAATGTTGTACCCATTGAGTATGCTCAATACATTCTTTGACTAGTGCAACATAAGCCGCGCTAAATAAATCGCCTGCAGAGTGCCAGCGAAAAAACGATTCCTTTGTCATGCAAAGAGTAAAGGCGGAAAACCATAAATCGTAAATGATGGTTGATTCTAGGGCTAATTGGATAACATCCCATCTACGCTGTTTAGCAGTGATTGCAGGCTGCATACCATCATGCCCTTTGACTGCATAGCACTTATGGCAAACTGTCCCTTCTACTTTTGCAAGCTTGCCACCACGCGGACACGATTCCCTAGCAGGTATCGCAATGGTATAGGCTGGCATTTTGTTATTCTTTGACAGGCCTATAAAAGCGCGCGCTTGTTTAATGCCTCGCTTGTTGCCTGTAATCCAATCAATAGCATCTTGTTTAATTCCTTTGGTTGAATTCTCAAAAATAGCTATCGCCTTGTCTATCGCTTGCAATGGCATAACATCAACTAAGTTAATTCCGACATAGCAGGAAGATGCTTTTGCAGGCTTAAGATTCTCACAATTGATTGATGGGCCATTGGTTATAGTGGTTATCATATTCATTTTAGTTATACCTCGGTTATAGTTTAGCTTGCATTGAACCGTCAGAATTGACAGTGCATGTGTTTAGTGTGGTTATAGGTTGTTTATTGTTTTGACGATAAAAACTATCCATTTCATATGGGCAGTAGCAAATTTCAACATTGGACCTAGTTGCAGATTGTTTGGACCCTACAAAGGTCCTGCCTTTTAATGGTTCAAAGTCTACGATTGCACCAATAGCGCCTTCAATAAATGCATGCACGTTTTTCTGTCTATCCTTCAAAACACGATTACGTCCGCCTTGAAGCACTACGCATTTAATAGACGTTTCATTATCCATAGGAATGACAAAACAAGACTTAGCATAGCCAACAACCTTGTTTGTTTTCTTGTCTAGGATACTGATTTTTCCATTGTTCAGATTTCGATAAACTCTTACTAATGTAGTCATTGTGATACCTCGCTTAAGATGTTGGAAAGTTAATAAATAGAGGTGATATTGCAATTCCCACTAAAATCATGGGTGCAATGATAGAAGCCATAGCCACTATATAAGTTGGTGTTTGTACAGGTTGGTTGGTTCTGATTATCTTAGAGCGAGCTTTAAGCTTGCGTTTGGTCCTAGTCACAATCAAGGCCTGCAATTCATCGCGCTGTTCAATCATTCTGCTATCGTATGGCGTTGTGACTGTACCGGTAGATAGTGGCATTTGAAGGTTATAGTTCTGTTCGATTCCGAAGGTTTTAATAATCATTTGGTCCGTCCTTTAAAAGAAAAATAAAAACAGCTTATAGGAATAATAGATACAGTACAACAACTATATCGTTATAGGATTTAATACAGTTCATTTAGTTTACCTATATAAGGTAGTCAATAGGTTGGTCAATAGGTTGTTCAAT
>Ga0208814_1000498_pt1 | contig 23891 bp, 20 predicted proteins | sample MalvirAntarct_55_FD_184253 | JGI IMG/M metagenome (GOLD analysis project Ga0208814, IMG submission 184253) | Marine viral communities from the Global Malaspina Expedition - Malaspina viral metaG Antarct_55 (SPAdes) (version 2) | ecosystem: Environmental > Aquatic > Marine > Oceanic | place...
CACATTAACAACAGCAACAACACAATCAGCAAGTAACAATACTACTTTAGTAGCTACTACTGCTTATGTAGATACTGCTATTGGTACTATTCCATCTGGACTTGCATTTGAAGGTAATTGGAATGCTAATACTGACACACCAGACTTATCTACAGCAACACCAAGTAACGGACAATTTTATATTGTGAGCGTTGCTGGTAATACAGATTTAGATGGTATTACAGATTGGAAAGTAGGAGACTGGGCTATATATGTAGACAATGGAGCAGGAACTGATGCTTGGCAAAAAATTGACAACACTTCTACTTTAAATGGGTTTGGTAGTGCTAACAAAATTGCTAAGTGGACTGCAACAGCTTCACTAGCTGATAGTACTATTACTGATGACGGTACAGATATTAGTATAGGTGGGGATTTAACAGTTACTGGAGGTAATTTTAAATTAGGTAGTAATTTGACTACTACAGTTGGAAAAAATTTATTAAAAATCCCAGATATCTCATCAGATAAGTTTATTAGATTAAATGCTGATGAATCAGTCAGTTCGTTATCTGGTACAGATTTTAGAAATGCTATTGGTGCTGGTACAAGTTCTACTGTTGGAACAGTTACAGGAGTTACAGGTACTTCACCTATTAATTCTGATGGTTCTTCAACATCTCCTGCTATTTCTATTAACACAGCAGATGCAAGTACAACTGGTGCTTTAACTTCAACAGACTGGAATACTTTTAATGGCAAAACATCAAACACAGGTACGGTTACTTCTTCAAATGGCTCAAATAATGAAATAGCTGTTTTTACTGATGGAACTAATATTGAAGGAGATGAAAATTTAAAATATGGTACAGTTGCAAACCAATTTCAACTTGTAGATGGGGGTAGTACTATTCGAATTGGAACCAGTACACCTGGATATATAGATATAGGAAATAATTCTATAGCACATCACGATGGCACACCTTCTGGTACTTTTTATCTTTCGTCTACTAGGAGTATTACTCTTGGTGTACCAGCAGATAAAGGTGTTGCATTTTTAATTTTTGACCCTGTGGCAGATGTTAGCTATGTAACGCTTCAAACAACAACTAACGATGTAAAATGGATATTTAGTCAAGCTGTAGATTTTGAAAACCCTGTTGATATGCAAAATACAGCAACAGCTTTAACTGCTACTTTAAATGATAATTCTACCAATGTTGCTACTACAGCATTTGTATTCGCAAATGCTATTACTGGCTCTGGAACTTCTGGAAGAATTCCATATTTTGATGGTACCAAAAGTATAACTTCTGAATCACCATTAGCATATAATGCCACAGATAATAGGTTAGAATTAGTTGGTCAAGTTGATTTTAGAACTACTACCACAGCAGTAACAGGAACAATTTTAGAAGAGGCTCCTGCACAAAATATGGTTAGTGGAGAGATTGTTTTCTTAGGAAGCTCTGGTTCCTCTCAAGCTGGAAGAGCATATATTTTACAATCTGATAATACTTGGATAGGAGTAACAGATAATAATGAGCCACGAGCATCTGGTATGGTCGCACTTGCAATTGGCACTGATTTTAACGAAGGTATGTTACTAAGAGGTTTTGCTAAATTTCAAGGTGGTACAGGTTATGCAAGCTATAGTTCTCTTGACAATACAGGTGGAGCTAAAATTTATGTAGGTAACTCAACAACCCACTCTGCCTCTGGAAATATGACCAGTACTCTAAACATAACTAATAATCAATTTGTTAGAATTTTAGGTTACTCTACTGGTACTAACAATAACACTATTTATTTTAATCCAGACAAATCATATATAGAAAACGGTGCATAAATTATGAATTTTAGAGAGCAAACATTAAAGTTTACTGATAAAAAAATTTATTATATTGACAGAAAAACTGGCGAGGAAATTCAAGTTATGATGGATTGGGAAGATGAGTTGATGAAAAAATCTGCTGAATATGTTTGTGAAAATGGTGGAGATATTTTAGAAATAGGTTTTGGAATGGGAATTTCCGCTAATTATATTCAATCTCATAATATTAAATCTCATACAATAATTGAGTATCATCCACAGATTTATAATAAAGCTCAAATATGGGCAGCAGACAAACCTAATGTTAATTTAATTTTAGGTGATTGGATTTCTTCATTAAATTTACTAAGTACTTATGATGGAGTTTTTTATGATACATTTGGAGATGATAATATTAAATTATTTGGAGATATAATAAAAGATTATGTTAATGAAGGAGCTAATGTAACGTGGTGGAATGATTGTTTAGACGAAAAAAATATATTTGGTTGGGATGATGTAACATATGATTGGATTCCAACTAAACCTATTCTCAATAATTACTTTAAATCTTCAGTTTATTTTTTACCTAAAAAAAAGTTTTAAGATATGGCTACGACTACTATATATGTTGCGGATGACAGAAGAGGAACTATTAATGCAGGATTAGGTTTTACTGATTGGGATGAGTTATTAACTGAGACTGAAGGAGATACTATGACAACTGGTTCTATCACACAAAATCAATTTGCAACTCGTGCTGCTGCTATCGTTGGTAGAGGGAGCACTCAATATAGGTTAGGTAGGTTTTTTGCTTGGTTTGATGTTAGTAGTCTTACAAGTAGTAATGCTATTACTAATGCAGTTCTTAAAATATCTGGTAGAGCCGTTGTTAATAATGGAAGCATAGGTATTTATGAAAGTACTGCTTTTTCTGAAGATGGAAGTGCAGGTCTTGAAACAACTGATTTAAACAATTTTGATTCTGGAACTGCTTATTCAAGCACTCAATATGGTTCACCAGGATATTCATCTTGGGTTACTGGTAATACTTCTTTAAATAGTTTTACTTTAAATTCTACTGCTATTGCAGATATGAATTCAAATGGTTATTTAAATATGGCTGGGTTAAATATATATTATGATGCTGACGAAGAAGAAACTCCAACTACAGATAATTATCTTGGAATTAATCAATGGACAGCCGCTGGTACTAACAATACATATAGACCTCAACTTTTTATTACTTATATTCCTATAGCTACTGCTTGGGGAGATAAAATGAATGGTGTTTTATCTAACTCAGCTAATAAATATAATGGTAGATTAAGTTCTTCGATTAACAAGATTAATGATGCTACTGGTTAAAAAATATTTTACCTATCTTTGTAAAAATTAATAATAATAATTAAATTAAATCAAATGGCTAAAAAAACAAAAAAACAAAAACTTACTACTGTAGAATTAGGAGAAATTCAAGGACTACAACAAAAAATGTACGCTATGAAAGTTAGATTAGGCGATACTGTTATAGAACAAAAAAATACTATGGCTCAAATTGATTTAATTCAAAATGAGTTTAAAAGTAAAGAGGTAGAGTTAATTAAAGTGTACGGAGAAAATGCTCAAATAAATCTACAAACAGGTGAGGTAACTCAACCAGAGGCTTCTGCGGAATTAAAAAAAGCATAAAATGGCAAAAATAAGTAACACTAGTGCGTATCCAAATATTACTCCAGATGGAGAAGATTATTTAATATTAACTGATAAAGAAAACGCTTTAGCAACTAAAACGGCAACTTTAAATAATATTGCTTCTTTTTTTGCAGCTACTTCATTACAGTCTACTACTGTTGCTTTAACAACCACACAATTATTAAATTTATTTTCTTCACCTGTTACATTAATTGCGGCTCAAGGTGCAAATAACTATATACAAGTTATAAAAGCTACTTTATTTATGACATCTGGTTCCACAGTTTTTAATTTTAATACTGGAGGTGCAGAAATAGTTATGGAAACAAGTACTAATGACGCTGGTAGCTGGGCAGGAACTAGGTGGAATTTTTCTACTAATTCTGCTAGTGGAGCAACAATAGTTGATAGTGTTATTTTAAATGCTAATGAAGCTTTAAAGATAAAAGCTGTAACTCAAAATCCAACTCAAGGAAATGGTACTGCTGTTATTAATTTATTATATAGAGTTATAAATCAAGCCTAAATGGACATTCGTAAAATTTCCGTAGGTCCAGATTACAAGTCTGGTGCGATGCACTATTTAGTAGGTCAAGATATATTAGGAAATAATTACAAAATTCATTTAATTAAGTTTGATGAAATAAATTCAATATACCTTATATATATTATACAGGAAGATAGAATAGTTTTATGGAAATCTTTTTCTACTGCTATGCCAGTTTCTATAGAATATAATATTAATTTTTAATGCAATCACTTTTTGATTTTCTTGTTACACCAAAAGATAATAAAAGATATAACAATACTACAGACATAGGTGGTTTAGAATTTATTACTAGCACATCTCAAGAAGACCATAAGTTTTCCAATAGAGAAGCTATTGTTGTAAATGTTCCAAAAAATTATAAAGGAGAAATTAAAATAGGAGACACTTTACTTGTTCATCATAATGTATTTAAATATTATTATGATATGAAGGGTAGGCAAAAAAGTGGTAAGAGTTTTTTAAAAGATAATTTATTTTTTGTTGACGATGAACAGTTTTTTTTATATAAACAAGATGGGAAATGGAATTCACATAATAAATTTTGTTTTATAAAACCATTAGAAAAACAAGAATCTATTATATATAAAAATACTGAGCACGAACCTTTAATGGGTCATATCAAATATATTAATGAAGAATTAATTAGTTATGGTGTAAAAAAAGGTGATAAAGTAACGTATAAACCTGATACAGAATATGAATTTACTGTTGATGGAGAAAAACTTTATCGTATTTATTCTCAAAGTGTTACGGCTGTTTTGTAATGAAAAAAAGTAGTAGAAAAAAAATTATTCCAAGAGGTGATGAGTTAAAACGTAAAATCAAATACAATAGAAATAAAGATGGATTCCAAAAGTATAAAGTTAAAGATTATAGAGGCAGGATACAAAGCGGTGGAACAATTAATTAAAGTTTCTAAAGAAGCTATTATTAAACACGACCCTGAAGATGATATATCTGCTGATAGATTAAAAAATGCTGCAGCTACAAAAAAACTAGCTATCTTTGATGCGTTTGAAATTTTAAGTAGAATTGAAACAGAAAAAGAAAATATAGAATTAGCTGAAAAAGGATTTTTAAAAACTGATACCAAACAAGGATTTGCAGAAAGAAACTCAAAATAAATTATTTCAACTATTACATAATATAGTTCCAAAGAATGTTTTGTCTAAAAAAAACAAAACTAAAAGTTGGAAGTATGGATATAATGAAGATTATAATTTTATTAATATATCTAAAACTGGACAAGTTGGAGATATAATTTCCATAAGTGGTTTAGATATAGGATTACCGATAGAACCAACATTTAGTCGTACACGACTAAAAGATAAAGAAACTCAGTTTTGGTCAAGAAAAGATTATCCTAAAGCATTACATAGAATTCACACAATATTTCAATGGAATGAAATGCCATCAAATTTTAAAAATTTGTGGGTAGATTATATTGAAAATGAATTTGATAAAAGAGAACAAGGACATTGGTTTTTAAATAATGGAGTACCAACTTATATGACTGGTTCTCATTATATGTATTTACAATGGACTAAGATTGATGTAGGATTTCCAGATTTTAGAGAAGCAAATAGATTGTTTTATATTTATTGGGAAGCTTGTAAGGCGGATAAAAGAAGTTTTGGAATATGTTATTTGAAAATTAGACGTTCTGGATTTTCATTTATGGGGTCAGAAGAATGTGCTAATATAGGAACTATCTCTAAAGATGCACGAATAGGTATTTTATCTAAAACAGGTGCGGATGCAAAAAAAATGTTTACTGATAAAGTGGTTCCTATTACAAATAACTATCCTTTCTTTTTTAAACCTATTCAAGATGGTATGGATAAACCAAAAACAGAATTAGCTTATAGAGTTCCAGCATCTAAAATAACTAAAAAAAATATGCACTTAGTAGATGAGTTTGAGATGGATGGACTAGATACTACTATTGACTGGAAGAATACTGACGATAACTCTTATGATGGTGAAAAATTATTATTATTAGTTCACGATGAAAGTGGAAAATGGATTAGACCAAATGACATATTAAATAATTGGCGAGTAACTAAAACTTGTTTACGATTAGGTAGTAGAATTATTGGTAAATGTATGATGGGCTCTACATCTAATGCTTTAAACAAAGGTGGTAGTAGTTTTAAAAAGTTATTTGAAGATTCTGATATAACAAAAAGAAATGCTAACGGACAAACTAAAAGTGGATTATATAATTTATTTATTCCAATGGAATGGAATATGGAAGGCTTTATAGATATCTATGGTATGCCAGTATTAGAAACTCCAGACAGTCCGATTTTAGGAATTGATAATGAAAAAATAAAAATAGGAGCTATTAATTATTGGCAAAATGAAGTTGATTCATTAAAGTCTGATGCTAACGCATTAAATGAGTTTTACAGACAATTTCCTAGAACTGAATCTCACGCTTTTAGAGATGAAAGTAATCAGTCTTTATTTAACTTAACTAAATTATATCAACAAATTGATTATAATGATTCATTAATAATAGAGCATCACGTTACTCAAGGTTCTTTTCAATGGGAAAATGGCGTTAAAGACACAAAAGTAGTATGGTCTCCAAATAAAAATGGTAGGTTTTTTGTAAGCTGGACTCCAGAATATAATATGCAAAATAGATTTATAGTTCGTAATGGAATTAAATTTCCTGCTAATGAACACTTAGGGTCTTTTGGATGTGATTCTTATGATATATCAGGTACAGTTGGAGGCAAAGGTTCTAATGGAGCTTTACACGGAATGACAAAATTTAATATGGATAACGCTCCTAGTAATGAGTTTTTTTTAGAATATGTTGCAAGACCTCAAACCGCAGAAATATTTTTTGAAGACGTATTAATGGCTTGTGTGTTTTATGGTATGCCACTCTTATGCGAAAACAATAAACCTAGATTATTATATCATTTTAAAAATAGAGGATATAGAGGGTTTAGTATGAATAGACCTGATAAAACTTATAATAAACTATCTAAAACAGAAAAAGAATTAGGGGGTATTCCTAATTCTAGTGAAGATGTAAAACAATCACACGCAGCAGCTATAGAATCTTTTATAGAAAAAAATGTTGGATTAGATATGTCAGGTACTTTTAGAGATGGTGATGAAATGGGAACTATGCCTTTTATGAGAACATTAGATGATTGGGCAAAATTTGATATTAGTAACAGAACTAAATATGATGCTTCAATTAGTTCTGGTTTAGCTATTATGGCTAATCAAAAACACCTATACACTCCTACTCAAAAACAATCAAAAATAAGCATTAACTTTGCAAGATATGCTAATAAAGGAACTTTGAGTGAATTACTACAATAAATGAAAGATATTAAAATAAATATCTCTGATGTTGGCTTTCCTAGTCAATTTGTTTCTGAAGCTAAAATGGCTACAGAAGAGTATGGTTTGATGATTGGTCAAGCTATACAATACGAATGGTTTAGAAAAGATTCTAGCGGATGCAGATACTATAGTCAGTGGCAAGACTTTAACAGATTACGATTATATGCTCGTGGAGAGCAATCCGTAGCCAAATATAAAAATGAATTAGCAGTAGATGGAGACTTATCTTATTTAAATTTAGATTGGTCAATTGTTCCAGTTATTCCGAAATTTGTTGATTTAGTTGTTAATGGAATGTCTGATAGACTTTTTTCTGTTAATGCTTATGCACAAGATGCAATGTCACAGTCTAAAAGAACGAAGTATCAAGATATGATTGAGGCTCAAATGGTTTCTAAAGATTTGCTTACAATGGTACAAGAAGGTTTTGGAGTTAATCCATTTACTATGAGTCCAGAAGATTTACCTAATTCAAATGAAGAGTTAGCTTTATATATGCAGCTTAATTATAAACCTGCGATAGAAATAGCACAAGAAGAAGGTTTAGATACATTGTTTGCAGCTAATCACTATGAAGATATTAGAAAAAGAGTTGACTATGATTTAACTGTAATAGGATTAGGTTGTACAAAACACGAGTTTGAACCAGGAGCAGGAGTAAAAATTTCATATGTTGACCCAGCTAATTTAATTTATAGTTATACGGAAGACCCTCATTTTAAAGATTGTTTTTATTGGGGAGAAATTAAAACAGTAGCTATAACTGAGTTGTTGAAAATAGACCAATCTCTTACCAAAGAAGATTTAGATGAAATAAGTATGAGAAGTCAAGCTTGGATGGATTATTTCAATATAGGTCAATATTATTCTAACGATTTATTTTATAAAGACACTACTACATTATTATATTTTAATTATAAAACAACAAAAAAATATGTCTATAAAAAGAAATATAATGAAAATGGTGGTTCTAAAATAATAGAAAAAGATGACCAGTTTAATCCACCAGAAGATATGATGGAAGATGGTAAGTTTGAAAAAGTAGAAAAAACTATTGACGTTTGGTATAATGGTATAATGGTTATGGGAACAAATATAGTTCTAAAGTGGGAGTTAGCTGAAAATATGGTTCGTCCTAAGTCTGCTACTCAAGCTGCTTTACCTAACTATGTAGCTACAGCACCTAGAATGTACAAAGGAGTTATTGAGTCTTTAACTAGAAGAATGCTTCCTTTTGCTGATTTAATACAGTTAACACATTTAAAATTACAACAAGTAATTGCAAGAGTAGTCCCTGATGGTGTTTATATTGATGCTGATGGATTAAATGAAGTAGATTTAGGAACTGGAAACGCATATAATCCAGAAGATGCTTTACGTTTGTATTTTCAAACTGGTAGTGTTGTAGGAAGAAGTTATACTCAAGATGGAGATTATAATCAAGGTAAAGTACCAATTACTCAATTAACATCTAATTCTGGAGGTGGTAAAACACAAATGCTTATTACTAATTTAAATAATTATTTAAATATGTTAAGGCAAGTAACAGGTTTAAGTGAAGCTAAAGATGGTAATAAACCAGATGCTAACGCATTAGTAGGTATTCAGAAAATGGCTGCATTAAATTCAAATACAGCAACAAGACATATTTTAGATGCTTCTCTTTATATATATAGAACTTTAGCGGAAGGATTAACTTTAAGAATAGGTGATATTTTAGAATATGCAGATTTTAAAGAAGAATTTGCTAATCAAATTGGAAAATATAATGTTTCTATTTTAAAAGAAATGAATGAGTTGTATATATATGACTTTGGAATATTTATTGAAGTAACTCCTGATATAGAAGAAAAAGCTCAATTAGAGTCTAATATATCTTTAGCATTATCTAAAGGAGATATAAATTTAGAAGACGCTATTGATATTAGAGAGATACATAATTTAAAATTAGCTAATCAACTTCTGAAAATGAAGAGGATGAAAAAAGAAGAACAAGACCGTGATTTTGAAATGAAGAAACAACAACAACAAGGTCAAATTCAAATGCAGTCTCAACAAATGGCTGCACAAACAGCTATGCAAAAAATTCAAGCTGAATCTCAAGCTAAGATGCAATTAGAACAAGCTAAAGTTTCTTTTGAAATAGAAAGGTTAAAAGCTGAAGCTGAATTAAAAGCTTCTCTTATGGATAAAGAATTTCAATTTAACCAACAATTACGTAGTATGAGTGAAAGAGGCTTACAAGATAGAGAGTCTCAAAGAGAATCAGCTAAGTCAGATAGAATTAGCCAGGCTAATAATGAACAGTCAAGATTAATAAATCAAAGAAGAAATAATTTACCTCCTCAAAGGTTTGAATCTAATGAAGACAGTTTAGATGGTTTTGACCTATCTGAATTTGAACCTAGATAGACCTAAAATAAACAATAAATAAATTACTAACTTTGTAAAAATTAAATTAAATCAAATGACATTAAAAGTAAAAGAAGTTACTGATATAGTAGAAAAGTCAGTTCAAGAGGTAGAAAATGAATTACTTCAAAAACACGAAGAAAAACAAGCCTTACAAGATGCGAATGCAGAAAGTAGAGTTTTAGAAAAAGAATCCACAATAACGAAAGAAGTTGTTGGAGAACAAGAAATTAAAAAAGAACTTCAAGAAAAAGAAGTTTTAGATTATTTAGGAAACAGATATGGTAAAGAAATCAACTCATTTGATGACTTGGTTACTGAGCGAGAAATAAAGGAAGAACTTCCTGAAGATGTCGCTGCCTATTTAAAATATAAAAAGGAAACAGGAAGAGGAGTTGAAGATTATGTAAAATTAAATCAAGACTTTGACGGAATGAATCCTGATGTTTTGTTGTCTGAGTATTTTTTAGCAACTGATGAGGCTATTGACCCTGAAGATGTAGAATCCTTAATGGAGGATTTTATATATGATGAAGATGTAGATGACGAGTCAGATATAAAAAAGAAAAAGTTAGCAAAGAAAAGAATTGTTAGAAAGGCTACTAAGTATTTTAACGACCAGAAAGACACATTTAAACAACCTCTTGAGTCAAGAGCAGTTGATATGTCTGATGACGATAAAAGTCAATTAGTTGAGTACAAACAATATGTTAATGATGCTGCGACTCAAAAAGAGTCAAATGAACGTAAGAGAGATTGGTTTTCCAAGAAATCTGACGAGGTATTTTCAAGCGAATTCAAAGGTTTTGAATTTAATTTAGGCGAGAATAATATAACGTATAAACCTGCTGATGTAGAAACATTAAAGAAGTCTCAATCTAATATTATGAACTTTGTTGATAAATATTTAGATAAAGATGGAATGATGACAAATGTAGGAGAGTATCATAAAGCGTTATCATTAGCGATGAATCCTGAAAAATTTGCTCAGTTCTTTTATGAACAAGGCAAATCTGTAGCTATAGAAGGTGATGCACGTAAAACTAAAAATATAAATATGGGATTACGTAATGCACCAGAAGTATCTACTAGTAAAGGAGGAATGAAAATTAGAACGGTTAATTCAGATTCTGGAAACAGTTTAAGAATTAGGAGTTCTAAACGAAAATAAATTAATAAAAACCAGATTGGTCGCATACGACTAATCACAAAAAAATAGAAATTATGCCAGGAGCAATAGAAAATGCTAATTTGCTAAACTTTCAGTTGCAGCCAAGTGCTCAACGTATTACTACGCAAACTAACTATATTACTAACTTCGATTTCTTGAGTACTTATCTTCCAGATACTTACGAAAAGGAATTTGAACGTTACGGAAACAGAACAGTATCATCATTCTTAAGAATGGTAGGTGCTGAAATGCCATCAAATTCAGATATGATAAAATGGGCAGAACAAGGAAGATTACATACTAAGTATACAGGAGTAACTGCTGGTTCTTATGGAGGTAATGAAACTGTTCAAACTTTTACAGTACCAGCAGGACAAATCGACCCAGCTACACAGCCAACAACAGGAGCAGCAGGAGGTATCGCAATCAGAATTGGTCAAACAGTTATGATTTCAGATGAAACTGCAGGTTCAGTTTTAAGTAACAAGGCAGTTGTAACAGATGTTAGTTATGCTGCTAGAACTTTTACAGTAGCTTATTACGAATTAAACCAAGAAGCTTATGCAGCAGCATCTACTTTCGCAGTATTTGTTTATGGTTCTGAATTCAGAAAAGGAACAGCTTCAATGCCAGAGACATTAATTTCAGATGATTCTATATTTGATAATTCACCAATAATCCTAAAAGACACTTACAGTATTGCAGGTTCTGATATGGCTCAAATTGGATGGATTCAAGTAACAGGAGAAAATGGAGTAGATGGATACTTATGGTATCTAAAATCAGAGCACGATACTAGATTACGTTTTGACGATTATTTAGAAACAGCTATGATTGAAGCAGTACCAGCAGTAGTAGGTTCTGGTGCAGCAGCTACAACTGGACCTGAAGGTAACAAAGGTTCTGAAGGTGTGTTTCACGTTGTTGGAACAAGAGGTAATGTATGGTCAGGAGGTAATCCAACTGTATTAAGTGATTTTGATTCTATTATCGAAAGATTAGATAAGCAAGGTTCTATTGAGGAAAATGTTATTTTCTTAAACAGAAACTTCGGATTTGATATTGACGATATGTTAGCTAGTCAAAATTCTTATGGTCAGAATGGAACATCATACGGTCTTTTTGACAATGATGAAGAAATGGCTTTAAATTTAGGTTTTAGAGGATTCAGAAGAGGTTATGACTTTTACAAGTCTGACTGGAAATACTTAAATGACCCAACAATGAGAGGCGGTTTAGTAGGTGGACAGATTAATGGACTTATGGTTCCAGCAGGTTCAACTACAGTATATGACCAAGTATTAGGTAAAAACGCTAAGAGACCATTCTTGCACGTTAGATATAGAGCTTCAGAAACTGAAGACAGAAGATATAAAACGTGGATTACTGGGGGAGCAGGTGGAGCTACAACTGACGGCACTGACGTTATGAATGTAAACTTCTTATCTGAAAGATGTGTTTGTACTTTAGGTGCTAACAACTTCTTCTTATTTCAACAATAATAAGTAGTATTTAAATGGGGAGGAATTAAACCTCCTCCCCTTTTTTTTAATCAAATTAAATTTATATATAATGAAAAAGAAAATATACACAAATGAAACATATGTATTGTTAAATGGAAAAGCTCCTTTAGCATATATGTTAGCTTCACATCATAACAAAAGAAATACATTATTGTATTGGGATGCAGAAGAACAAGTAAATAGAGAACTATGTTACTCTAGGAATCAAAAATCTGTTTTTGTTGATGAACAAGATGGAAATAAAATATTAGAACCAATTGTATTTAATGATGGAATGTTAAATGTTCCAAAAGAAAATCCAATTTTACAGAAGTTTTTAGAAATACATCCAGGATATAATAAACTATACAGAAAAATAAACACAGAACAAGATGCTAGAAAAGATGTTGAGATATTAAATTCTCAAGTAGACGCTTTAGTAGAGGCTAGAAGTTTAAGTATTGAACAGTTAGAACAAGTATCTAAAGTTTTATTTGGAATAGATGTATCTAAAGTTTCAACAGCAGAATTAAAAAGAGATGTATTAGTTTATGCAAAAGAAGACCCAGAAGGGTTTTTATCAGTTTTAACTGACCCAATGTTAAAGTTACAAGCTAAAGTACAGTCATTTTTTGATAATCAATTATTAGTTCAAAAAAATAAAGACATACACTTTAATACTAAGTCAAATAAAAAAAGAATGCTTACTATTCCCTTTGGTGAAGAAAAAAATTACATTGTTTCATCATACTTTAAATCAGATGAAGGAATAGAGTCTTTAAAGCTATTAGAGAATTTACTTAAGAAGTAATTCATAAAGAGACCATTTAAAAGTGGTCTCTTTTTTTTTAGTATCTTTGTACTTTAATAACAAGAAAACATTAGAATATGTCAAAATATATTTCATACACTGAATCAGTAATTGTAGATTCTGGAACTCAAAGTAATGTTGCTCCTGCTACAGGAACTGCTGCTGCTGAATTTATTGTAACTGGTACGCAAACTGCGGTATCAGGTGCAACAATAACTGTTACTGGAGGAAGTTTCAACACTTCTGGGATAAAGGTAAATGATATAGTTGCCGATTTTACAAATGGTTCAATAATAGGAGCTGTATTATCAGTAGTTGATAATGATAATTTAACAATAGTTTCAGGAAGTTTTCCTAATGGTGCTGTATTTAGAATATACAGACCTAATGTATTGTTTGATTCAGGTGGTAATTTTACAAATCTTAAAGTAGCAATAGGAGATACTGTAACTAATACTGTAACTAATGCAACTGCTTTAGTAACTGCACTTAATGCTAATAACGCTACTGTACCTTTTGTAGGCACAGCATTAACTTTAGATGCTAATATATTTGGAGCTAACTACGCAGATTTAGAAGATAATTATACTGTAACTTGTCCAGCGAATGAGTTATTTGATAACAATCAAAACTTTTTAACTACAGTTAGTATTGGAGATGAGGTTATTGATACTACATCTAGTTCAAATGCTATTGTAATTTCAGTTCTTAGTGATTTTAGATTGAAATTATCTGAGTCAATTATGGCAGTATCTGATAATTTTAATATTTTATCTGCAACAGGAGGAATACAAAGATTTATTAATTCTGATGCTATAATATTAGTTGACCAATTCGATACTCTTAGAACAGATATATTTTGTGAGGGAGGAATGAGAATAAGATTAGGTCACGATACTACTCCTAGTAAACAAAGTAAAATAGTTGTAGCATTTCAAAACGCTATGCTTAGAGCACAAACAGGAGCAGGAGGTCCAGAGCCAGTTGTTATGCCTTCAAGAATTTATATACTTGATACTACTGTAACTTCTTTACCTGCAGTATCATAGTTTAACTGACCTACCTGTAATAGTAGTTCCTTTAATTCGGAAGATGATGAATTAACTAAAAAAAGAATACCTTAAAAAGTGTTCTTTTTTTGTTTTATCTTTGCGGCAAGGAATATTCCTTATTTAATTAAAAAATTTTTTGATATGAAATATATATCTTTTTTAGTTGGTGGTGCTAGTGGTAAATACCAATACGTATTATTAAGCAGTATTGCTACAGTAGTTCAAGCTTCTGCAACTTCTGTAACAATGAATATGATTAATGGAACTCATAAGCTTCTTTTAACAGGAACAGATTTAGGTACTGGAGTTGAATCAGCTCAAGCTATACAAGCAGCAATGTTTAAGGCAGCTTCAACAGGATGGACTAACGCTGATATGCCAGTTGTTTTACCAGGTGGTTCAGCAATTACTAGTGTTGCAGTTGCAACATTATAGTAAATAACTTTTTAACAACTAAGAGGAGGCTTAATTATTTAAGCCTCTTTTTTTTTGTTTATCTTTGTACAAATGTTTACAAATGATTAACTCAGTAAGAAATACAGTCTTAGCAATTTTAAATAAAAATAACTATGGATATATATCTCCTAATGATTTTAATTTATATGCTAAAACAAGCTCAATTAGATTTATTCGAAGATTTATTTTACGAATATAATTACCAAATAATTAAAGAAAATGCTAGACAGTCTGGAACTGGATATGCTAATATATCTAAAGGTATTGTAGAGGTTATAGATTTATTTTCTACTACAGCAGTATTAGCGAATATAGCCAACAACACTTATACTTTACCAGCAGATTTTTATTTAATAAATAAAATATTATGTTTTGCTGCTGATGGTACCACGTATACTGGGGAAGCAGAAAGAGTAAGTCATAATAAAATAACTTTATTAACCACATCTAATCTAACCTCTCCCACAATAGGTTACCCTGCATATACAACCGAAGGTTCTGTCTTAACAGTATTTCCTTCTACTATTAATGCGGCTAATCAATTAAAATCACAATACATAAGGTATCCTTTACCTCCTGTATGGACATATCTTTCTATAACTGGAGGAGAGCCTTCGTTTGATGCTACATCTTCTTCTTATCAAGATTTTGAATTGTCAGCAGATTATGAGCCAGATTTAGTAACAAAAATATTAGGATACGCAGGTGTATCAATTAGAGAACAAGCTGTAGTACAATTTGCAAATACACAAGACCAATTAGAAAATAACTCCGAACAATAATGGCATACTTAAATGATTATCAATATTACGAAAACGATGGTAACACACCAGCGGATGCTAATTGGGGTTCATATCAATTTGTATCTCTTGCTGATATAGTAAATAACTTTTTATTAATGTATGATGGAAATCATTCTTTAGTAAATAATGAAGAAAGATATAAGATATTATTTCACGCTAAACGTGCTATCCAAGAATTAAATTATGATGCTTTTAAAGAAATTAAAGCTTTAGAATTAAATGTAGGAAATGAATTAAGATTTATTTTACCACAAGATTATGTAAACTGGGTAAGAATTTCATTGTTTAAAGATGGTATTCTTAGACCTTTAACAGAAAATATTCAAATTAATACAGCGTCTGCTTATTTGCAAGATGAAAGTTCAAATATATTATTTGACCAACAAGGAAATATTTTAAGACCAGAGTTTTCAGAATTAGATTTTGATAGAATAAGAGGAACAGACAGAACAATGTATATGAATCAGGGAGGTATGTTTGATGGACTTATGGGATACAACTACAATGGATACTGGTACTTTGATTTTACAGTTGGAAAAGGTTTGTATGGTTTAAATCCAGAAACAGCTAATGCTAATCCAACATTTAATATTGACAAAAAAAGCGGAGTAATTACTTTTAGTTCAAATATGAAAGACCAGTTATGTATATTAGAATATATATCTGATGGTATGGAAGGTGGAGTAGATACAGAAATTACAGTAAACAAATTATTTGAAGACTATGTGTATGCTTTTATTCAGTATGCTATTTTAAATAGTAAAATGGGAGTTCAAGAATATATTGTAGCGAGAGCTAAAAAAAATAAAAGTGCTTTATTAAGAAATGCAAAAATTAGATTGAGCAATATTCATCCTGGAAGATTGTTAATGAATATGAGAGGAAAAGATAAGTGGATAAAATAATATGGCTAAAACTTTAAGAAATTTTATACAAGGACGAATGAATAAAAGTGTTGATGAACGATTAGTTCCTCAAGGCGAATATGTTGATGCGTTAAATGTTAGATTAGGTTCTACAGAGAATTCAGAAATAGGTTCAGTAGAAAATGCAAAAGGAAATGAATTACTAGTAACCCCTTTATATTTAGGAAATACTTTTGCTTTTACAACTTTAGGAGTTTTTTCAGATAGTTCAAATGAAACTTTATATTGGTTTATTCACGCAGACGCTACAGGTACTGCTACAAATAAAATAGATATGATTCTTAGTTATAATGTTTTAGCTAAAATAACAACGTATCACGTTATTAGTTTAAACGATGGAGGAAATAATAATACTATATTAAATTTTAATGATGCTTATTTAATAAACGGAATTAATAAAATTGATAATTTATTATTTTTTACAGACAACTTAAATCCTCCAAGATTTATAGATATAAATAAAGATTATCCAGACCCAATTAGTAATATAGACCAATTTACTGCTGAAGAAATATTAGTTATAAAAAAACCACCGCTAGAAGCTCCGTCTTTACGATTAATAACTATTGCAAATGATGACACATATTTAGATGAAAGATTTATTTGTTTTGCTTATAGATATAAATATAGTAACAATGAATATTCAGCAACTTCACAATTTACAAGCCCTGCTTTTTCTCCAAAATCTTTTAATCTTTCATTAGAAAGTAGTATTAATGAAGGAATGGTTAATGAATTTAATGCAGTACAGGTTACTTATAATACTGGTAGTAGTTTAGTAACAGAAATACAAATTCTTTTTAAAGAAGCAGACAACCCTACAGTTAAAGTAATTGAATCTTTTAGTAAATCTGATTTAGGATTAGGTAATAATAATCTAGAAACAATATTATTTGATAACAGTAAAATATTTACAATTTTAGCTGATTCAGAAATATTAAGATTATATGACAATGTTCCGTTACTATCCAAAGCTCAAACTGCAATGGGTAATAGATTAATGTATGGGAATTATTTTGAAGGTTATGACCTAAAAGATTCAACTGGAAATGATATTATTTTTAATTACGACACATCATTAATTTCAAAAGACATTACTGAAACTGATTTACCACCACTTATTACTAATTCTACTATATCAATGGATTGTACATCTGGTTCTATAGTTGCGGTAACAGTTCCAAACGGTCAATTAGGTGTTTTTATGACTGACGATGGTTTGTCTACAGGAATACCTTTAGTATTAAAAGCTGGAGGTCAATTAACAATGGATATTCAATTTATCCATCAATCTTACGGAGGACAAACTAGCGGTGCGTTTACAGCTCCTGATAGTACTACTCCAGCAACAAATTTAACTATAGATTTTAATTTAGGAAGAGACTACACAAGTGCATTTGATTTAGCTACAAGTAGTGAGTTTGTTCAATATATAGGCTCTCCAACTAATATAAAAAAAGTCGCAGATTGTTTAACTGGAATATCTAGAAGTGATTTTTTTAATTGTTCAATTCCTAATACTCAATCTGGAGCATCTGGTGGTGCAGCTACTAATTTAACTAAATGTTATAGCGGAACTAGTGATTTATTTTGTACTGGAAATACACCAGTTTTTGATACAGCATTTGCAGTTTTAGGAATAAGAACTAATGAATCTATTCCTAATTTTATAGGATTAACATTAATGGCAATGGCATACACAGACACTTGTCCAACTAATGGTGGTGCTACTGCTACACAAGTTGTGTTTGAATATTACACAATTCAGTTAGCGAGTGCAGCATATAAAGATATAGCTAATCCTTTAAGTTTACATAGTAATAGAAATTATGAAACTGCTATTGTTTATATGGATGAATTTAATAGAAGCTCTACTCCAATAGTAAGTCCACAAAATACAGTAACAGTTGCTTGTGGACAATCTGGAAATAAAAATACAATAAGAACAACTATACCAGTTTCAATGAAACCACCTGTGTGGGCAACTAGATACAAGTTTGTTGTTCAGCCAGATAGAGATACATACAATACAATATTTGTAAATTTATTCTTTACAGACCCTAACTCAACTAGAGTATGGTGTTTATTAGAAGGAGAAAATGCACAAAAAATTGAAAAAGGAGATAGATTAATTGTAAAGCGTGATTCTTTTGGAATACAAGATAATTGTGTGTATACAACTGTTTTAGAAAAAGAAGTACAAATTAAAGATTTTATTACTATACCAGGCGTTACATTACCATCTGGGTCTTATATGGCTGTTTCTCCATTAAACTGGGCAGTAAATTCCGAAAATAGTACAATTTTTAATCCTGGAACAAGTGCACTAAAAAGTAATTGTGATAGTGAAGAAAATCCTAGTCAAGGAGGTAGTGCAAGCAGTAATACGAGTGATGTGCCTAGAGGTCACTATCTTTTTTCTGAAGTTGACGGTGGACTTTATACTGATGTTGAAGTGCCAGCAGGAAGTGTTATAAATTGGTATATGCAGTTTAAAAGAAGAGGACCTTCAGATGGAAATAATAAATGTGAAAGAGTTATATACACATTAGACTTAAAAGGCTTAGTAGCTAGACAAAATTATGCTAATGTATACGATTGGTTTATAGGAGATGGAATTGAATCTTTATTAAATACAGGTACTTGGGAAGTAGGTGATAGTGGTAGCGATGGAACTCTTACTTTCACAACGGCACTAACTACTTTTGGTAATACTATATGTGACACTACATTTCAAACTAGAAATACTTTTGGAACCCAAGCACCTAGAGATTATTATATGGGTTTTGGAAAAAACAATACTTCTGGAGAAGATGCACTTATTTGTGTAGTTGAAGGAGGAATAAACTGTGGTAGCAACGAAAGAAGACAGTCTTCTATAACAATGGGTGTGCAAATAATTAAAAGTGAATCTTCTTTAGTATTTGAATCAGAACCTTTAGATTCTTCACCAGGACTTTTTTATGAAGGTCAAGATAATTACCCTATAACAGGAGGTTTTCATATGAGTGGAGCTGATATAGCTGACAAAAACCAAACTGCATCTCAAGATGCTATAGTTAATTTAAACTTTGGTAATTGTTTTAGTTTTGGAAACGGAGTTGAAAGCTATAAAATTAGAGATTCTATTGTTGGAAAAAGTTTTAATTTAGGTAATAGAGTTTATGGAGCAACAGAACAAATTTATAAAAGAACTCATAGAAATTCAGATATTACTTATAGTGGTATTTATAATGACGAGTCTAACATAAATAAATTAAATGAATTTAATTTAGGTCTTGTTAATTTTAAACAACTTGAAGAATCATTTGGACCTATAGAGGTTTTATCTGGCAGAAGAAATGATATATTGTGTTTACAAGAAGACAAAATATCTTATGTTTTAAGTGGGAAAAATTTATTGTCTGATGCGTCTGGTGGTAGTGCATTAACATCTGTTCCAGAAGTTTTAGGAACACAAATTACAAGAGTGGAAGATTATGGTATAAGTAATAATCCAGAAAGTTATACTGAATGGGGTGCAGACAAATTTTTTACTGATGTAAAAAGAGGTGCTATTATTCAATTAAAAGGAAGTGCTGCTCAAAATGAACAAATGTCCATTATTTCCGAATTTGGAATGAGAGGGCATTTTAGAGATTTATTTATTGAATCAGCATTGACTCAAAAAATAGGTGGATTTGACCCTTATATGAATGAATATGTGTTAAGTGTAAATAACAATTTATTACCTCAAGATACATTTTGTTATTCCTGTGGCGTATCTAATGAGATTCTTATAGAGGCTGGTACAGAAAAAACATATTGTTATAATTTGACTGCTATATCTAATAATGCAAGATTTAATTTTGAGTCAACATTAAATGATGGACTAGGTACCACAGAGTTTGTTGCAAGTTGGGTAGATAGTGCAGGAGTTGCTGCAACAGTTACTAGTGGTGCTGTAACTGCGGATGGGTTTATAACAGTCATTAGAGATATTCCTTCAATAACTAAAGTTACTATAACAGTTAATCAATCAGCAGGAATTGCAGGGTGGATAATAAGACAAGATTGTCCAATAGAATTACCTTTAACAGTAGTTCAAGTATGTATTACTAATGCAGATGAAAATTTAGATTCTAACTTTAATGAGTTTTATTGGAATACATTTGCTGACCCTCAACCAGCCGCACCTTTTTACACCAACCCAACTTTTTCTTCTCCAACAACATCTACATTTGTTGATTTTATTGAAGGAGATGGTAATGTAGTTTCGCAATATTCTGCTACTACTGGTTTAGTAGGTCAAGGAAGTTTTCCTCCAAACAATGGATATGTTACATTACAGTCATTAAAAAGAGCACCAGCTAATTTTGTTTTTTCTTTTACTCAAGACAAATTTAAATATTTAGAAAGTGATACGTTATATCAAAATACTCCAAGTGATATTTCTTCATTATTAACAGCCGCCACATCTACTAATACAACAGAAATTGTTGCTGGAGTACAGTATAATGGTCAATTTGCTAGAGTTCAAAATCGCACATATTTATATTTAATATGGGATTATAGAAGTTTACAAGCATCGTTATTAAAATATCAAGCAGGGACTGGTAATTTAATAAATGATAGGTTTGCTGCTTGTTGTACAAATGCAGGTTCAGCATATTTTTTAGATGGTGCTACTTTATCTAGTGCTAATGTTGTTTATGATGATATTAATAGAGCAACTGTTTCTGCAGATGGATATTATAGTGATGGAAATTTTGTTAGATTACAAAAAACAGGTTTTTTACAACCAGACACAACGGCTTGTGCTTGTGGTATAGATTGTGCATCTGTGTATGTTGATTATCCTAATGCAAATGTAAATATTTATAAATCAAGATGGGATGTAAGTGCTGCTACTGGAGCAATTATTATAGGTTTTGCACCAGGAGATGTGCCAGTTGGTATAAGAGTTACGTATGATGGTGTTGTTTATAATAAATGGACATCTCCAAACTTTGGGGATGTAAGTCCTAATAGCAATACTACACCAGTATATTTAGGAGTAACTGGGCAAGGAACACTTCCAGCTAATGGTAATTATAATATACAAGAACTAAGTTCGGTAACTTCAACAGGTTCTTTTACTGCTACTGGGAATTATGTACCTGTTCCTAATCAAACAGAAAATGTAATTGTAGGTTCTGGTCAAATAAAAACAGATGTTTCTACACAAGGTATTTGTAGTTTAGTTGTTCCTAAACCAGGTGTTTCTATTAATTATATAGATGTTAAAATTTACAATTTATTACCAGACACAAATATACTTGCTCTTTACAAAGATTTAATTGTAACTTGTCCAGCCGTTTTATGTGGTTTGGACGCTGATACAACACAAACATATAGCACTGGGACTCTTGCTTGTGCTGGAGCAGTAGATAATGGAGGAAGAGTTTTTGGTATACCTACTCAAACTCCAGCTTGTGGAAGTGTTACTTTTTGGAGTATAGGAACAAGAGTTTATGCTAATGCAAACGGAACTTCTCCTGCTGTAAATACAGATGCAACATCACCTGGATATGGTGATAGAATTTTTGGTTCCTCTGGATTTGTATTGACGGATTCAACTGACCCTACTACTGGAGGACTTCAAGCAATTGAACTTAATGATGAAAGCGTAATAATATCCATTTTTGGATGTGCACCTTAAAATAAAAATATATGGCATTTAGTCAACAAACTGTAACTTTTAGTGAAACTTCAAAAGGGTTTCCATCGTTTTATTCATTTCTTCCAGAACAAATTCAAGGAATGAATGGTTATTTATATACTTTTTATCAAGGAAAGTTATGGCAACATAATTCAAAGACAGCTCCTAGAAATAATTTTTATGGAGGACAATTTTCTTCTACTATTACAAGTGTTTTTAATCAGTCTCCATTAGAGAATAAAATATTTAAAACTATAGGAATTCAATCTGATTCTGCTTGGTCAGCTACGGTAAAGTCAGACATACAAGATACTGGATTTATATCTTCTTCATTTTTTGTACAAAAAGAAGGAGAGTGGTTTGCTTATTTAAGAAGTAATGCTGCTAATCCTGTTAGTGGTGAATTCCCATTACGTTCAGTTCAAGGAGTGGCTAGACAATCTACAAGAACTGGTGTAGGAACTGGCGTGTGTGTATTATCATTTAATATGGTTGTAGACTTAGGTTCAATGATTAATCAAGGAGATATTATATATTTTGCAACAGGACCTTTTGGAGCAACAGACATTTTAACACCTCAGGAAGCAGGAGCTATATCATCGGTAAATTATGATGCAGCTAATAATATTAATAATATTACAATAAATAATAACAGTGTTGCATTACCAGCTACAGGTACAGAAGTTTATATATTATACATAAAAAATCAAATAGCAGAATCTAACGGTATTTTAGGTCATTATGGTGAGTTTACTCTGACAAATGGTCTTACTGAAAACCCAAATTCAGTTGCGGTTGAACTCTTTGCTGTTGATTCAGACGTTATGAAAAGTTTCCCTTAAAATTAGTATCTTTGTTTAAATTATATAGATGAGTGATAACGATTCTTTATTGGTTGAACAAGTTTTAGCAGGAATTCCACAATTGCCAGGGGTAATGTGGGATAAAATTAAAATTTTTCAAGAAAATTTAAATAGTTTAGAAGGTTGTATGAACCATCAAGCAGGTGATGAGCAAAGTGAAGAAATGAAAAACGTTTTTCCTTTAGAGCAACATTTGGAAAACGGTTTGTATACTAGAGAAATTTTTATGCCAAAGGGAGCAGTTGTTGTTAGTATGATACATAAACAAAATCACCCATCTTTTGTTTTAAGTGGTGTTGTTTCTTATTTAGATGATATGGGAATTGTTAGAACAGTAAAAGGTCCTCATAAAATATTTACTAAAATAGGCGCTCAAAGAGTTTTATATATTCACGAAAATACCAAATGGTGTTGTGTTTATAAAACAGATGCTAAAACTTTTAAAGAAGCTGAAGCAGATGTATATACAAATAATTATAAAGACTTACCAAAAGAAGTTATAAAAAAAATAAAAATGATATGGCAGGAGCAGCAACAGGTTTATTAATAGCAGGATTAGCATTAACGGCAGGTAGTACTGCTATGAATTTTATAGGAGCAGCTAAACAAAGAAGAGCATCAGATAACGCAGAATTTGATGCTGAACAAGCATTAATAAAAGCAAGAGAAAAACTAGGAACAAATTTTTACGAAAACTTATCTATTAACAAAGAAAAATATGTTTTAGAAAGAGAAGCATTATTATCGGCTGGAGCTCAAGCAACAGCAGCAGGAGCTGAAAGTGAAAGAGGTGCGGCAGCAGTTGC
>Ga0208814_1000501_pt1 | contig 23855 bp, 26 predicted proteins | sample MalvirAntarct_55_FD_184253 | JGI IMG/M metagenome (GOLD analysis project Ga0208814, IMG submission 184253) | Marine viral communities from the Global Malaspina Expedition - Malaspina viral metaG Antarct_55 (SPAdes) (version 2) | ecosystem: Environmental > Aquatic > Marine > Oceanic | place...
GTATATTCTAAGGAATACAAAGTTATAGTAAAATAAATGGAATATTCAGCAGTTTTTGGAAGTAAAAAAAAATTATAAAAAAATTTGGAATGGGATTATATAAATGGAAAAGAATTAAAGGGTATAATAAGGGTATCTTTTACCCTTAAAGATAAAGAACAAGATAAAGCTAAAGATAAAGATATGAATAAAGACTAGTTAATAAAATTTCCTAAAGTTTCGTAGGATATATTAAATATTTTACTTTATTTGTGCAGAAGAAATTAAAAAACAGAAATTATGCCTTGCGAACAATGCGAAGAAGGATTATACAGATGGGGAGAGAATGGAGAATGTATGTACGAATCTCTTGAGGACTGCCAATTAGCAAATCAAGAAGAATACCTTGATGAAACTATAAAAAAGCCAAAATATGAAGAAGAAATTGATTGGACTTACAACTTTACTGAAGAACAAATGAAAGAACTTCATGATGATGGTAAACTTATTGTTAAAGTTGAGAAAGAAGAACAAGAATCAATGACTTTACTTTTCACTTATGATAGAGAAGAAAAAGAAGATGATAGAGAGGAGGAGTTAGAGGAAGATAAGAGAGAAGACGATAAGAGAATTGATGAGGAGGAAAGAGAAGAAAGAGAATATGCTAAATTAACTGTAGCTATGCTAGATGGAGAGTTAGATGAGTATATTGACAAGCTTACTGCTTCAATTAAAAAATTGTAATATGAGTGAGGATGAAAGATATAAACTTAAAGAGAGTAATATAAATAAACTCAATCCTTATAAAGAAACTACAGATAAGTTCTTTCCTAATGGCGGTAAGATAAACACAGAAGGAAGGAAAAAAGGAGAAAAGAATAATATTGTTACTACAAAAATAAGCAGAAATGCTTTGACTTGGGCATTAGAAGGACATTCAACTAAGATAAGATTAGCATTAGATAAATTATTTGACCAAAATCCTGAAGCTTATATAAACGCAGTTTCAAAACTACTTAACTATACAGTTCCAAAACTATCATCTTCTGAGATAACTGACAACACAACAAAAAAAGTTAAAATAGAGTTAAATGATGATGTGAGCATTGAGGAGCTAAGAGCAAAACTTAATGACATTGACAACAACTGATGAGGTACTTAGATTTGCGTTAGAAAAGAGGTTATGCGAATTATCATTCTATGAATTTTTCCAAAAGGCTTGGCATATTGTTGAACCTTCTATTGAGCTATCTACTAATTGGCATCATAAATATCTATGTGATATTTTACAAGAAGAAGCCGAAAGAATAATAGCTAATAAACCTAAAACGAAAGATATTGTAATTAATATCCCATTTCGTTCTACAAAATCACTTTTAGTTACAGTTATGTTTCCTGTATGGGCTTGGATTAAGAATCCTAAGTTCAGATTCATAACAGCATCTTATTCTGCAGAGCTTTCAATAGAACATTCAACAAGAAGTAGAGATATTATAAACTCAGAGTGGTTTAAAGAAAGATGGGGAGATTTATTCTTCATAAAGAAAGACCAAAATCTAAAATCAAGATACGAGAATAATTTCTTAGGAGTTAGGAGAGCAACATCAGTAGGAGGTACTGTTACAGGGCAAGGAGGGGACTTTCTACTTGTAGATGACCCTGTTTCTCCACAACACGCTGCATCAGAGATAGAGAGAGAGAACGCAAACGAATGGTATAGGACAACATTCTACTCTAGGCTTAATAATCCATTAACAGGAGTAAGAATAATTATCATGCAGAGAATACATGATGATGATTTAAGTGGATTCTTGCTATATGGAAAGCAAAGTAGATTAAAATACCAACATATTTGCATACCTGCAGAGCTTTCAGAGGATGTTAAACCTAAAATTCTAGAATCTAACTATGATGAGAATGGATTGTTTTGGACAGACAGGTTCAGTAAGGCTATTTTAGATGATTATAAGCAAGCTTTAGGAAGTTATGGATATGCAGGTCAGCTTATGCAAACTCCTACACCTCTAAACTCAGGAATGATAAAATCAGAGTGGCTAAACATAGATAATCATAAGATGGGAGATATGGGAGAGCAAACTACAGTTGATTTCGTTATAGACCCTGCATATACTGCAAATGAGAAGAATGACCCCTCTGCACTACTAGCATATACATATAAAAACAATAAATGGCAGATAATTGATTGTATTAATGTTTATAAAGAGTTTCCTGACTTAATTAAATTCATTCAGCAATGGGTAGCGAAAAATGGATATACAAATAGAAGTAGAATTTATGTTGAACCTAAAGCATCAGGTAAATCTATAGTCCAAACTCTTAAAAAGGAAACAGGACTTAATGTAAAAGAAGATAAACCACCATCTAAAGATAAAGTAGCAAGAGTACAGGATATTTCTGCCTCTTTAGAGTCAGGTAGAGTTAGTTTACTCAAGGGGAAATGGAACGAGGAATTTTTACAGCAATTAGTGAGGTTTCCATCTGCAAAACATGATGATATGGTTGATTGTTTAGTTATGGCAGTCAATAATAATATGTGGAGTGGTTCTAAGGTAGTTTATTTCTCTTAACTTTTAAAAACTTCTAGGTTAATAGAAAAAAAAGTCATATAATTGCGAAACAATAGGAATAAATTATGGACATAAGCAGTTTGAACGAGAAACACGAAGAAATGATTCACAAATATGTGAAATTTGTTCAAGGTACTGCATACACAGCTACTGAAGGATATGAAAGCAGTAAATTCTTGGGTTTCAATGATATAATATCTAATATAATAACATATACCAATTCATTTAATAATATGTTGGTTTCATCCAACAGAAGAACTGAATGGGCTTATATGACTCCTAATTTAATGCTTTATGCGACAATAGGTTTCTTGGAGGGGGTTAAAAATGATGAAAACAGTGATTTAATTGATGAATTATCAGAGGATTTATTTGAAACAACTGTAGATTTTGTAGGAGAAACAACAGATATTTTAGATGATATTGAGAAAAAAGAAGAAATGCAGAGAGAAATACTAACTAACCAAAAAACACAGAATGAGTATAACAATTAGCATAAAAAGCCAAGATATAGACAGAGATGTAGTTATTCCTGTAGAATGGGAGGATATAACCGTTCAGTATTGGGGGGAATTATCTACAATAATAAAGAAACATTATAAAGATGCTTCTGATGGTGCGTTTAATGCAGATGAAAAAACTCACGAATTACTTAAAGAGGGTATGTTTTCTGAGTTAAATCAAAATACAGAGCTAAATCCTAGTCAAACATTAAACATGAACTCTGATATATTCTCATATATAACGGGATTAACAAGAGAGGAAGTAAATCTTGTTGATGTAGATGTAATAACAAGAGTAATAGAGTGCATAAATAAATTAACTAAAGAATATGAAAATAAAGGTATTAAATCCTTTCAGTTAGATGGAGAAACATATAATTTCCCTTCTGAGTTTTTCAGAAAAGAAACTTATGGAGATTTTATTGAATCTACTCAGCTAGATATGTACATTAAAGATATGGAAAATGGAAGGTACGATATACTTCCTGAACAGATGGCTATATTATGTAGAAGAACAGATGAAGAATACGATGAAGCTTTAATCCCTGAAAAGGCAGATAAATTTAGAAAACTTACAATGGATATCATTTGGGAGTTCAGTTTTTTTTTGACTCATCAAAGCAAAAAATTAACGACACTTTTCCATACATATTCGGAGAACAAACAACAACTACAGGAGGAGCTGTGAATACAAGAGGATTATATAAAACCTACATTGCACCATTTGGATGGCTTAACAGCCTTTATATGTTGGCGGACAAGCAAGTGTTTAATGTAAATGGTAAAAATGGAATAGATAGCGTTAAAGAAACTAATTTGTATAATGTCTTAACATATCTTAGTTGGGTTACAGCAAAAAACACATACGAATCTAAAGTTCAAGAGAAAATTCACAATCCAAACAAAATAATGTAATATGGCAATAGTAAGATTAACAGATATAGTAGCAACAATGAAGAATAAATGGACTTATGGGGATAAGTTCTTTGGATATACAGAGGAGTTTAATGATAATCACAAAACTCAGTACCCTTCTTTACTTATAACACCACCTGATTCAGTATATCCTGAAGTAACCCCTAGAAATGGTTGGGAGGAATACTCATTTGAGGTTTATTTTTCAGATTTATATAACAGAACAGCACAAAAGAACGAAAGTATAGAGCAAAGATGGGATAACCTTCAGGATTTAGCTAACGAGTGGTTAGATATGTTCCTAAAGAGTTATATGAGGGGGTCTACAGGTGATGGAACTACCATAGCCTACTTAATGGATGGTAGTTTAGCTATTGAGAGAAAGAAAGAGGTTGCTAATGACCAACTTCTTCAATTAAAGATGAATTTTGGGTATAGAATATTCAGCAAGTGCTTTGCTCCTGTTTCTAACTACCCAAATCAAATAAGCGGTTTAGCATCTTGGTTAAGAGCTGATAGTAATGTTACATTTAGCATTCCTACTAAAAAAGTTAGTGCTGTTGGAGATGGTTCAGGTAAAGGAAATGGAGTTGCACAAACAGATAAAGCTTTTCAGCCCCTAAGATATACTTATGGTGGAGGTGCTTTAGATAAAACACAGTTTACTTTCTTTACTACTCCTGATTATAGTTTTTTGGTTTCAGACAATAAATTAGTTACATCAGAAAGTAATGACTTCTCAATATTTGAAGTTAGTAGGGTAAATGCAGTAAGTAATGCTGTATTTGGGTATTATAATTTAACTGATGGTTCTCTTATAGAGATGGGAACTAATGCTGCAGGCTCCTATGAGGTTTCTGTAAGTGATGGAGAAGCGGTCTTATTAATAAGAACAGAAACAGTTAATACAGGGAAATATCATATTGGGGCTTTAAGAAAAAAAGGTCAGAGGGCTTATTTGGACTACTATGATTCTTCAAATTCTTATTCTGTTAATTCTAATAATGAAAGTTTTCAAATTAATAAATCTTACTCAGAAAAAAAGTTTAGAATAGGGTGTACGCAAATAACTGATGGATTATTACCTCCTGCAGCAATTAACACTAGATACTTAGATGGAGATTTCCAAGAAGTTATCACTTATGATAGAAAATTAACAGATGCTGAAACAGCAAAAGTAGTAGATTATTTAAACAAAAAATATAGAATATATTAAGATATGGCAACAATAAATGGAACAGTAAAATGGGGTAAAACACCTCTTTGGTTTTCAGGTGATTTTTTTAACGACCAACAGCAAAACTTTAATGGTAATTATTTAGTTTCAGCAGGTCTACCTATGGTTTATCAAGCAGTTTGGACTTCTAGTGGAGTTACAGACCAATACACTCCTTCAGCTGAAAAAGATATAGTAAACTGCATATTTAGTGTTCAAGTGACTACAGGAGCTTCATCAGGATGGGAAACAATAGCAACAATTAGCAAAACTAGGGATTTAGCGGTAACAGATAGTGTTACATCTTCAGTTCCTCAATTTCAAACATTTACCATAGATGTTTCTTCTTTAATTTCAGACCAATTATCCTATTCTTTAACTCCATTGGGAATGGGTGGGTTGCAGACTGTAGAATGGGGTGGTATGAATGGGGGTGAAATAAAACAAGATAATATAACATCAGATGTAAGTCCTTATGTGGTTACTAGAAATGGGGCATATAGACAAGTTAGGGTTTTTTGTAATTTTGATATACTAACTAGTACAGGAGATTTAGAACTTGCAAGCACTACGCTAACAAGTGTTCCAAATGTTAGAGCTATAAATTCAGTACCTCCTACAGCAAACAATACTTACTATAATCAAATGCGTACTATACAGAAGTGGGGTACAAATTCTATAACCCCTAAGTTAGCAATGACTAATTGTCCTAATTATGGCGTAGATACAAATAAAATACCTAGTTTGTATAAGCCTGTAGGTAGAGATGAGCATTCAGAGTTTTTATATTTTTTTATTAGAGAATCTTATAATGGTAATGACCCTACTGATTATTATAACCTGTATGAAGCTTACGGTCAAGCATATAATAAAGATGGAAGTACAGGTCTGAGTTTTGTATTAGGTTCTACTTGGACAAACCAAAATGGATTAGAGGAAATAACTTCAGACATATCACATGATTTTTTTAAATATGATACAACTGTTTTTTCTCATTCACAAAATTGCGTTTCATCACAAAATGTATCTCCTGCCTATATAAATAGCCACGCATACGCACCTCAAAACTCTAATTATCCTTATGTAACTGCTAGAACTCCAATTACAGCTGATACAGATTACTACAGAATATATCTTAGAGGTAATTACAATACAAATGTTAATAATGTATGGTCTGCAATCAGACATACAGCTGTATATTTTTATAGAGTTAAAGACTATGAACCACAAGGAGCTTTTGAGAAAGTAAGATTTCATTGGCTTAATAGAGCAGGAGGTATAGATAGTTATACAGCAAATAGAAATGTAGTTCAGGGGCTTCAAGTAAGTAAAAATATTATAGAATCAGCATTACCTGATAGAAGATATCATCAATCAAAAACACAAGCAGATGGGACTGCTCATACTTCAGGTAGTTATTACGATAGTACAATGAGGGGCTTTAATACATATAGAGGAGGTTCTGAAGTTGTTAGCTTAAACGCATCCACTTCTAAAAGTGTATATACAGAACCATTAACCTATTTAGAGTCTAAATGGCTAGAGGAATTATTTACATCTCCTAATGTATGGATTGAAGTAAATGCAGGAGGGGTAGAAAGTCAAGACTATAATCATGATATGGCTTATCACATTAATGAGTTAAATTCATATCAAAGACCCGAAAAAGCTTACTATTTACCTGTAATTATAACTAATACAGAGGTTACTTCTGTAAATCAAGAGGAGGGGGTTACATCATACAATATAGAATATACAGAATCTCAAGAGATACTAACACAAAGAAATTAATATGGTTGATATAGAATTATTAGATTATAAGTATTCTGCAACAGGACTAAAATCTGCATCTCAAGGGAATTTTGATGGAGTTACAAATCAAGCAGATTGGGTTGTAGATTCTAGGTATAACATATCTATACCTGCTCACTCAGGAACAGATTATATTTATCCTTGCTGTTCTCCATTAAAAATAGGAGCTACCTATCTTGTTAGAATAACTATGAGTGGCAAAACAGGTTCAGATGATATAGGTGTTTCTTCTGTAACTACAGCAGGAACAAGTTATACCTCTCTAGCTTCTGCTAGGAGGTCTACAAGTGGAACTTCTGAAGCAACTTTCACTACTACCGCAGCCAATGAAACACTTAGAATATTTGCTCAATCTAATGCAGTTGCAACTAATGTAAGCCTTAGAGTTTCTCTTGTTGGAGGTGTTGATTTTAATACAAGCATATTAGGAAGGTTAGATATTGGAGATTCATCTAATTTTCCTTTAGCTATAACTTTTGGAGTTATAGATGTTAGAAATTTAGAGGAAAGAGCAGGTACTTATAGTAAGACATTTAACATTCCTGCTACAAAAAATAATAATCAAGTTTTAAGAGGACTCTATAAAGATGGCTCTTTTTTAGAAGGTAATAGCCTTACTAACAGAAAACCATGCAGGATTGTTTTTGATGGAGTTAATAATATTTTGGGTAAACTTCAAGTAACTCAAGTGGGTAAAACATCATCTCCATCATATTATTCTTGCGTTTTTTATGGAGATAATGTAGATTGGGCTGCATCTTTATCTCAAAAAAAATTAATGGACTTAAGTGTTCATAATGGAGCTAAGGGTAGTGGTTGGGATAATCTAAATAATAAAGGAGCTAACACAGGAGTTGATTTAAAGCTTCAGTATGATGATGTTAAAGATTCTTGGTGGGCAGACAATGCTTTGGAGAAAAGTCAGTTTGTTCAGGGAGCTTACAATTATTTGGATTCTTGGAATACACCTGTAGCTAATGATTACCCTATAGTTTATCCTTATGTTAGTTACGGAGAATTTGGAGGTATAGAGGGTGGAAGTCAAGACAGTTTGTTTGCCTATAATAGTATACAGCTATTAAAGTTTTGGTCGGAAGTGTTTGCTATAGGAACAGGAGAAGACGCATATTGGGGAGCCAACATATCTAATGTTTTACCAACAGTAGATTGGAGACCAGGCATTTTTATATATGATATTTTTAAACAAATTTTTGCACAAGAAGGATTTACTATATCTTCAGCATTTATAGAGACTGCTATGTTTAAGAAACTTATAATGCTTCTTCCTAATTTCACTTACAATAATGCTTCTGAAAGGAGTTCTGAAAATGGACAAAGATTAACATTTTCTACAGGAGTTGTAGATAGTATGAGTTATATGAGTCCAACTCTTAGACCTGCTAGTTACACATACTATCCTACTTCTCAAATTCAATGGAACGCAAATAGTCTTGCTATTGATGACCCCAATTACACTTCAAGTATGTTAGCTAATTCATCATTTGTAATACCTGAGTTTGGATTTTACAATATAAACATGAGCAACATAGGAGCTTATTTATCTCAAGCTTGTAATATTCCTGCGGGTGCATCAGAAGCAGCATCAACCTGTAGAATAGAATATGTAAAAATAATATGTAGGACTAAAATGGTAGGGCAAAGTAATTGGGCAGATTGGAAAACTATAGCTACAGTATATGGGAAAGAAGATAGTACTCCTGCAGATAATTATGCGGGTTGCAATAACTTTTATCCTGTAGCTCCTACAGGAGATGTAGACAGGGTCTTTAACTTTGATGATGTAAATATAGAAAATAGATGGCTAAATAAGAATGACCAAGTTGATTTTTGTCTTAAATGGAGATTTGGTCATAATGATAGTACAGATAAGAAATCAGGGAGTGGTTTTCAAATTTTTGGAGGAAGTTCAGGTAGTACGGGATTTGGTAATGATGGAGAAGTTTCTATTGTACTTTCTTCTCCTTCTACTGTGGATTGGGGAAACACATTTGATTTGAAAGATGTAATTCCTGACAACTCATCTCAAATTGACTTTTTAAAAGGAGTTACTCATGCTTTTAACTTACAATACAGAACAGATGTTAATTCTAAAACTGTTTATATAGAGCCTTATGATGATTTCTTTAAGCCATTAAACGAAGCGATAGATTGGACAAATAAAGTAGATTTATCTCAAGTTCAAGAAGATGTATTTCCTGAAACTACTTTAATGAGTAGAATAATATTCAAATTTAAAACAGATTCTAGTGATACTAAGGTTGCTGCTAGAGCTTCTTTATATTGGGATAATATTTTAGATGAGTTTCCCCATAAAGAAGATTTATCTAATGAATTTAAAACAGGTGTTAGTGTATTTGAAAATCCTTTTTTTGCAGGAACTTACACTACTTCAGATACTCATAGTAAGAATGATACACTATGGACTGCTTGTTTGTGGAAAGATTGCTCAGATGGTAATACTCCTTATTGGAATGGAGCCTGTAGACCTGAACAGGGATTTAGTAATTTACCTAGACTTCTTTCTTGGTCTAAAATGGAGTGTAGAAGTATAGATAGTACAGCAGGTACAGAGTTAAATGGATATTCTTTTTTATGGACTAAAGCTGCGTCTACACTTAGCTGTAATAGTGGGATTCCTTATCTTATAGATAATATGTGTTTAGGAAGGACTATACCTAAAGCAGTCAGCAGAGATTTCACAATGGAGGACACTAGCACTACTCCTTTCTTATGCTACGGAAGTGGAAAGCAACAAAAGTTTTCCTGTGATTTCAGCACAAGTTATTCTCAGTTTTTAGATAAAGGATTATATCAAACTTATTGGGAAAAGCAAATTGAACAATTAAAATTAAACCCTAAAATAAAAAATGTTCATATTAGATTGACCCCTAGTGATATAGCAAATTTAGATTTACGAGTTTTAATTTATATTAGTGGTTATTATTACAGGATAAATAAAATAAACGACTATATTGTAGGTAGTAAAACAACAAAAGTAGAATTATTATTATGGAGTGAACAGGGAACATCTATACCTAGAGATTCTTTTAATAATTCAGGAATAATGAGATAATAAATATATTAAAATGTCAAATCCAACAAGAAGATTAGTAGAATTTAATGATAATGGCGTTCCTTTGGTGGCAGGCGGAAATACTTATTCTCCTGTAATTGTGTATGGGAAAGAAATGCTACCTTATGGTAATTACTTTACATCTAGCACTCTTTCTGAAGGAAATACTACAGTAATTCCTGTTACAACAAATAGTATTTTCAATGAGGTTATATCTAATAATATAGAGCTGATGGAAAGTGGTAAATGGGTTGTTTGGTATACAGCAGCAGGTGGTTATTTTCCTGCTACAGCTAGTCCTACATCATTAGATAATAAAATAAATATTTCCTATACTAATTCAGGTTATTCAGGTTTATGTCAAAAGTTTAATGGATTGATTGTTGGAGCAAATTATTCTCTTGTAATTAATTTTCACAAAGGAACTCAAGTAGCAACTTTAGAAATAAGCACTTATTTTAACTCTTTAACAGGGACTCCACCAACTATTGTAGCTTTAAGTGGAGGGTCTAAAGGTGTTTTTGAATTACCATCATCTTTCAGCAGCACAGGAGAAATTATTTTTAATTTTACAGCTAAATCTCCTAATGAAATACTTTTTCTTAATTTCTTTTCAAGTAATGCTGCAGCAGGTAGTGTTACAGAAATATCTTCAATAAGTTTAAGGGAAAAACAAGAATATCAAATACCTGTAGTTGCTAATGAAGAAGCAATAGGATTCACAAATGTAATAAGAGACAGGGGTTCAGAATTTGCAGATGATAAAGAGCCTAGTGATGAAGTTATTAGAACATAAACTATAAAATGGCAGAGTATAAAAAAATACAAGAAGCTTTAGAGAAAGAAAAGTTTTTAGTGATAGGAGCCTTGAAAAAGGAACTTGAACTTCAAAAGCATGTAGGTAAGGGAACTTTAAAAAATGGGTTTTATCATAAAATAGTCAGCACTCCTGATAGAATTTTTCTCTACATTATGAACGACACTCCTTATATGTGGTTGGTTAATAATGGAAAGTCTACAGGTGTTAATGCTACTTATAACGCTATAGACAGTTGGACTTATGATAAAGAGAAAAGAGGTGAGCTGAGATTTGGGAGTGAACATGAAAGAGCTAACTTTGTAAATACTGTTAAAAGTAATTTAGAAGATGGGTATTATACTGCAGGTGGTAAATTAGTTGCAGAAAGAAGATATTTCTTTATAGATTTTGCAAGAGAAAGTTGGAAGAAGGGTGGTGCAATAAAAAGGATAAAAGATTCAATAGTTAAAGATGTTGAAGATATCGTAAGTAAGGGATTAGTAAAGAAGGAAATTAAATTAACAATAGGTTAAAATAAATATATATGGCAAGTAAGGTAGCAATAGAAGTAGAAATTAAAAACATTAAACAGGTTGCTGATTTAAAGAAATCATTAAAAGCATTAAGAAAAGAAACTAGTGATTATGAAAAAGAAATAGCTAATGGGAAGAAAGCTACCAAAGAATCTACAAAAGGATATATAGATTCTTCTAAAGCAATTAAAAATCAATCTAAGGATTTAAGAAATTTAAAGAAAGATTTAAGTGGCTCTAATAAAGCAACAAAAGCTGTTACGAAATCATCTAATGGGATGGCAAAGCAGTTCATTAAAGGTGCTGCAGCTATTGGAGTTATTGTCGGTGCGTTTAGATTAGTAAACCAAGTAGTTAGTTCTGTAGTTATGACTTTTGCTGAGTTTGAATTTGTTATGGCTAAAGTTCAAGCAGTTTCAGGTGCTACTGATTCGGAGTTTAAACAATTAACAGCTTCTGCAGAGGAGTTAGGTAGAACAACATTCTTTACAGCAGCACAGGTAGGGGAATTACAACTAGCATTTTCTAAATTAGGTTTTACTGCATCTGAAATAATGGATGCACAGAAAGCAACATTAGACTTAGCAACTGCAACAGGAACAGATTTGGCTAGAGCAGCACAGGTAGCAGGTGCAGCAGTAAGGGGTTTTGGATTAGATGCTAGTGAAACTGAAAGAGTTGTAGATGTTATGGCTGTTTCCTTTGCAAGTTCTGCTATGGATATTGAGAAGTGGAGTACATCTATGACTAAGGTTGCACCTATTGCAAAGTCAGCAGGATTCTCTATAGAAGATACTGCAGCTATGATGTCAAAGCTTACAGATTCAGGTATTGAAGCTTCTATTGCAGGTACATCTTTAAGAAATATATTGCTTAAAATGCAAGACCCTACATCAGACTTATCAATGAACTTTGGAAAAACTATACATAGTTTAGATGAGTTAGTTCCTGCTATGAAAGGGTTTATAGCAGATGGTGGGGATATGGCTGATATTTTAGAGGTTGTAGATTTAAGACAAGCAGCAGCTTTTGAGCAAATGCTTACTACTGCAGATGGAACTTTAGCATTAAGAGATTCATTGAAAGAAGCTAACGGAGAAGGAGCAAGAATGGCAGGTATTGTTGGAGATACTTTGCAGGGTGCGTTTTTAAAATTTACTTCTGCAGTTCAGGGTATATCTATATCTGTTATGAAGGGTTTTTCAGAAGGACTTCAGGGAGCTATAGAAAATATAGCATCATTCTTTAATGTTATTGCTAAAAATAGTAAAACAATAGTAAGTATAATAAAAGGAATTACAACTCTAGCTAAATGGTTTGGTATATATAAGCTTACACTAATAGCTGTTTCAGGACTAACAACTGCTTATATTAAAATTATGGCTTTGCAAGGAAAAGTAGCTATGCAAGCAGCAGCAGGAATGACCGTTCTATCAAGAGCTACTATGGTTGCAAAAAGGTCTATTAACGCACTTATGGGAAGTACAGGTATAGGGCTTTTAATAGTAGGTCTTACTGAATTAATTCCTTGGCTAATGAGTACGAATGATGAACTTGAGGAAACTGCAAGTTTGACTGATACTGTTACTAAAAGCTATCAAGATTCATTAAAACCTATAGAGCAAATAACTATTACATCAAAAGAATTGTTAAGGGTTAAGACTCAGATGAATAAAATGACAGATGAGGAGGGTAACCTCATAGAAAATACTGCTGTTAAGCAAAAGGTGTATAATAAGCTTAAGGGTCAGGCTACTATACTAACAAGAAGTTTAAATAGAGAACTTAAAGAAAATGACCAATCTTTAATTACTGAAAAAACATCTATTGAGGATGTAGCTGCAGCAATAGATATTCTTACTAAATCTTTAACTGAACAAGCATTAGTTAAGGGTTTTACAAAGCAGATAGAAAAAATTACTGAGGTTGCTGCTAATGCTGAGATAACAAAACAATCACTTATATCAGCTTTAAAAATTGAATCAACTGATATATTTGGAGAGGTTGATATGGAAGCAGCACTAGATGCTGAACTTGCTTATATAGAGGAATTTGCAGGTGTATATAAAAGTGTAGGTAAGGAGGCTGATATAGTTAATAAATTATTAGCAGAAGGAGGATTTAAAACTTATGATGAACTTCAGGAATCATTGGGTACAGTTGAAGAAAAAATGTCTATTGTAACTAAGGCATTTGATGTGCAGGCGGGAGGAAAGGGAATAGGAGCTTTAATTTTAGCAAGAGGAAAATTAGATAAAGGAACAGATACTAATATAAAAACAATTAAGAATTGGGCAACTGAAACTACTTTAGCAATAAATGAAGTAAAAAGACAAAGATTTGAATTAGGATTAACAGAAGAAGAATACGCTAGAAATATATTAGAAACTCAGCTTAGACTTATAAGAGAAGAAAAAGCGGCTTACTTGAAAAGTCTTACGGCTAAAGGAAAAACAAAGAAAGCTAATGTAGATAAGATGACTGCCTTTGAGAAAAAAGAAGTAGACCTTTTATTAAAAATTCAAAATGATTATTTTAAACAAAAGATGTCTGACTTGAATAAACTTAATACAGCTACAAATAATCAGATAAGAGAAGAATTTACTGTTAATGGCAGCTTAACAGAACAAGGTCAAACTGCATTACTCAAACAAGAGATAGATTTTCTTACTTCTAAAGGGCAGCTTCATGATAACTATAGAATAGTTTTAACAGGTAATAACGAGAAGATAGCACAAAGTAATAGAAAGTTGCACGAACAGAATATGGCTGAACTTCAACAGCAGATAGGAGCTATGAGTGGAGTTGGAAGTGCATTGACAACCTTAGCAGGTGAAAATGAAGCTTTAATAAAAGTTAAGGAATTAGGTAACAAAATAAATCAAGCTGCTACTGTTATAAACGCTGCACTAGCACTGCAAGAGAATTTAGTAACATTAGGCTTGATTAAAAATAGTGCTGCTGAGGTAGTAAATACTACAGTTAAAACAACAGGTGTAGCAGTAGAAGAAGCATTAGTACTTGTAAAATCTCAAGATGCGGCTGTTACAGGAGTATCAACAGTAGCTAACCTAGCTAACGCAACATCAGCAGGTGTTGAAGCTACAGCCACAATAGGAAGTACAATAGCAACTACACTTAGTATTATCCCTAAAGCTATTGGTTCAATACTATCAGCTGCTATGGCAATACCGTTCCCCTTTAATCTTTTTGCAATAGCGAAGACTTGGCAAATGATTAATAAAGTTAAGAGGTCTAAATTTGAAGAAGGTGGTGTGATAGATGGAGGAGATAAGTTTGCAAATGGAGGAATGGTTCATGGAGCAAGTCATGCTAATGGAGGTGTTAAGTTCGCTGTAGGCGGTAGAGTAAATGAACTAGAGGGTGGAGAGGCTGTTATAAATAAAAGAAGCACAAAAATGTTTAGAAATCAATTATCATCTATGAATGAAGCAGGTGGAGGTGTTAAGTTTGCAGATGGAGGGCTACTCAGTTCACCTTCCTTTGCTGAATCACAATTTGATGCAGAAAATCAATCTAAAATGATGGGGGCTATGCAAGGTCAAAGAAAAGTAGTAGTAGTAGAGTCAGATATAACAACAAGTCAATCAACAGTTAGCACAATACAAGCTAACGCAACCTTTTAATAATTAAAAAAGTAAACAAATGTTTGTTAGTAAAAAAGTAAAGAAAGATAGGATGGATGTATGTAAAAAATGCGACTTTTACAGGAACTTCGCAATGCTGAAGTATCCTAAGTGGACTAAAGGAGCAAGATGTGGTAAATGCAGTTGCTTCTTAGATGCTAAAACAACTCTTACTAAAGAGTTTTTAGGCGAATGTCCTTTAGATAAATGGAAAGAATAATAATTAAATAATAATAATATGGATTACAGTTCAATAGTTGAAAAATACGACCAAGAAAAAAAAGACATGATTGTTAGTTTTGCAGAACTCAATAGAGATAAGATGCACTTATATAATGAATATCATCCTGCAGCATTAAATAAATTCTTTGAGTTGTGGGGTCAAGAGTTTCCTAATATAAGGCAAAGTAAAGGCTGCACAGGATGCAGGAAATCAGTTTGTCATTTCTTTCATAGTGTAGCTGAATTTATATCTAAAGAAGCAGAAAAACAAAAAGAAATAGTGCCTGAAACTGTCAAGGTTAAAAGTAAAAAAAAGAAAAAAGTTTTATCTAAAAAATAAAATATGGCTAATAAGCAAAATACCATAGATGTGGTTGAAGAATATATGAATTTATTAGATGATGAGGTTACTTTAAGATTTATAGAGCCTACATCTAAAGACACTATAAGACATCTTATTGAGAAGGGGATTATAGCTCCAAAAATTCTTAGAAACTATATGATAATCTATGATTTTGATTGTATGCTGAGATTTAATGAAGGCAATAGAACCCATACATTTATGGATTTATCTATAAAATATGATATATCTGAAAGACAGGCTCAAAGTGTGGTTTACAAGGAGAGAAGAAAGCAAAATAAGTCAGAAAATATAACATATTAAAGTTTGTTCCAAAAGTTGCGTAAGATTGTCATAGTATAAAATTATTTTTGTGGCTATGAATGAAAATTGGTATAACATAAATTCAAAAGCATCTAAAGTTGTTGATGTTTATATTTTTGATGAGATAGGAATGGGTGGAGTTAATGCTCAAGGATTCATTGAAGAAATCAAATCTTTTAAGGACTCCCCAATGAATTTGCACATTAATTGTGTGGGTGGAGATGTATTTGATGGAATGGCTATCTATAATATTATAAAGAAAAGGACTGCAACTACTACAGTATACATTGAAGGTATAGCTGCTAGTATGGGTAGTGTTATTGCGTTAGCTGCTAATAAGGTTGTTATGGCAGAAAACTCTTTATTTATGATTCACAATGCTTGGGGTGGAGCAATGGGAGAAGCTAAAGAAATGAAAAAAACAGCAAAGCTTTTAGATAAGATTAGTGGAGAGATTGCTGACATCTATGTTAAAAAAACAAAATTACCTTATGATAAGGTAAAAGAAATGATGGATGAAGAAACTTGGTTAAATGCTGAAGAAGCATTAGAGCTAGGTTTTATTGATTCTATCTCGGATGCTATTAAAGTGGCAGCCAAATATGATGTTTCTAAGTTTAAAAATATAACAAACAAGGAGATAAAAACTAAATTAAGTATTAATATAAAAAGTAAAAAAATGACTGATGAGTTAAAAGCTTGGTTTAATGGGAAAGTTGAAGACATTATCGCTAGAGTAAAAAGTGAAAATGTTGAAGCTGATTCTAAATCAAATGTTGAAGTTACTATGTCTGATGAGGCTGAAATTTTAAATAAATTTTCAGATTTTGAAGCAAAAGTAGCAGAAGTTAGTGGGTCTGTAACTGAATTAGAAGGAGAAAAAGAAACTCTTACTGTGGAAGTTGAAAGACTTAATGGTTTATTAAGTAAATCAAATGCAAAGGGTACAGAAATTTCTACAGATGGCGACCCTGCAGTAGTTAAAACAGATGTAGAAAACAAAGATGCTAAATTTTGGAATGGAATTGTAGCAAAAATGAATTTAAAATAATAAATAAAAAAATAAAATTATGGCAGCAGTAGATGTAGCACAAAATGGACTAGGAGGATTATATCAAGGCACTTACGCTTCAGGTATATTACTAGAGCCTATGTTCCATTCAGATGATATTATGAGAAATTATACTATCTATCCAAATGTAAAGTTTAAACAAAATATCACAATGGCTCCTTCATTGAGTAGTATTACTACTGTAAATGCAGGGTGTACTAGTACTTCAGACACTTGTACTAATAGCTTTTCTGTAACTCAGAAAGTTCTTATGGTAGAAAATGTTGCAGTTAAGCAAGAGCAATGTTGGGATGAGTTCAAATCAGAAGTAATTGTAGAGTCTTATAGAAATGGTGTTAATATGCCTGACTTAACAGGAACGCAATTAGCTCAGGTAATTATTGACAGAGTAAGAAATGGTATTCAGTCTGACATGGTAAGAAATATGTGGGCAGGAGATAATGCAGCAGCAGTTGTAGCTATTGACTGTACTTACGCATCAATGGGAGATGGACTATGGGTAACATTATCAGCAGGAGGAGCAATTAATGGAACTCAAATGAATGAAGTACAAGGAACTTTAGGTGCAGCAGCAACTCAGTATGTTACTGTAGCAGCTACTTTACCTACAGCAGATGCAATTCTTATACTAGAATCTGTATATAATACTGCTTCAGCAGCATTAGCATCAGTACCTGCATCAGAGAAAAGAATTTTCTGTAATCCAAATATTTATAATGCTTGGTATAGTGCATTAACTCAAGTTGCCGCAGCAGGAGCAGTTGATTATGGACATTCGGAAGCTCAAGCAGGAAAACAAAGATTATACTTTAGAGGTATAGAATTAGTACCTATGTATGAGTGGGATACAGCTTTAACAGCTTTAGCAGGAGCAACTTTCCCTGCATTATTTACAGCAGCAGGAGCAGGAATTGATGCAACTGCAGGATGTATTTACACAGTAAAATCTAACTTATTTATCGGTACTGATGTAACAAGTCCTGAAAATGAGTTAAGAACATTTTATGATGAGGTTTCTGACAAAATGTATATTAGAGCAGGATTCACTATGGGCTTCCAATACGGTTGGAACGCTTTAGTTAATGGAGCTGTACTAGTAGACTAATTTAACAGTAAATAGGGTGGGAGAAATCTCACCCTAAATACTTTTCTTAATTTTAAAAATAAAATAAAATGGCGATAACAAACGGAATAAATATATTATGTTCAGATATAGTAGGAGCAGGGGGAATTAGGAATGTACTTATTAGGACTTGGGCAGATGGAGATTCTATATCATACACAAATACTGCTACAACTCATGGTATAAGTAGCATTAAAGACACAGGTGGCTCTACAGCTACTTGGTTTAATTATGAGTTTAAGCAAGAATTACCTTCTTTAACTGTTACTGCAGCAAGAGAAAATGGTTCTACTTCTTATGAGTGTGCTTTAAACTTTATGATGCCTGATATGGATACTGCAAAAGCAGCAGCATTGCAAAGTCTTATGGACACTTGTATGATGGTAATAGCAGTTGGTAATAATGGTAAGGCTTATGTTTTAGGAGTAAGTCAGAAGTATAGTAATGAAAAAGCTACAATTCGTAACCAAACTTTTGCTAGTATGACAGGAGCTGAAGGTGCTACAGGTGCAGGAATAAATGATGATAATGGTTGGACTGTAACAATGGGATGTAAGCAATGGGAAGCACCTAGACTGTATAGTGGTAATCTAACTTTATATACGAATGCAGGGTCAGGAACAGGAACATCTACTACATCATAATAATTAATAATAAAAAATAAAATAAAATGGCAATAGCAGATGGAATGCAAATTAATTGTTCTGACTTACAAGCTGTAGGAGGAACAAGATTTATAGCAGTAAGAAAATGGACTAATACGGATATAGTTACATTTGATGATACTGCCCACACAGTTACAGTTATAGATAGTGCAGCAAATACAGGTGCTACTTGGGGTGTTTTTGAAAGCAGAATTGAATCTTCTTCTTTAACAGTATCAGGTGCAAGCGAGGGTAAAGAATTTTCAACTTACGAGTGTACTTTATCTTGGTTTATTCCTGGATTAACAACAGCTCAATTCGCAACACTTTATCAGTTTGATGGGGATTGTTTAATGGCAATGGTTATAGATAATAATGATACAACTTCAGGAACTACAATACCTAGTACAGACCAAATTCACAATAAACTAATAGGAATATCAAATACCTTAGCAAGTCAAGATGGTACTGCAGGTGCTTATACTGCTGAAAGAACTCAGCAATGGTGTAGACTTCAGTCAGTTGAGGGTGGAACAGGAGCAGCTTTCTCTGATGAGATTGGTGTTACAGTAACTCTTGTTGCAAAAACTTATGAAATACCAAGAGCTTATGCAGGTGCTATCACTATTGATAGTGATGGTTTAGGTTTAGTTACATCATAATAATAATTTTATATATAAGGGGGTGTCTTAGTTAATAACACTCCCTTATTAATATCTTTTATAATATGTGTGATTGTAATACGGAAAAAAGTTTAATTTTGATAAATATATATACAGAAATGGCAGAATACAAAGTAAACGACAAGGCTCAGAGGGGATTAAGACTAGCAGGAAGGGATGAGGAAAGTCTTGGTAAGGAGTTTGTAGATTTTAGAGGAGAATTAAGTCAAGCTGAATTAGCTTATGCTTATGAGGAATTACATATAACTGATTGGATAGATAAAACTGATAAAGTAAATGAAAAAGCAACAACCAAAAAATCAACAAGCAAAAAAGCAACCACAACAATTACGGAAAACTCAGAAGAAGAATAACACTTTTGAGTTCGGAGTATTTGATTTAACAGTCCCACCTAGTATTACTGAGGTAAAAGACCTTAAATCACTTAATAATGATTGGGTTCCTTTTGGAGAAGACAACTTATTTCCTCAGTATTTAGCAGAGTTAAAGAGAAAGTCATCTACACATAGAAGTGTATTGGCTCAAAAGACTGTCTTTACAAGTGGAGCTAAATTTGTTTGTGAGAATGAATCATTAAGAGAGTTTATTGAGGATGTTAATGCTGATAAAGAATCTCTAAGAGATGTTTTTAAGAAGTTAGCAGATGATTACTATACTTTTGGTAATGCTTATATGGAGTGTGTTATATATGATGGAGGTGTAAACCTTTACCATTTAGATGCAACTACTGTAAGAATGTCCAAGACTAAGAAAGAGGTTTACATAAACCCTGATTGGTGTAAGTATTGGAATCAAGATAAAAAAATAAAAAGACTACCTATATACCCTAGAGTAGCACATAACAAGTTTGTAATTCACTTTAAGGATTACGAGCCTACATTTAACTTTTACGGACTTCCTGATTATGTAGCAGCACTAGAGCATATCTGTGTTGATTACGAAATTGGAAAATGGAATCATACTAAATTCTTAAACGGATTTCAACCTTCAGCTATTGTTGAGATTAGTGGAGATATGGGAGAAGAAGAAGCTCAAAAGATGGTTCACGAAGCTCAAAAGAAATTTGTAGGAGAAGGTAATAATGGTAAAATTCTATTTATAGTTAAGAATGGAGATACATCTCCTGCTAATGTTCAGATTATAAAAGATGACCAAGAAGGAAGTTGGATTGATTTACAACAGATTACCGACCAAAATATTATAACTGCTAACAGATGGCAGCCATCACTTTCAGGTATTGTTAGTTCAGGAAAAATGAACAACTCAGGAAGTGAGATTAGAATTGCCTATGACTTGGTAATGACTACGGTAATTAGAGATACTTCTGAGTTAATATTAAACGGTATAAGAACAGTTCTTTATAATGAGCTAGGATTTGACCCTAAAGATTTAAAGATTCATTATGAGCCACCAATCTCATACGCTAATGATGTAGATATTAAACAAGTTCTTACTATAAACGAACAAAGAGCATTAATTGATGAGGACTTACCAATGCTAGAAGATGGTGATATGTTTGTAGCGGATAGAGAGGTTATAGTAGTTGAAAAAGATAATGATGGAGATGGTGAGCCTGATGAAAGTAAAGAAATAACTGTAGAGCAATAAAATATGGGTAATACTAAGCAATATAAAACATTAGTAAGTGCAGGAGAAGTAATTGATAAAACCTTCACCAACAAGAATACAGACCCTGTATTAGTTTCAGAGAACACTATTGTATTGTCTGAGTTAGCACATATTAGACCCTTATTAGGAGAAAAGTTTTATGCAGAATTAAAGCTTCAACATGATACAGGGACTTTAAGTGTTAATAATCAGTCGTTTATGACTTATTACCTAGAGGATACCTTATCTTGGTTTGTTAGATTTGAGGTTGTTAATGATATTATGAGTAATATATCATCTAGTGGAGTAGTTAATAATATAGATGAGTTCTCAAGAATAATAAGCCAAGACACATATAATACATTCAAGCAAGATACATACAGGAAAGCAGATATATTTGCTAACGATATGATGGACTTTTTGAATGGTACTGACCAAACAGGACTATATCCTACATTTGCTAGCAATAGACCTAAGAGTATGAATGATACATATAAAAATCATGGAATGATATTCTATGACAGTATATATGGTTATGATGGAGTTGATGGTTGCTATAGCTGTGGAAATCCCTATGTAAGAGGTAAATCAAATTGTAATTGTTAAAATAATAATATGGCTAATAACGAACATAAAAACTTAAGGAGTGAAAATAGACATAATCCTAAAAACTTTGAAAGTGCATTAAATAATAGCGTATTAACTAAGGCTTTAGGAACAGGGGCTAATAATTATGATGGAGATTTGTCTTGGATAAATAAATCTAGTGTTGGTTCTGTAAACTATAAAATGCAAGGATACGCAGTAGGTCTTAATAACTTTCAGCATGGAGAAGATATAGCAGATAATAAATCTCCATTTATAATGGATGTAGATTATGGGAGTACTTTAGTTGCATCAGGAAGTTTATCTCCTACAACTGTATTTAGAATTGGTCAGTCTTGTGTTATTCATAGAGATTCAACAGTTATTGGAATATATGGTTGGCTTACAAGCAGCGGTACTTCAACTGTAACAATAGCAATATGCAAGGTAACTCCTAATCCTTCCTCTACAGATGCTCTAGTCCCTACCGTAATTGATGAGTTTGTGATTGTTGGAGGCGGTAATAACAGTAAATTAGTTAATTTTTCACAAAGCCTAATAACTCTACCATCATTATCTTCAGGTGATATTATATTTCCAATGATTAAAGAGCAGGTAGATAGGGATAGTTCAAATTTATATACTAATTTGAATATTGAATCAATTTTAATATGACAACTAAAGAAGAAATAGTTTCAATGAAAAAAGATATAAATTCTATTAACAGTAAGATGAGTAGTATAGATTCTAAGTTAGATATGCTTACTGAAAAGTTGTTGAATCCCGATACAGGAGTTACAGCTAGAGTTAATAGAAATACAGCAATGAGAAAGGTTTTGGTTAAAGCTATGTGGGTTATATATAGTATAACTTTAGGTGCATTAGTAAAAATATTTACATCATGATGTGTATGAAAAAAAAAGAAAAAGCTAACCTATTATTAATCAGGGATTGTTTTTCAGAAAAATCTGTTTTAGGAAAGCTTTATTGTAATGGAGAATTTATTTCACATACCTTAGAATTAGCTTGGAAAAATAACCAAAAAAATGTATCTTGTATCCCTAGAGGAGAGTATAAATGCAAGGTTAGATTAGCAAGAGAAAGTTCAAGTAGAGAATATGTTCACTTGATAATAGAAGATGTTGAAAATCGTTCCTATGTATTATTTCATAGGGGTAATGTTCCATCTGACAGTAAAGGATGTATATTAACAGGGACTCACAGAGCAGGAGAACCTGATAAAATTTTAGAAAGTAAAATAGCTCATACTTACTTGATGGATTATTTATTAAAAAATCAATTAAGTGAAAATATAAATTTAACAATTAAAAATAGATAAAAGATGAGAACAAATATTGGAGATAACACACTATTCCTTGAGATGCTAGGAAAGGGTAACGGAACAGAGGTTTTTACAACTGCTGCACAAACTGCTAAAGATTGGTATTGTATATTCTTTCCTGTTGATTCAGTAATTGCAACTATAGCAGGAACTGCTACTAACATTACTGCTTTAAACGGACAAAGTGTAAGTGCAGGTATGACATTATTTCTTAATACGACTGCTATCACTTTAACAAGTGGTATTGGAATTGGCTACCCTAACCATTAATGAGATTAGTATTAGGAATATCATTACCTTCAAGTAATAAGGGAAATATAACACCTGTACAAAAGCAAGTTAATGTTTTTAAAGCTAGGGTTATTGCTGATGGCGGAGTATTTGAGGCTAAGGCTTGTTTAGAAGCACAGTTATTAATATTAAGTAATATAGCATGAGTTTATTAGATGATGTAAGTATTGTAGTAACTCCTAATGGGTATAAGGCAGGAGAATTATATGCAGTTGTTCCTGTACCTAGTGAGGGTGCTGAAGAAATAACAAATGGAGATTTCGCTACTGATAGTGCTTGGACGCTTTCGTCAGGTCTTACATTTAGTGCAGGTGCTATTTTATTTGATGACGATAATGATAATCTTTTTCAAAATAAGACTCCTACTCTAAATACACGATATAAATTAACTATAACAAAAACAGGTTCAGGAACATTAAGATTTAGGTCAGGCTTTGCAGGAACGGATGGTGTAAGAATAGATATACCTGAATCAGGAATTATTTATTTTACATCTACATCAGACACTAATAGGATTCAGATTTATGGAGATATA
>Ga0208814_1000502_pt1 | contig 23839 bp, 46 predicted proteins | sample MalvirAntarct_55_FD_184253 | JGI IMG/M metagenome (GOLD analysis project Ga0208814, IMG submission 184253) | Marine viral communities from the Global Malaspina Expedition - Malaspina viral metaG Antarct_55 (SPAdes) (version 2) | ecosystem: Environmental > Aquatic > Marine > Oceanic | place...
TAAATTACAACAAGCCGCTAGTCGGAGATTAGTCGCGACAAAATCACAGCAAAATGAAGAAACTTACGAGTCTAAGAAAAAAACAGAAGTGAAAACGCTCAAGCACACGATGAAGATGGATACCGATGGTTACAAAGCAGCAAAAGGGGCTGCTGATGAATTAGTCGGATTGCAGAACTCTAAACATAAATCATTAGCAGCGATCGGCAAAGCTGCTGCAATGTTTCAAATCGTCAATGATACTGCTAGAGGTGCAATATCTGCTTTTGCTTCCCTTGCGCCGATTCCCGTTGTTGGCCCGAAATTGGGTGCTGCCGCAGCCGCAGTAGTAGTAGCATATGGAGCGGAAAGGCTTTCTACTGCTGCTTCTAACTCTTTTGCCGTAGGTACTCCAAATATTCCGCAAGATCAGCTTGCAAATGTACACAAAGGGGAAATGATAATCCCTGCTACTTTCTCAGAAGCGATTAGGAGCGGTGATATTTCTCTCTCTTCTTCCGATTCTACTGATTCTGAAAGTGGTGTTTATGCCCCTATTACGAATATTAATATTAATTTTGACGGCGCACAATTTGTCGGTGATATGAATGATGATGATATTGTGATGATCGGGGAAAGACTTGGAGAAATGATTGTTGAAAATACAATCCCAGCAATACCAACAAGGAGTTCAAGCTAATGCGATTTTTTGACACTAACTTTCTATTTAAAAACCTCGGAGGCACTTATACCGCCAGCTCCGGCGCAATCGTGGCTTATTTAGCGTTTGATGAAAGCAACAAATACTCTTGGGCATCTAACGGACAAAGTAATGATGGCGACAGTATCTATCTTGAAAGAGTTTTGCCAGCATCAACTCCAATGAATAGAATTTTTATTAAGAATACCAATATTACTGATGCTACTATTGAAGTAGATATTGGCGCTGGATATGTAAGTCTTGCAACAGCCACATCATTTACTTTGATTAAATCGAATGCTGGCGATAATTACTTCTACGAATTAGACAACTCTTTGTCAATTACACGAATCAAAATTACTGGAAGTAATACATTGATCGCTAATAGAGAAAAGACAATTCAGCAAGTATTAGGATTTAGTGAATTAGGTATTATTTTAAATAATCAAGATATTCAGCCAAAACGCAATCGAATTCAATCTATAACAAAACTCAACAGCGGAAAAGTCGATGTCATAAACAAAGGACGTGATTTCGCTTTTAAAGTTAAGCTTAAAGCTCACTACAATACTGCTGACAATGCTTTAATCAATACGCTACTACAAAGAGAGGGGGAGGTTTGGATTTGGCTAAATAACAATTTAGAAAATATCATTGTCATGCCCCAAGAGCCTTACAGATTCCAAGATATTTACAAAGTAGCTTTTCAGAAGTCCGATTCAGTACAATTTTCTAATAACGCCTTCTTTTCTGGGATTGACGTTACTTTTAATTTCGTGGAGGTTGCTTGACACTAACTATTCAGCAAATGTATGAAAGATACTCTGTGAGAGAATTTTGCCGTAAGGTCGAGGTAAAAAGACGGAATACGGATGGAAGTTACGAGTACGACTGGCAGGATGTTGAAGATTTATCTGGACTTAAGCTTTTAGAAGGTTCTGTTAATTCGATAAATTACAAAATATCTAACAATAGCTACAACTTCGGGATCGTCACGACTAACAATGTTGCATTAAAGTTAAATTCTAAAAATGGTCAATTTGATGATGAAGCTAACAGTGGATCAGTTTTTGCTGGCTTTAGTAGACATAAATCACTTGTTAGAATAAAGGACGGTTATGTCGATTATTACACCGATGCAGCAAACCCAGTCGAAGTCTATAATACAGTTTTTCAAGGTTTTATTGATGCGACCAGCGCAAGTACTAAAGTAAATAACGAGAACTTACTGCAAAACTTGCAATGTGTAGATATGCTATCTTTTTTGCTGAAAGAGTATACTTTAGCAGATATGGGTATTCTGAGTAGCTCAACTTTTGAAACAATTATTTACGAAATATTAAATAGGGCTGAATTCACAGATTTCTTTACTGTTGATACTCTTAATATAGCGCCTGGGCACAATGCAACTTCGATCGTTATTTCTGAATATGAACCTCAAACTCAAATATTTACTATTCTTGAAAACATTTCTGTCGGTCATTCTTTCTTTTACGTTAAAGATGAGGTATTCTATTACCAGCCAATTACTTCCGGTAATGTTTCGACCTTCGTTGTAGATTCAAAGAAATTAGAAAAATTTTCCAGCTTTAAAAATGGAATCTCTAATGTATTTGAAGTCTTCTACTGGGATAAAGAGCCTAGTGTCAACTTTACAGCATCGGGAAATAAATATAATAAATCTCAAAAGATTAACGTAGACTGTGTGACTAATAACACCCAGCGCCAGAGTTTAATTGAGGCAATCGGCACAATAGCAAAGATTGAGAGGCGCGAATTTAAGATAAGTATTCCTTATTTTATGGAAGTTTTCATTTTAGATAAAATAACTGTTGAATCTCCGTCAATCATTCCTGATGATGCCTTCATCTGGGGAATCTCAAGGTGGGGTGGTGAAAGCCGCTGGAGAAGATCTTTGCAAGCTGATAATATTCCTAATAGCGTGGAATGGCTAGTAAAAGACGTAAAGCATTCTAACTTTAAAACAACCCTCAAACTTCAAGAAATAGTATAATGGCAAACGAATTTACAAAACCAACATCTATCACGCCGGCAGTAATAGGGGCTATTGCTAACCCAGATGAATATAATAAAAATATTGCTGGTCAAAGTAAGGACTCTTTAGTCTGCATTGATGCGGACGGCTCATTTACTGACGGTAATATCGGCGATGAAACGCTAGGTCTTAACGGGACTTTAATAAACGATATTAAGTTGCGCGAGGGAGGAGTATTGAATTTTTACAATATTTCTGGAGTCTTTCAAAACGCTGTAAATTTAGGGCAAGCTACAACAACTTTGATCGGACAGTCTAAGTTATTAACAAACGCTCTATTAGCCGCCGCAACTAACTCTACTGATTCTGCAACCGCATCTTCTATCGCAAGTCTCTTTTCTGCTAGTTCACTAGCAATAAATGGTACTGTAAGTATACCGGTAAAAGTTGGGGGTGTTTTTGTAGAAGTAGTATTAAAGTGGGGTACTGTAAGCTCTACTACTGATAGTGATCAAACCTTTACTTTCCCTTCAGCTTTTCCTTCTAATGCTTACGCGGCCTTTGCAATTGGAGCCACGGGAATAGGATTTTCTATTCCCACTTTAACGACAACACAAATAACTCTTGATAGATCTAATACTATCGCCGGCACTAATAATGTATATTATTTTGTGATAGGGGATTAAATATTCTAATTAATTATGATAATAAAAGTAAACTATAATCCCAAAACTTTTCTGGTCGAAGGCTATTACCCGGAATCAGTCAAATACAAGTCTATTCCAAAGCCTTTTATCAGAATAGAAGATCACGAGCAAGATAGTAGTAAAAAGATGTGTGTTATTAACGGGAAATACACGGAATACAGAAAGCCAGATGCTCAAGCCCTAGAAGAAGCTAAGGTTCTTAAAATTGCCGATTGTAAGAAGGCCTTTAGAGAAGCTCTTTCGAAAGCGATAAAAGTAAGAGAAAATTACTATTTAAAGTCTAGCTCTGACTCTAATCTTTTCCTAGCTGGGCATTATATGCTTCGCGATGAGACTAAAACTTGGCAAGCCTTTGATTCAAAGAGTAAAAAAATCTTTAATAAGAAAGGTGAGCCTTTACACTTAGAATTGACTAAGTCAGAGTTAGTAAACGCCTCTAATTCTTACGAAGAGAATAAGACATATAATTACTTACAGCGGAGTCATAAGATTTTAGCTATTAGTAGAATAGCGACTCTTGAAGATTTAAACTCGTTCGATGCTACCTTAACTTCAACTTCTCAAACTTAAAAAACTTAATTATGATAAAATTTAAAAACTTCTTTAAAGGCCCCGGTAATTTCTTCGAGAATACTGACAACGCGCAGGATAACCCTTTAGTAATGAATGGTAGCTGGTACAGAAACGGCGTTAAAGTTACAGCAACTGCAGACGATATTAATAAAGCAACCGGTTCCATTCAAGATGTTTTTCAAATCACAAGCGAAGGAACTACCACTGAGATTAATTCTGATATGAAAAAATCCCTGATTGGTATCTATGGAAGTAATACTCAGACCCTTAATTTTTCAGTTCCTACGTTAGCAGATGCTAATACTCCTTACCGTAGCTTCAGGGTTCTAAACTCCTCTTCAGAGAGCGTTATAATCAACTTTGCTGGAGGGCATCGGCTTACAATGCTGCCGCTAACATCCGCCGTTCTTTTCTTTGCTGGTGATGGAGAATCTTGTTGGTTCGATTACTTCTCCTCCTACGACACAACCGGAACAGGACCAAAGGCAGTTCTAAGCTTATCGCCGACAATTAGAAGCTTAGTTCTTAAAAGCACAGGAGGAAATCCAGTTTTATCTCTAAATGGAAACTCTATAAGCCCCTCAGATCACGATTCTTTCGATGCTGTAACAACAGATGCAACCCCGACCACAATTCGAACGATTACTCTAGAAACTGGAGCTAGTAAAACGGTAAGAGGAACTATTAAGGCTTTTGGTGATGATTTCGGAATTTCTGATTTTAGCTTTGGAATTAAAAATATTGGTGGAAACAACAGTGCAATAGGAGAACCCAATATCTTTGTTGATTCAGATAGTGGAAATTTATCCATAATTTTGAACCATGACGGAGCTGATACTGAAATCTTAGTCAATGGAACATTAGCAGCTAACATTTCGTGGAGTTATGACGAAATCCTCTTTTAACAAAAATAAAACATAGGTCAACAAAAATGCTCGATAAATGGCTTGTTAAGTTTAGTATTATTGATTTGAGTTTGTATTCAATTGGAGCGGCAATAATAGCTTCTGCTGCAGCTTTACTTTACTCCTTATTTAAAAATTTTTTTAAGTGGGGAGGAAAAGAACTTTATAAATCTGTTATAGCAGAAGCGAAAGAGTTGTTAGTGACTCCTGATTTAGAAGAAATAAAACAAAATATATCCAAAATACAGAAGAATGTTTTACAATTAACAGGAAAATTCAAAAAATATCAAGAAGAGAAACACGATCTCGAAGGGGAACACAAACAAGTAGTCCAAGTAATAATAAACGATGATCACGAATTAAGAGAAACGCTTAAAGATCATTATTCAAAAAAACAAACAAAAAAAGATTTGTAAACAAAATATAATCAATTACTTATTTGTTTCCAAAACAAGCAAAAAAAACACAATGAAAATATTAAAATTTATAGAAACAAGAAATAAAGCCGTGGGTTTAGTTTTTCCACAAATAAAATTAGCACTTAAGCTAGTAACTATCTTCATCCCTCAAGCTCGTTTAGCTAAAATAGCAGCAGGAATCGCTATCTGGGCGGTTGAGTCTTTAGTCAAGAACAGTAAGACTAAAGTAGATGATGAGGCACTAAAGATTGTTAAGGACATCGTTAAAGAATAACCTGCTTTAAAACCTAAACACACTTACCAAAAATAACATTGATATGCAAGAAACTATCTTAATAAGAGAAAACATGGGGAACAAAGCGGTTTTAAGCCGCTGGCTACTTGATACAAAAATCATAGCAAAGACATTAGAGAATCCTTGGTTAAACAATGTTCCTAATTTTTCCTGCATTCCAGCAGGAAAGTATATTGCAAAAAAATACAACAGTGAAAAATACCCTGATGTTTGGGAACTCCAAGACGTAAAAGGGAGAACATTAATATTGATACACATAGGAAATGTAGAGAGAAACACAGAGGGGTGTATTTTGGTTGGAGATAGCTGGGGTTTTTTGAACAGGAATATGGAAGATGGAACTGTAGAACAAGAGATTGCGGTTCTTAATTCAGGAAAAACCCTCAAAAAATTGAGAAAAATATTAGATGATGTTTTCACTATAGAAGTTATAAACACTTAGATATGTTCAGAAAATTCTTCAAACAAGTCAGACTGCTAGACATAATCTTTGCAACTCTAGCACTTCTAATGATCGCATCTGGGTTTTACTTTATCTACACCCAGCGTCAAGCCTACCGAATAGTTTACTCAAGCACCGATTATTCTAAGGGCCACGATTTCGAAGTTGAAGACAGAATACTATTGAAGCTCTAGAAAATATTACTAGCTACACAATAAGTGATGAGTAAGAGAAGGGGGATAAATACTAGTTCCATTGTTTTGAAGTTAAATTATTTTATAAAACTCCCTAACTTCTCCAAGAATAACATCTCGAAAAAATATAGGATTGTTGGTAATGTAAGCTTTAAAGCCGATTTCATTAAGCCAGTCGTGATAAGCAATCTGCTCTTTTTCAATCTTTAATTTAGAATAGCTCTTATCAATTCTCTTAAATTCAACAAAAATAACTTGTGAGTATTTACCGCAAGTAGAACCTAAAACTAACTGAACGTCCGGCCAGCTTGCTTTAGTTCCCTCTGCCTTTTTTTTCATTCTCTGACCAATCCCCATCTTACCGCCGTTATCAACTTGAACAAACTCCATAAGCTTCTTGCCGTACTTATACTGAACTTCGCTAGCAAGGGCGTTAAACTCTTTATGACAATGCTGTTGAATCTTGGTCTCTAAAGCGTTATGGAATTTGGACAAGATTAACTCAGCGGCCGTGTTAGGGTCTTTGGGAATGTCTTTGTTGTAGACTAGGTTAATCACTTTCATTTAATATATTTAAATCGGTGAAATATTACTAAATCACCCGATTAGCACAAGTATAGTTTAATTACCATTTTAGAAGGGTATATTTTCTGAGTCAAACTCTTCTACAAAATTATTCTCTTGAGGAGCTAATCCAGCTGTAAAACTACCCTCAAACTTAGCGCTATTAATAACTAGCTTAATATAAATAATATCCTTACCAGTTTCTTGATCCGTAAAGCTATCAGCCATCATCCCGAACTCAGCTTCAAACGACTTACCTTTCGAGTGCAATAAAGCACTTGTTGTAGCTGAGTCTATTTGAGATTTAAAAGCAACAAATGGTAACGCTTTAGAGATCCACTTATCACCTTTTTTAGATGAAACTGAAACTTTACCGCTAATAGTTTTGTCGCTTTCCCTTAGTTCGAAGCTTGACTTGTCGAAGGAATTAGTGTCTTTGCTCCAGACGTTTTGTAATCTTAGTTTTTGCATGTTTATTCTCCTTTAATTTTGTTTATAATAATGCGCTATTAGCGACCGTAGTTTCTTCTTCATCACTCTTTCGAAAAGCGCCGTTGGCTTATAGACATATTGCCCGAAAGAAGGATCCCATTCCCTTGTTACGTCTAATAAAGCATCAAGTTCTTGTCGGTTTTTTCTTTCCGCTTGGCTCTCTGCAACTTGGTAATCCATAATCATTATTTTATGACTGTAATTTCGTTCTTAGAAACTAGCCCATCAACTAACTTACCAAGAATATCTTTCATATCCTTAACGTCAAAACCCATATTTTCAAAAGCTTTGTTGAGAATCGCCGCTTCCGTTGTAGCTGTATTCTTCTCTATTTGTAATTCTAAAACAGAAGAGCTGACCGCTATATGAATTTTTTGTGCTATCTCCTCATCGGAAGCTTTATTCAAACCCCGCGCATCAAACAGTTCTTTCTCTATTTTTTGAAATTTATATTTAGTCTCTAGCTCAAAAATTTTGCTCTCTTGCTCAGAGCAGTTAATCTCTTTATTAAGCGCCTCAACTTCGATTTGAAGTGATTTATTTTCTTCTGTTAGTTTTGTGTTTTCTTCTGTTAGTTTTGTGTTTTTGAACATTTGTTTTTTCCTATTTATTTGTTAGTTTTTAAATCCTTAATCTTAGTTTTTGCATGTTTATTCTCCTTTTTTGTTAATTATAATTGGTTCGGGTACAATTACCTCATAGAATTCAGCAGCCCAATTAATAACTGCATCAAGGTATTTTGCCGTATTTTCTCTACTTCCTTTGTCATTAGAAACAGATATTGGCTCGCGATAAACTTCACCATCCAACTTAGAAACTTTTTCAATATAAACACCGCAACTCTTCATCATCTCTCTTTTAATATCACAATGGAGTTCCTCGTCACTCTCGTAGCATTGCCCTTTGTCTTCAGCAGCTTTTCTAATGCTAGGTAAGACAACAGACCAATAATAACCCCTCTGGTCGCTCGTTGGTCTTTGAAGCATTGCCATTATTTTCTTGCAATTCTCAGTGCCCTTTCTAACAAAAACATTAATGAAACCCGATTTAAGAGCCATTCCCTTACGAATATTGTCACTATTGCGAGCTTGTAAATCACCCCACTTTGATTTGTCTTTTATGTCGAAGTTTATTAAGTCCATTATTTAAGTTTCTCCAAAATTTCATCTCTTAAGCCGGCGCATTTTTTAGCTTCCTCTTCAAGCCTAGCAATGAAAGGCTCATCTCTAAACTGCCTAATCACAATCAGGCTTTTCTCAGAATCTTTAGTTTTTCCTAATGCTATAAAATCGCACCATTTTCTATTAGAAACCCATAGCCCAAATTGAACTTGGCATTTATACGCTGATGGCATGACATTTGGTCTCTTTAACAAAATTGAAGAATGTCCTTCGGCTTCTAAGCATTTAACCTCGATTAATCCATTATCACCGACTAATCCATCGGGAGAATAAGCGAAATTCTCGCACTCACTTAAGATAATTCCAATCTCCTCAACTTCACAAAAAGCGTATTCTTGATAAAGCTGTCTAGCTAACTCCTCGCGCTCATTACCGTCTTCCATAGCTAAACTTTTGAAGCCTCCCCCTACTTTAAGCTCCTCGTATGCTAATTCTAAAGCTAACTGTTTAGCATATTTCGGCAAAGTGGCACTTTGCTTGCCAGTTGTTGGAGCTAAAAGACTAGATGCATTACTAGCGGAAACCTTACCCTTCTTGATCTCTAGCCATTCTTCAGTTCCTTGAATTAGTTGTTTAAGTATTTTCATTTATCACCTCTTTATTTGTTTCAACAAGTCTTTTAAGTGTCTTTAAAATCCCTGCATGACTTGAAGCTAGTAAATCCTTCAAAGCTTTAACTCCGTAAGCTAGACAAATGTCAGCCGCTGATTTATCAGTCTTTCCAAGCAGCTCTTGAATTTCAATTGTTTGCTCATCAGTTATTTTCTTAACTTGTAACGAGCTTTGCGAAACATTACGAACGCGGAGACAATCAACTTCTTGGCTTTTTACTTTAGTTTGCGAAATACCAATCTTTAGCTTCTTGCCAACTGATTCTTCAATGTACTTATCACCAGTCACTTTCATAACCATTTTAGCATTAGTAACATTGCAAATCCAAGGCTTAACCCACTTGTGATTGTCAGAGAATCTGATTACTCGCTTCTCCTCTTTAGTATTAAGAACTGGATTTTCCACCGCTTCCCATCCTGCAGAGGCAATTGTTAGAACTACATCTTCACCGTTAGGCAATTCTGCGTGTCCTAGATAGTTTTTATTTGGATTATGAAGCCAATGCGTTTTTGTTTTAGTCATTATCAAGCCCTCCATCATAAGTAATACCATATTTCTCACCCATTTCAGCAAAAGGCTCAAAAGCATTTACCATTATTTCAGCCATTGCTTCATCGACTATTTTTATTTCTTTAGACATAACTCTCTTTTTAATTATTTAGACTTTGTGTGTCGTAATATTCAGATCTTAAATCCGATTCCTCATCTTCATTTATTAATTTATTCTCTTGATATTTCTCTTCAGCAGCTTCTTGCCATTTTTTAGCATACTTAGCATGATTTAAAGTAAATTCAGAGTTAAAGCCTATTTTACTGATAGCCTCAATCTCTAAAACATCTTTACAATCTTCGCAATGCTGCAAGTAATCTTTACGGAGTTCCGGCAAAGTATCAGCTTCTAATGCGCCCGAATTTTCTTCTAAATCTATTGAGTAGTAAATTTTCATTTTGTAATTGTTTTTGTTAAGCGCCATAGCCATAGCCATCGCCAGATCCATCGCCATAGCCATAGCCATCACCAGATCCAAAGCCATAGCCATAGCCATCACCAGATCCAGAGCCAGATCCATCGCCATCGCCATTGCCAAAGCCATAGCCATCACCAGATCCAGAGCCATAGCCAGAGCCAGAGCCAGAGCCATCGCCATAACCATAACTATCGCCAGATCCATAGCCGCCGCCAGCGCTTTCTACTTTATGCCTTATAATCATCCTGGCCCTCGATTGACTTAATACTTTCTAATGAGCAAGGTATAAGTTCTACCGCTTGCAACCAATGTGAGCTAGTTGGAGCGCAGACTTTGCTGTCACTATGTAATCCGCTAATCGCAACTTCACTTAAAGAAATTCCTGCGTTAGTAGTTTTCCAATAGTACAACCTTCTAGCATCAGCGATAATTACTTCTGATCCACTTTTTTCGATAAGTTTACCAAAAAAAACACCAGCAGAATATGTTCTAACAATAACCTTTTTACCTACTAACGAATTCAATCCAGATTCGCTTGACTCTCTATTACTAAAGAGCTTCTCTATTTCTTTAAATTGACCTAAAGTCAAATCGTCTATGTTCATAATTTATTTATTTTGAGTTAAGAAAAATTAGTTTTTATTATCGTCTGCAAAGTACTTTACAATGATGTGAATATTAATGTCAACTATTAAAGTTAACTATTTTAGTAATAATTTATTAATATCACCTAAAGTAGCTCTGTGTAACGCTTTAGACTCCTTAAAAATCTCATCAAGCTCAATGTCAAGATGTATAATAAACACAGTTGTATCTTCTGAAAGTCTCGCAAAGTTCCAGAAGCCGCTTTTCTCTAAAACTCTACAACTCGCAGGATTAACTCCTCGCACGACTGCCATTAGTTTTAACACTCCGGCTCTCTTGCAATCTTGAAGATATTTACCGAGTTCTTTAGTCATTATTCCCTTGTTCCAAAATTCGGGGTCGAGATCAAATTCGATGTGGGGCAGTTTTGTTTTGTAATAATTGACTAGATTAATCCGCCCGATTTGTTTTTGGTCTTTGTCTTTGATTTGGTGAAGGTGGGAGATTTTAGCTTTCATAATTCCTATTTTATTAAACCCCCGCTATTACTAGCTTAAAAGGGGTAGTTTGTCTAAAGTTTGTCTAAAGTTTGTCTAGGGTTTGGATATTTTAATCATTAGCTTTTTCTACCGTCACTAACTTTATTATCGAACAAAGTCTCAAGTGCGAACTTTAGCTCTCTATAAAGAAAATCCTCGCTAAATTGCGCCTCATTTTCCTTGCGCTTTTTGTGATTTGCTAGTGCCGTTAGAACTTCTTTTTCTAGTTGTATTGATGGTTGTTTAGTCATATTTCTCCTTTTTAATTATTGTCTAAAGTTAAACTCATCAGCTAAAACCTTTTTAACTTCTGGTCTTAGCTCTTGAGTTTCTAAAATAGCTCCGATATGAGATAATTTCATATCGCAAAGCTTGATGTAATGAAGGTATTCATCCCCATTTTTACCGTAAGATCCCCACCCGAAATTTAGCCTTATTTTTTCGTGAGGGTCAGTGTCATAAATAGCTGCATCAATAAAATCAGCTCCGTTGAATTTCCTGTAGTCTAAGCCGCCATCAATTGAAGTGTTACCGCAATCGCAGATTTGATGGTCGTGACGATGTCTACTTATAATTCTTTCGAAGCACTTGTTGCAGATTACTGAATTTAATAAGATTTGTTTAGCCATTATTTCTCCTTTATTTAAATTATATTATGACCAAATTCTATGGCACTCTGCTACGTGTTCAAGGCCTCCATACCCCTCTATCTGATACTCGACATTATCTGGTATTGATATAACTTCAAGCTCAGCATGTAATCCGCTAGCCATCGCCCCTAGCTTTTCTACACATTCCACTAAGACAGGATTACTTCTGTCAATATTAAAGCCCCCTCTAGAACAAACCCCTTTTGATGCAAAAAATTCATGGGCTTTATCTGATAGTCCAAACCCTCCATGACACCTATTTATTACTACTTTCATATTTTTCCCTTTATTCAAATTGTTTTATAAAATTTCTCATAAACTTTTCTCGCTTGCTTTTCAGCAGAGCAAATAAGTTTATCAAAATCCTCGTCCTTAGTGTCATTCTCCGCTAATCTTGAACAGAACTCAACTAATCTTTTAGTAATTGCTGCAATATCACGATAAGTATTTGTAATATTACCTTCTTTCTCGTCAAAAATAAGCTGAGTTAGAAAGTGAGTTGTCAGAACCATTTTCCTACCTTTTAAATAAGTATTGTCGGCGCAAAATAACTTTATTTTAAACACTCGTCTAGCTACTCTATTTGAGATTTTCTTCATTTTAAACTTATTAAAATCACAGAAATTCATCAAATGTTTTGAGCAGTAGTTTCTAATTGCTCTTGAACTTCTATCGTTATCATCAGCTAGTGAGAATAAGATTAGAGAAGGTAGCATTAATTGACACAGTCTTTTATCGTTTAGCATTTTTATTAGTTATTTGATTAATTCTCTAAAGCTTGAAAGCTTAAAATTAGTATTATCTTTGATGATTGACTCCATCTTGTCAAAATTACCGGAAGTAATGAGCGCGTCATATTGATTAACACTATCGAAGTGCTGCAAAAAGATTTCGCGATTGCTTTGAAAGAACTTCGCTTTCGATGCGTGTTGTTTTATTCTTTCAAGAGCTTGTTTTACGTGTTCCATGTTAAAAATTATTTTCGCTAAATTTATTGAACTCGCCATCAAAATTAATGACAATATCACCCCTTGGCCCGTTTCTATTTTTTGCGACCTCTACATTGACAATCTTTCTACTCTGTTGCTGATCGTCTTCTGAATCACTCCACAGATTAATAACGCAATCTGAATCCTCAGCTATTCCACCGCTTCCCTTCAATGCTTTTAGACCGGGCTTTTCTCCTAAGGCGCTTTTAGTTAGCTGACTTAACACGATTACGCTGACATGATATTTAGTAGCTAAATCTTGCAAGCCGTTAATATTTTCTTTAATTAGAGAAGCTTCATTAATATTTTTAGCATTTCGAAGCGCCATGATTTGAATATAATCGACAACAATTAGTTTTATCGGAGAAGCTCTTAATTTGCGCTTTAAGACACTTTCCATCTCTGGCAAGGTAAGATGTCCTTTTTCTGTCATAAAGTAGTTTGTGCTTAATCTATTCCATTCCTCGCGTGCTTCAGTAAACCTATCTTTCTCATGTTCAAAAATATTATTAATTAAAATGCGAAATGGATTAATTTCTGAAAAGTGAGCCAAGAATCTTGAAAACAAGTTTTTGCGCTCCATCTCCATTGAAAAGAATAGCACGCCGTACTGTTTTTTTAGAGCTTTTATTATCACTTGTTGCGCGAGACTAGTTTTTCCAGTTCCAGGTGCTGCTCCAATTGTGTAAAGTCTATCAGTAGTGAATCCGCCGTTTAGCATTTTATCTAAACTTAGTAAGCCACTTGGGATTATTATGTTAGAAGTTCCTTCTTTCCAAGAATCATCAAGAGCTTTATTTAAAGATTCTCCGTCCAGTATCTCAATTTCTTCGCTTTCGTAGCAAGTTGAAGCTATTAAATCTTGAGTCTTTGTAACGAGATCAATAGACGAATCATTATCAGAATCACTAAGCAATTGATTAAACCCTAAAATTAGATCTCTTTTTTTAGCAAGTTCAATGACACTAAAAGCATAAGATCGAATTGGATTCATTAGATTATTGATGTATCTCAAGTGATTTAAATAATCTAACCCCTCCGGTAGCTCTTTAAAGAAAGAGCGAATTGTTACAAAATCTACTTCAACTTTTTCTAAATTTATTTTATTAAGAATCTCTTCGTAGATAGCTTGATTGCTCTGACTGCTGAAATGCTCACTTCTGAGAATATCACTAACTTTAATCAAAGACTCATTGTGTGTAAGTAATACGCTTAATATAGCTTCTTCAGCTTCTGAGTTTGAGTGTTCTATCATTTGATTTCTATTAATTGTTTAAATTGCGCTTTAATCTCGCTTTTTACTGCTTCTGACAACTTGTAAGCTTTAGTTTTCATTAAAGGAAAACAAGTTATTACCGCTTTTTCTCCGATTTTTACCGATTTGAAATAATTGTCTTTTGCGATTGCGTTTAATTTTGCAATAACGGGGTCTTGAACTTCTGAAATTGAGTCGTCTTTACTTTCCCAATTTAAAAGTTTTTGCTTCCAGTTCTTAACTGCATTACCTTTGCTGTCTTTCCAATTTCCGGCAGAGTAGTAATCGAAGAATTTCTTAGGATTTACAGAGTTACCTCGTTCCTGACAATATTTTTTTACTTCTTCAAGTGTTGGTGAAATAAAACCCTTGGGTTTTTTACTCTTAACTTCTTTCTTACTATCACTCTTACTATCACTCTTACTATCACTCTCTGCTACGTTTGCTACGTTTTGTTTGCAATTGCTAGCATTTGCTACCTTTTGTTTACCACCCTTTGAACCCGCTAAAGATCTAGCTTCACAAGTCTTTAGGTACTTTTCTTCATCTCTTAAGAATTGATTTAAAAAGGGTTCAAATATGATTGAGATTAAAGTATCTTCAGGTAAACTTAAGTCTGCTTGATAGTTAGAAATAGTTTTAAATAACTTTCCAGCTTGCTGATCTGAAAGTTTGTTCAGAATAGATAAGCTATCTTTATGAATTATAAAACTCTTACGTTTTGTTGTTTGATTTGTCATTTTGAGTCATTTCATTGATTAACATTACACAGTTATTTTTGAACGCATAAAGAATCTTCTTAATAGATTGCTTTTGTTCGTTAGTAGCTTTCATAGACTCAAGAACAGGCATTACATAGCCCACGAGTTTAGTTGCTTCATTATTTAGACTTTCTTCGATTTGATTGTTTTTCATTGTATGTTTTACATTATATTCGCAAAAGTCCTCACGGCTTGTATTTAAACTTTACCGTAATTTACTTTTGCATAAGATAGTCTGTTATTAGTATTTATTAGTCAAAGTCTATTGTAGTTAATTTCTATACATTCCGAGAAATCATGCATAGTAAAGCGTGATTTTCTATATATTATACTTGATTTTAAAAGGCCCTATCACTAAAGTAAGGATTGAATGTTCTCCTTACTTTGTTTGAACCCTCTTCAATCAAAGGAAAAACCGACTCAACTACCAGTCACTTTTCTAGGTTGAGTCGGTTATCTCTTATTCTAAAGAATATCCTCCATAGTCAACTTGTCGGAAATTACGTAATTTCTAAATTTTTTATTATCAGGATTAGTAGCGATGATTTCCTTTTCGTCTTCTAGAGCCACCATTGCCCTTCTAATCCTTGATGCGCTTAGGTTACAATAAATACTACCGTAATTCCTTTCTGCATACTGAAAAACTTCACTTACCCTAGACCCATCTGTATTCTTAATGATTCTCAATATATCTAGAACTAGTACCTTTGCTCTACTTCTAGTTAAATCCTCCCCTAGCGGAGTGGAATCAATGACAATCGCAGGAATACTACAGGCATAACCTTCCAACTTCTCTTCTACGAGTCTTTTTCTTTTATTTAGGTAGGTTATTTCATATTTTATCTTCTGAAATAACTCCTTTTTATAATCTGTCTTTTGCTTAATGTCCTTAAGCTCCTCTCTCAAGAACTCCTCCTGAACTCTCTTTGTACTACTACTATCGTAAGTCATAACTACCCCCAAAGGTTTTAGTGAAAAAATGGTAATATCTGAAAATTAAAAATTTTCTCTACACTACACAGCGAATAAGCTCCCACAATGTTATCTTCGCTTAATGCGTACCCCGAAATCAGTTAATGAAGAGGAAAGAATTGCACTTTCTACCTCCCCAAAAGGGCGCTCTACTAAATGAGCTACACTTCATCAACCTAAGCCTTTCAGCTTTACAAGCCACACTAGAACCTAAAAAATTCCCCTTTGAAAAATCTAGTGCAGCTTGTAAAATTGAAAGTAACGATCCTTATCCTAAATTCGTAAATCGTTGCAAAGTCTTTCAACTTCGGGAATTACTCTAAACAACGTGCTTTTATCAGTCAAGAAGAATGTTCGGTTTTTAGTAAATTAATTTGAGGAACTTCTTAGGCTCTAGTTGCCTTACGGTAATATTAAATTTAATTACTTGCTTATTAGGTTCGGTTTTAGATAGTTTTTGTTCGATTAATTTAAAATTATAGGATGATAGATTTAATAGAAGGCGATTGTCTTGTTGAAAGCGATAAAATAGAAAGTGGAAGTGTTGATTTGATATTGACAGATTTACCTTACGGAACGGTGCGGGATATTAAAAATGTAAATCATGGAATGAGTGGAAAATGTGATTGGGATGTTGTTATTGATACTGATAAAATAATGCAGATTGCAAACCGTATTTTAAGAAAAAACGGTAAAATGATATTGACGGCACAAAGCCTTTTTACACATGAATTAATAGATAAGGCAATACCAAACTTACCTTTTAATTATTCTATGATTTGGGAAAAAGACCATTTCGCAAATGCTTTAATCGCTAAAAAAGCTCCTGTAAATTATTATGAAGATGTTTTAGTTTTTAGTAAAAGTGGCTCTGGTGATGGTAATAAAGTCAAGGAGTATTTAATAAAAGAAAAAGATAAGGCTTATGATAAAGGGTGGACAGATAAAACATTAAGACAATTATGTGAGGTTAGTTTAAAAGGTGGTGGGCTGCTTTGTCATTATTGGAGTGTTGGACAATGGATGATGCCAACAGAAAAAAGGTATGTTAAATTGCAAGAAACAGGATTTTTTACAAAACCTTATATTAAACTAAAAAAAGAAAACAAAAGACTTGAAGCGACCTTTAATTTATGGGAAGGCAACAAATACAAAAGCAATATTCTAAAGTACAAAAAGGACTACACAGGACACCACCCAACACAAAAGCCTATTTTATTGCTTGAAGATTTAATAAAGACATTTAGCAATAAAAATGACTTAGTAGTTGATCTTACAATGGGAAGCGGTAGTACAGGTGTTGCAGCAAAAAACACGAATCGAAACTTCATAGGAATTGAGCAAGACGAGGGATATTTTAAGATAGCTCAAGAGCGAATAACTAAAGAAGTTAAACAACAATCGTTAATTTAAAATTACAGGATGACTAAAAAGCCTTTCACTCAACGCCAGATCAAAAAGATAAAACAAATACTTTTACAAGACGGCAAAACGAGGGATTATCTATTGTTATCAATAGCACTAGAGTTAAAGATAAAAAACTGCTATCTGTTAAGACTACAAGTTGAGGATTTATGCTATTTAGAGATTGACAGCGATACAATAGTTCACGCGATACGTTACGCTAATGAAGAGAAGCTTCAAAATAAAGACTATCTATTTTCTGGAAATGGAAGGGGTCAGCCAATCACTAGAGTGCATTGCGCTAGGATTATTAAGAGTTGGTGCTTGAAGTTGGGTTTAGAGCGTGGTGATTACTCTACTAAGTCGCTGTTTTGGAGTTGATTATTTAATATAATGAATCTCATTACAGTTATTACTAGCTTTAGAATATCTAGCATAAAAGCATTCGTCAGCATCATTAGTTATTTCCCCAACGCAGCTCGTTAGTAAGATTAGAATTAGTAATCTCATTATTTATATTTTTCGATTAGCTCGTCAAAATTATCAGGAACTCCCTTTTTAGGAGTAATTTTGTTAATTGGAGCAAGTCCTATTTCATGAGCTTCTGCACGAGTTTTACACTTTTTTTGCGCTTTTAGTGATGATAGAGCTATTTCAACAATTTCTAAAGCGGTTGGTTTAATTTCTTCGTTTGTTGTTTTTGTAAGCATTTTTGTTAATTATTTGATTTCAGTTAAATTGTAAAGTTTTCCATGTAATCTGATTTGAGTTATTTCAACAACTTCTAGCTCTTTTTTATCATTAATCTGCAAGTGAGCAATAGTTGATGATTTTTTAGGCTCTTCTTTAGGCTCTTTTTTAGGCTCTTCGCATAATCTCCAAATTTCTATTGGGAGATATTCCTTGCAAATATTAGATGTTTCTAATTCAGATTGTTTTCTAGCGGCATCAGCAGCAGAATAATCATCACCAGCAGCATAATCATCATAAGAAGCAGCAGAAGCAGCGGTAGCAGCATAATCATCATAAGAAGCAGCAGAAGCAGCGGTAGCAGCATAAGAAGCAGCATAAGCAGCATAAGAAGCAGCATAAGCAGCATAAGCAGCATAAGAAGCAGCAGAAGCTGCCGCCGCTTTATCTAACTCATCTCTATTAATTTTACCTTCGCCAAAAGCAATCGCAGCATCAACAGCGGCTAAAGCCCTTTCATCTTTCATTAGATGTCTAATTGTATTAGCGCAATGGCCTTTTGCTAAAGTTAGCTCTCTTAAAGAATCTGGGTTTGATTTTTTGAACAACCACAGCATCCAGTCGCCTCTTTCACAAGTTTCGTAGAATTCTTTGAAAGTTAGTTTTTCAGCGAAGTCCTTGAAGTCTTTACTCAAATGTTCGTTTACTATTTCTTGATAATTTTCCATAATTTATTTATTCAGTTAATACACTTGCAATAACATCAAAGCGTTGAATCTCAAGCTCAAGCATCTCAATATCTCGATTCTTTTTAATATATTCAGCACCACAGATTATTGCTAGTAGGACTACGGTCAGGGTGATGATTAAGAAGAGGTGTTTCATTTATTTTAAAATTTCGTTAATAAAAAGCCAAATCCCACCTATTAACATCAATGAAAGAAAAAGAACGATCGACCAGACTATCAAGTTTGCTGAAAAGTTTTGATCTTCAATCTGATCGAATGCTTGATTGAGAAACTCTAATTCATCTTTTTTCATCTTACAAAGCCCCCAGCCACAACTTGAGCTTCAAGAGCTGAGGTGCTGCATTTTTTACCAATATAATTAGTACCCTCTCTTTTGTCTTTATTAATAAGAAAAGTCTTGAAGTGACTAAAGAAAACTGAAGTGCTGTGGCCTATTAAAGTTATTTTTTTATCTCTAAACTCTTCAGCAATTTTAGCTATATGCTCACGTTTTAAAGCCGTCTTAGTTTTTGAAGCGGCTCTGTATGCTTGAATATCAAGATTAACCAAGGGCTCAACTCTTGAGCTATTCCACTCGAAGCCGCCTTTTATAGCTGATCGAAGCAAATCTCTCGGATGAGAAAGGTTTTTCTCCGCATTTAGAGCTAGAACCATGTCTCTCTCATTGTTTACACCCTGATCTTGTAGTTGTGCAGCTTTCTCAGCCCACATTATGTTTTTTGCAGTTATTCTAATCATTATCATTCTCGATTGAAATTGATGTAAATACTAGTGGTCTACCAGTTTTTTTAAACTTACCCTTAAATCCATCCTTACCTTTGCAGGCCTCCCTAAGGGCGCCAACCATTCCTTTTGGATGGCTCGGTGAGATTGTAGAAAGAGTCATCAATGCTGCGAATTCTTTACGAGTTGCGTCAGGATGGTTTTTTCTGAGTAGTACAGCTCTTTCTTTTAGAAGTAGATTGCGTGCTTTAGTCATTATAATACCTCGGTTTTCAGGATTTGTCTAAATCGAAGGTAAGATCTAAAGTTGAATTGCAAGTTTGAGATTAGTTTTTTCATTATTTCAGTAATAAGATTATTATAAGTATTATCATAACAAAGTTTAACGCTCTGTCAAAGGCTCTACGATCAAAAGTTCTAGTTTTCTTTTCAGTCCGCTTCGTGTATTTATTAACGGGGATAACTTCGAAAGTCTCACTCTCACTAGACGAAATAGAGTAATACTCAATGCCGCCAACTTTTATCTTAGTGACTTCGTCATTGTGTCGAAGAGTGCGTAGATAGTTCGCAATAGTCGGCCTTTGGAGTTTGTCTTTTGACCAAATTTCTGTCAACGTCATTGGCCCATCTTTACGTTCTAATATTCTTAGAATCGCGTCATGCCCCTTGTGTAATTTTGTCATTAGATGATTTTGATTAATATTAGCGGAATTGTAGTAATTATTAAATATGCGATAATTGAGATAAACATTGTCTCTCCTTTAATTGTTAATTTCGATAGACACATTATGCGAGGGGTAAATGTTAATGTCAACTATTAAAGTAAACTATTTTAGTAATAATTACTAAGCTAGAGAGAGTAGGTTTAGCACAGCGATTGACTGCAAAGTAAAAGAAAATAAAATAAACTTCTTTACATTACAAAACAGATAATAACAATATATAACAGATATTAACACAAACCAATAAGCAATGAATGTATTCTCAGTAAAACTACCCTTAAAACTATACAAAGAATTAGAGGTAATGTGCAAAGAATTAGAGCGATCTAAGGTTTATATAGTTAGAAAAGCTCTTGAACATTATTTAGAAAAGAAAAGGAGGGAAACTAAATGAAAAAACTAACAGAAAAAGAATTTGACTCAATCAAAAGAGATGCATTAGGGGTTAAAAATATTCCTCCTTACACTGATTTAACTGACATTAAGATCTTTGGAGAATCTTGTAGTTTTGGAGAAGATTGTAGTTTTGGGCAATCTTCTCGCTTTGGACAACATTGTAGCTTTGGGAAATATTGCAACTTTTCCAGATTTTGCAAATTTGGAAAATATTGTACCCTTGGAGAAGATTGCGACTTTGGACAATATTGCGTCTTTGGAGAATCTTGTAGCTTTGAAGAATCTTGTAGTTTTGGACAACATTCCGACTTTGGGAAATCTTGCAGCTTTGAAGAATATTGTAGTTTTGGAGAAGATTGTAGTTTTGGGCAATCTTGCTTTTTAGCTAATTTAAAAATAATCAACTACAAAGCCGTAGACAGAGTTGGTAAAGAAAGAAGAAAAGTCACTTGTTGGAATTTGGAAGGAACGCTATATTTTCAAGCCGGTTGTTTTTTCGACAAGGAAAAACCTTTGAAAGCTAAAGTTTTAGAAAAATACGGCGAAAAATGCGAGTATTTGGAAGCTATCAAATATCTAAAAAGAGTAATTAAAAAATATTAAAATCAAAACCAAAATAATTATGAAAACATTAAAAGAAAAGTTTGGATCACATTTACATAGGTATTTCAGAGGAACTTACGGGTATGAAATATGCTTCCCCAATAATTAAATAATCATGAAAAAACTAACACAAATAAAATTAGATTATGAGTAAAGAAGTAAAAAAGACAATCGGCTACGACATAACTCCACTTACAGAAGATGACTTTAAAGGAATGCAAACAACTTGCGGACGAGCTTGTTTACTGTCAGGTGTGTTTATTACTAGAAATGGCGGTCCTAAACCAATTATTTCAGAAGAAGCGTACGACTTATTGCTACATAACAAAGATTTAAAGAGTAAAGTAAGGAAGTTAATAAGGGATGAGATTATTAAACAAAAACAATTTAGATTATGAAAACTATCAAGGAAAGAATAGCGTATATTGAAGAGCAATCTAAGGAAGACTTACAACAAATTGTATCAGATGCCGAACATTTTAGAGCAGTTACTAGAAAATATGAAGCTGAAATTGCTATCTCAGTAATCAAAGAGCTTCAGCAAGAGCTTAAGGAGCTTAAGAAAGACAAATGGGAATTGATAAAATCAGCGCCAAAAGACGGGACTGAAATTCTTTGCTTTGAGGACAGAATGGGAATAGGACAAATGGTTCTTTATTACCGAGACGGATATTGGAGAGAAAAATGCAACGGCTTAGGGTTGAAAAATATCCCTACACATTGGCAGCCACTAGGCATCCCACCAAAAGAAAAGGAGGATAAAATAATAAATTTGGAGGATTAGAGAAGTGTTTATTGGTTTTTTGGGAATTGTAGGCTTAGTAGTATACGCACTATTTATCATTCAATTCACAGTTTGCGCTGCAAAGCATGGGTTTACGGAAGCTATTAGAAGATTAAAAAATTTTACAGAATAAATGACGTTGTTACAGAGTCTTCAATCAAATAACAGTCAAATAAGCCCAGCACTACAACCTAAAGGCTGCAACAGTTTGTTACAGGGCAATAATTGGAATTAATCAAATGAGTAACGTAAAAGAGCTAAGAGAGCTGATAATAAAAGCTAATAAAACAGAATTAAAATATATTACTAAACTCAGTAAAGAAGATTTGGTAGGAAAAGGATTTGAGCATTCATTACAGAGCATTTCAAAAGCTGATTGGAGAGAAGAGCCTACAACTCTAATTATAGTTTTGAGAGCCTTACGAAAAATCGAAGCTGGATATGATGGGCTTAACGAGTCTATATTTGAGTTTGTAGATGTAGATTACTATGAGAATAACACAAGATCACTATGTCCTTGGGATTTAACTAAAGACTTAGACGGACAGAGCGAAGAGACAATATCAAAACTATTAAAATTAATTAAAGAATAAGGCTTGACACCCCCAAAGTTATGTTCAATAATAACTCACCGAGCAATTAGCTCACTTAATCAAAAAGGTAAAAATTATGACAAATAAAATCACACTTGAAGAGTTTTTTGTAGGAATGACTAATGACGTGAACGTAGTGCGCAAATCGAACTACAACTCTTATCTTTATCAGTTAGCTAGAAAAGCAGCAAAAAGAAAAGGTTTAAATTTCGATGTCATGAATGACTGCGATTTATTCAAGAATAAAAGAAGTTGGACAGCTTTAAGAAACAAGGCTGCGGCTTTAGATGAAGAAGACCGCAAAAACTGGATGAAGAAGCACGAAAAAGAAATTATTTGTGCCGCTGATGCTTTAAAAAAATTAGGATATTTAACTTTTAATCCTGATATTTTATTTGAAAAAGCAGAAGAATTTGTAAAAGAAAATTTTATTGAATTTCAAGATAATGAATAAAGAACAATTCAAAGCAAACCGCCAATCCCTAAAACTTTCTCAAAGGCAACTAGCAGAAGAACTAGGACTCGCTAAACACGGCAACACAACAATCAGGAGAATAGAGGCTGGAGCAAATGCGAGCGGGTTATTGCTGCGTTGTTTTGAGTTATTATTAATAATTAAAGGAAAATGAACCTACAAAAGAAGCCCTTAAATCTCAGAAACGGCTACAAAGACGAGAAGAGACTAAAGAGAATAAGACAAATGCGCTGTATCGTCTGCGAGAGGCTAGGAGTAGATCAAACAACTAGAACCGAAGCCCATCATCTAATCGGGTACGGAATGGGAAAGAAAGCCAGCGACCTACTCACAATCCCTCTTTGCTCTAGCCATCATGCTAGGGGGAACATGGGGGAGGCTATTCACGAAACACCGATTAAGCAATGGCAAGTGGTATTCGGGAGACAAGAAGAGTTATTGCTATTAACTAACGAAAAACTAGAGTGCCTCTAATAGGGGCTTAAGGCAACTTCCGCCACGGGGTGGAGCTAAACAAATTAACATGAATAATAAACAAAAAAAAGCAAAGTCGCTATTAGATAACTTCTTCGGCTTAGATCAATTCGAGAAATATGACTTTAATGAAGCGGAAAGAACTAAGGCCCCCATGCCACGCTATTTTAAACTCAAAGATATTCTGAACCCCTCTCCGTCTACTTACATTCTTTTTAGGAAATGGATAAGGGCTATAACAGAAGGCACTCTTGCTAAATATGGCGAAGGGAGTTCGTTTAAACTATATAATTCACTTTTAATGGTTCTTGCAGCTTTGGAGCTAAATATTACCGACTCAAAGATAGAAGTTTGGGAAGGTAAATATCCAATTCTAGCTATGTTAAATGACACAAACTTAAATTAGTAATGTTTAAAGACAGCTTTAAAAAGAAAATAAAAGGAATTT
>Ga0208814_1000504_pt1 | contig 23772 bp, 18 predicted proteins | sample MalvirAntarct_55_FD_184253 | JGI IMG/M metagenome (GOLD analysis project Ga0208814, IMG submission 184253) | Marine viral communities from the Global Malaspina Expedition - Malaspina viral metaG Antarct_55 (SPAdes) (version 2) | ecosystem: Environmental > Aquatic > Marine > Oceanic | place...
ACGTTGGCCAGTTCGCTCTGGCCGTTGCCTCCGACTCCAGCGACACCATAGATCTCGCCGGCACGTAGGCTCAGCGTGACGCCATTTAGCGCGCCGTGTCCGCCTGCCCCGGTCGAACGCAGATCGCGTACCTGCAGCCGCACTTCACCCGGCGTCGCCGGCTGATACTCGCTGGCCGGCGCGGAATCACCCACGGTCAGGCGCACCAGTTCGGGCACCGAGACCGTCTGCGGGTCGAGGGTTTGAATCGTCCGTCCGCCGCGCATCACGGTGACGCGGTCGGCAAAGCGTTTCACATCGCTCATCTTGTGGGTGACAAGGATCACCGCTGCGCCCTGACGAGCAAAGGCCCGCACCGTTTCCAGCAGGCGCTCGGCTTCCCCATCGGTCAGCACCGCTGTTGGCTCGTCGAGAATCAGGATCCGCGCCCCCGCCAGCAGTACCTTGAGAATTTCCACCCGCTGTTGCTCGGCCACGGACAGTGACTCGGTGACCTGCTGCGGGTCGATGGTGAAACCCAGCTCTGCTGCCTTGTCGCTGATCCGCTGCTCCAATGCGGCCAAGCGCTGCCGATGGCTGCCCGCGAAAGCGTGGTTACCCGGCCCTTCGGGCAGGGCCAGCTGAATGTTCTCGGCCACGGTAAAAGGCTTCACCAGCTTGAAATGCTGATGAACCATGCCGATGTGGTAGCGGCTCGCATCGCGCGGGCCGCTGAGCCGCACCGCGTTGTCATTGATCAACAGCGATCCGCTTTCCGGTGCGTACAAGCCAGCGGCGATGTTCATCAGCGAGGATTTACCTGCGCCGTTCTCGCCAAGCAGCGCGTGCACTTCGCCCCACTTGGCGGTGAAGTCTGCCTGGGACAGGGCCATGAAGCCGTCGAACGACTTGCTCACCCCGGTCAGCTGGATCGCGTTGAGGTTGCTCATTGCTGGGTGATCACTCCCTTGACGAACCAGTCCATCTGCCACAGCGCAGGGTCGGCCATGACCTCGCCGGCGGCGATGCGCTCGGTGCCGTCACGGTCGACCATGGGCCCGGCATAGATCTTCTTCTCGCCTTTGAGCAGCTCTTCGCGGGCGGCCATGATCTTCGCCTTATCCGCTTCGGAAACCGCCGGGCCGCAGCAGGCCGCGTCGGTGCCGCCCTCGGCCATGGACAACAGCGCGCCGTTCTCCGGTGGCGTCCAGTTGCCCGCACTGATCTTTTTCAGCTCCGGTGCAAGGAACTTGTCCCACACCCAGACTGATGAGCAGACGGTGGCGTCCGGGGCGAACTCGCGCATGTCTCGGTGGTGGCCGGTGCCGTGCACGCCGCGCTCCTGGGCGACGATCTGCGGCGTCGGGCTATCGACGTGTTGGCCGAGCACATCAGCGCCGGCGTCGATCAACGCCATGGCGGCGGCGCGTTCCTTGACCGGATCGTTCCACGCGCCGGTATAGACCACGGTGACAGTGGCCTCCGGGTTGATCTGCTGGGCGCCGAGGGCAAACGCATTGACCGTCCAGTTCACCTGGCCGAAGGGATTGGCCGCAACAAAGCCGAGCTTGCCGGTCTTCGACGCCGCGCCCGCCGCCATGCCGCACAGGTACTGGCTTTCGTAGGTACGGCCGTAGAAGGATTCGAGATTGCCGCTGTTGGTGGTGCCCGAGCCGTTGAGGAACGCCACGTCAGGGTATTTTTCGGCCAGCTCTTTGAAGGTGTCCGAGTAGCCGAAGGCGGTGCCGATGATGACGTTGGCGCCGCGCTGGATGAGGCGGTCCACGGCCGGGCGGATCGAAGAGGCGTTCTCCGGCACGCTTTCGACGTACTGGATCTTGGTATCCAGCTCGGTTTCGAGCTTCTGCCGCGCCTCATCAAAGGCCTGGGTCCAGCCGCCGTCATTGCGCGGGCTGATGTAGAGCATGGCGATCTTCGCCGGTTTATCGAGGGTCAGCCCCTCACTTTCCTGCGCCGAGGCGACGCCAACAGTCGTCGCCAGCCCGAGAGCCACCGCCGCACACAAGGTCCGTTTCATCTGATTGAGCATTTTTGGTCTTCCTGAGGTTGGCACGTCAAAGCATGTGGTTGATGCGAAACACGTTGTTTTCCGGGTCCAGCAGCACCGCCTGATACCAGTGGTAATAGGTCTCGTAGGGTGCCTTGATCAGCGTCGCGCCCATGGCGACGGCAACGGGCACCAGGCGATCGACCTCTTCTTTCGAGTCGACGTCGATGTTCAGCAGGAATTTGCAGCCGCGCGTGTCGGCGTACTCATCCAGATGCAGCAGTTCGTAGGCGTCCGGCGCGTTGAAGCCGATGCAGCTCTTGCCGGTATCCAGCCCGCGAAAGATCGGTGAGGCGATCTCGGGAATGTTCCGGAAGCCGAACAGCTCGAGGTAGAAGCCGCTCAGGGCTTCGATGTCGCGGGCGAAAACGTTGACGTAGGACAGCGTGCTCATGCGACCTCCAGGCCTTTGCCGAAGGTGGTCTGCTTGACGAACTTGGAGAGCAGGTTGTCGCCGGAGGTGACCGGCGCGTGGCGCGGCGGATTGGCGGCGCTGCAGCAGCCCGGCAGGCACTCGATCAGCGCGTCGTAGTTGGGCTGATGGAAGAACACCAGCGACTGGCGACCGTTGTCGACGGGGCTGTCGGCTGGCGGGTTGACGACCCGGTGCAGCGTGGAAATCCACTGGTCGTTGGTCCACTGCATCATCAGGTCGCCGATGTTCACGGCAAAGCCGCCTTCCACGTAGGGCACATCGACCCATTCGCCCTGGCGATTGCGCGCCTGCAGACCGCCGAGGGCATTGTCCGGCTTGACGATGGTCAGGCTGCCGTAATCGGTGTGGGCGCTGGCGCGCAATTGCCCGGGCTCCACCGCGCCCTTGACGTCCGGGTAGCTGAGGCTGCGGAACATGCTGATGTGCTTGTCTATCTTGTCGTCGAAGAAGGTTTCCGGCAGTTCCAGCGCCAGGGCGAAGATGCGCATCAGCGACTGCGCCAATTCGCTCATGGCGGCGAAATACTCGCGATAAGCCTGCTCGAAGCCTTCGATGTTGACGGGCCAGACATTCGGCGCGAAATGCGGACCAGCAGCGGCGCAACGGTAGTAGTCCTCAGCCGGCACATCGCTCGGCCCGATGGAGAAGGATTCCTTGAGATCGCCCGGCGCCGCCTCCTCCAGTGAGTACGACAGGCTCTCCTCGGCGACGGCACTGTAGCCACGCACCATGTCAGGGCTGGGCCGGTCGACCTTGCGCTTTTCCGGGAGTGGCAAAGCGAAGAATTGCCGCGTCAACCGCGACACGCGCTCGATCAGTTCCGTGGGGATCTGATGGTTGGTGATGACCAGAAAGCCAATGTCACGGCAGGCCTGGTCGACGGCCTTGGCAACCTGGGTTTTACCCTCCGGGGTGCCGGAAAAGTACGGCGCCAGGTCGATGATGGGAACGTATTGCAGAGTCATGGATGACGCACTCCTCTGTCGCAAGGCTGAACCTGAGCGCGTCGCCAGCGGCGCGGGCGCTTCTCTGTTTGCACGCCGACGTCCGCTTGCACGCTACGACGACAGGAGAGGACACAGCAGAAAGCGTGCCACCGATTCAAATGGATTGAATATCAATGAGTTAACCGCACAGCGATGCAAAACCAGATCAAATGGTCCGCTTCGGAGCACTTGGTTTGTGCGTCAAGCACGAAAAGCGGGCGCTCACGACAATCAGGTGGCGGCTGTCAGCACGGATCCGGTCGTCGACCCGACAGTCACGGCTTATTGATAATAGTTATCAACAGCTATAGCATCTGCACCCCTCCGCTCGAAGCCTCCAAGGAAATGCCTCAATGCGTCGACTTCTCGTGCCTGTGCTGTCGCTACAGGCGCTCGCCGCCACCGCTTACGCTGCCGAACAACCGGAACCAAACAGCGAGCCCATCGCGCTTGAGCAGATGGAAGTCACCGCCACTGAGGCCGAGCGCGGCGACGGTCCGGTAGACGGCTATCGAGCGACCCGCTCGGTCAGCGCGACGCGCACCGACACGCCGATACACGAAATTCCACAGTCGATCAGCGTGGTGCCGGGACAGGTCGTGGAAGACATCGGCGCCACCCGTCTCGAGGACGCGTTGGACTACGCCGGCGGCGTCGAGCGCGGCAACAACTTCGGCGGCCAGGGGCTGACTGAGTTCCTGGTGCGCGGCTTCAGCTCCCAGGAGTTCTACCGCAATGGCTTCGCCATCAACCGCGGCTACCCCAACATGCCGGACGCCGCCACGATCGAACGCATCGAAGTGCTGCGCGGCCCGGCCTCCATGCTGTATGGCCGTGGCGACCCGGGCGGCACCTTCAACATCGTCAGCAAGCAACCGCAAGCCGAACGTCGTACCGTACTGGGTACCCAGTTCAACACCGAAGGGCTGCGTCGCGGCACGCTAGACACCACCGGCGCGCTGGACGAGCAGGCCGAATTCACCTATCGCCTCAATCTGGTGGCCGAAGGCGCCGACAGCTTCCGCGACCATGTAGAAAGCGAGCGCTACAACGTTGCCCCGGTGCTGCGCTGGGACCTCAGCGAGGCCACGGCAATCATTCTGGAGGGTGACTACCTGCACAACCGTCACCCGCTTGATCGGGGTTTGACGCGCTACGCCAACCAGCAAGGCCAGCTGCCGCGTGACCGCTTTCTCGGCGAGGAAAGCGCCGGCAAGTTCGCTAATGAAAACGCGATGACCCAGCTGCGAATCGAGCATCTGCTCGATGATCAGTGGACGCTGCGCGGTGGTGTGCAATACCTCGACGGCAGCCTGGAAGGCGGCGCGGTGGAGAACAATGGCCTGGCTGCTGACGGCCGCACCGCGGGGCGCAACTACAGCGAACGACGGCTGGAATGGAACGATACGGCCGTTCAGGCCAATCTCGAAGGCCGCTTCAGCGCGCTGGGCTTCATGCATACGCTGCTGACCGGCATCGAGTACGACGACTTCAACTACAACTCGCGCATCGATCGCTCCGCAGGTGGCGTTGGCGCCTTCACAATCGACATGTACGAGCCGGTCTATGGCCAGCCACTCCCGGCGATTGTCGGCACCAACTACTGGGACGACGAAGACCTGAAGTCCTATGCCTTCTATATGCAGGATCAGGTCGAAGTGACTGACCGCTTCACCCTGCAACTGGGCGCCCGCCTGGAGCGCTTCGAGCAGAATTACACCAACAAGTTGGTAGCTGCCAGCAGCTGGGACCAGGCGCATAACGCCGTGTCGCCGCGCATTGGTGCAATCTACGACCTGACCGAAGCGCTGGCGGTGTACGCCAACGCCTCCCGCTCGTTCAAGCCCAACCGCGGCGCCGACCGCAGCAGCCAAGCATTCGACCCAGAAGAAGGCATCGCCTACGAAACCGGCATCAAGTACGACCTGCAGGAACACAACCTGAGCGTGACCGCCGCACTGTTCCACATCACCAAGGAGAACGTGCTGACGGCTGATCCGGCAAACGTTGGCTCCCAATCCTTCCAAGTTGCAGCCGGTGAAGTCCGCAGCCGCGGTTTCGACCTCAGCGTCGCGGGCAACATCACCCCGCAATGGCGCGTGATCGGTGGTTATGCCTACGTTGATGCTGAAATCACTGAAAGCAACAGTGCCGCCGTGCCGGTGGGCAGCCGCCTGGCCAACGTACCGGAGTACAGCTTCAACCTGCTCGACACCTACGAGTTCGACAACGGTGCGCTGGACGGGTTGGGCCTTGGGGTTGGCGTGAAATACGTCAGCTCGCGCCAAGGCGGCACGTCCAGCTCGGCCTTCGACATGAATGCCTACACCGTGGTCGATCTGCTGGCCTATTACCCGCTGACCGACCGCATTCGCCTCAACCTCAACCTCGACAACGTGTTCGACGAGGAGTACGACGAGCGCGCCTGGAACGTCTGGGCCTACCCTGGCGCCCCGCGCACGTTGCAGGCTGGCATTTCCATCGAACTGTAACGTTAGTCAACGAACCTTCATCCTGGCCTGATGCACCCGTCGTCTTCCTGAGGCGCGGTTCGAACAGGGCTCAACCGAGCCCTGGCGCTATGGGATAAGGCAGAAACGTCTGTCCATTCTTATTCAACCCGGTGAAACGTGACGTCAAATTCAAAGGACGGGTAACAGTCTGAACGAGCCCCGTGAAACACCGGACACCGTTTCCCCCTTACCATAAGGGATAGGAAAACGGTCGTGTTTATGACTACTAACAAAGACAGACATATCGAAATACTCGGCCAGGAGCGGCGTCGCCGCTGGAGCGTAGAGGAGAAGCTCACCATGGTGCGCGAGAGTCTTGAGCCCGGGCACAGCGTCTCAGTGGTCGCCCGACGCCACGGCATCAACCCCAACCAGCTGTTTCATTGGCGCAAGCTCTATCAGGATGGCAGCCTGTCGGCGGTGAGCGCCGGAGAGGCCGTAGTCCCGGCTTCGGAGCTGGCCGATGCGATGAAGCAAATCCGCGAACTGCAACGGATGCTGGGCAAGAAGACCATGGAAGCGGAAGTTTTCAAGGAAGCTGTGGAGATCGCCCGTTCGCGAAAATGGATTGCGCACTCACCCTTGTTGCCGGGGGACGACCAGTGAAGCTGGTCAGCGAAAGTCTCGGTGTGTCGCGCTCGCAACTGACGGCTCGAATCAAGCAGGCCCATGACCACAAAAGAGCCCGTCGTCGGCGTATCCCTGACGATGCGGCTCTGGTGGAGCGGATCAAATTTGCGATCGCCAACTTGCCCAGCTATGGCTACCGCCGGGTCTGGGCGCTTCTACGTAGGCAGGCCGAACCGGTGGTTAATGCGAAACGGGTTTATCGGGTCATGCGCGACCATGACCTGCTGCTGGAGAAACGCCGCAAGCAGCCCGGTGTGGCTCGTCGTCATGAAGGCCGAGTGGCAGTGGGCGAGAGTAATACCCGTTGGGGCTCAGACGGTTTTGAATTTCGTTGTGACGATGGTGCCAAGCTGCGTGTGACCTTTGCCTTGGACTGCTGCGACCGCGAGGCTATCAGCTGGGTAGCCAGGCCCGAGTGGCTACAGCGGTGACGACGTCCGTGACGTCATGCTTGAAGCCGTCGAGAAACGTTTTGGACAGGCACTGCCTGTCACTCAGATTCAATGGCTGAGCGATAACGGCTCGGCGTACACCGCCGAACAGACGCGCGCCTTTGCTCGGGAAATCGGCTTGATACCGCTGACCACGCCAGTGTGCAGCCCGCAGAGCAACGGCATGGCCGAGAGCTTCGTGAAGACGATGAAGCGTGATTACATCGCCCACATGCCTCGCCCGGATCGCCAGACAGCGCTACGCAACCTGGCGATTGCTTTTGAGCATTACAACGAAGAGCATCCCCACAGCGCACTGAAGTACCGCTCCCCTCGGGAGTTCAGGCGGTTGGCCGTAACATCAACTTAACAGGGTTGTGGTGTCCGGTTTGATAGGGGCAAGTCCAGCGGGTGACATTGAGCATCTCACCTGTGTCAAATTTGAATCACCCCTCACCAAACATTAGGCGCAAATCAAAAAAGGTCTTTTGTCGGTGCCTACACTAGTTACGCCGGCGTCAAGAAACGCCCTGAAAAAAGGCATTGAGTTCAGAAGGCTTTCTTCAAGGCTTCCTAAATGTGATCAGCGTACTTTAAAACGCTGCCGGGACGTGTTTTGCGTAGAAGCACCAGTCCAAGGTCGAAACCAAGCGGCAGCATCATTGCCAAGCTTTCGTTGTGGGTCAGGGGCAAGCTGCGATTGGCCTTCTTACGATCCTTGAAAACGCACAGCGTGTAGCCGGACATGTTTAGGATATTGCGTCGCGCATAGCCGTCCAGCCACGAGCCGTTGAAATGGTGAATGGTGAAGTTCTTTTTTTGCGGCGCCGGAGTGCAGAAGTAATGAACCGGGTAGATAAACGAGCGACTGTCCAGCGCAGTTGGCGCATCGCACCTATAGGGCTTTTTCAGGCCGAACCTGCGGGCGTAGTACAGCGTCATGCGCTTGGTATTGGCCGTCAGGTCGAGATTGCCGTTGCGGTCCACTAGGCTCAGCGACGCATACTCGGCCAGCAGATCACCAATAATGGCGTTATTGGGGATCGCACCGATGAACGCCGACATTGGATAGTGGTCGCCCTGATATTCCTCGAAGCCAGCAACAAAGTCATGTTCGCGGAACGGCTCGATATCAGCAGTCACCTCCAGATCGGAGTCGAAGTAAAAGCCCCCATAGCGGTGCAGTGCGTACAACCTCATGTAGTCCGACGCGAACGCCCACTTGCGGTGCTCCAGCGCCTGATGGACATAGTGAATGTCGATTTCGGCAATTTGCGAGTTGCCCCACTCCTTGATTTCGTAGTCCGGCAGATACTTTTTCCAGCTCTCGATGCATCGCAGAAGCAGATCATTCTTTGGCGCATCGCCGATCCAGACGTAATGAATGATCTTTGGGATCATTTTTGCCTCCTTCATGCATTAGATGGAGCGCCCGCGCACTTGGCGCGAGCAGGAATACGAGGAAACATGAGTCGTTCGCTCAAGCTTGATCTGAAGCCAGATGGCTTTTCGCAGACTTGTCGTGCGCATCCAGCAGCGTGCGGAACAATTCTCCCTTCTGCTCCCACAGGCAATGCTTCTGAATGTTCTCCAGCCCCGCCTGTGTGTAAGCGCTGAGCAATTGCGGCGCGTCCATCAGCTCAAGTATGGCGCGAGCGAACTCTTTAACCGCTTCGTTATAGGAGTGCGCATCGATCAACCGTCCGCCCCCGTTTTGCAGGATTTCTCGGGGGCCTTGGTGATTGAGCGCTATAGCTGGCAGGCCGCTGGCCAGCGATTCGAGCAGCACGTTACCGGAGGTGTCCTGAACGCTGGTGAAGACGAAGAGGTCGGCGCCCTCGTAGAGCGGCTGGACCTCGGCGAAAGGCAACGCGCCGAGCAACTCGACTTTGCCGGCCAACCCTAGTGCAGCTACTTCCTCCCGGGTCTTCTGCGCATCCGGCCCAGTACCGAGCACCTTGATCCGCAACCGCTGGTAAGCCTGAGGCTGATCAGCCTTGATCCGTGCGATGGCCTCGAGCAACAGCTTGAGCGCCTTGCGTGGCTCCAGCCGACCGACCCAGAGCAACGTGAAGCTTTCCTTCGGCTCCCGCGCCGCAGGGCTAGCGGTTACGCCGCTCACCGCTGTTTCAAGCGTCTTGATGCATTTGCGGTGCGCGAAGCGAGGCAGCATCTCGAGGGTGTCCTGGTTGGCCACCAGGATTGACGATGAGCAGTACGATGCTAGGCAGATATAAGGGTTGAACCGCAACGTGCACTTCATCAGCGTGCGCCAGCGCTGCTTGATCCAACCCCGCCCATAGAGCGGTTTCGCCCAGGCCGGTGGGATCTGACCGCCACCCACTGGCCCCCAGATGAACCGGGTACCAGGTACCAGCCATAGCAACCCAGGCATATCCACCACGTTGTAGGTGCACTGGTGGATCACCGCGAGCGAACGATGGCGCAGCTGGTAGGCCAGCACGACAAACAACGCGGCTACTTGCCAAAACACGTAGTACGGCTTCATCAGGCTGTGGTGGTGAACCATACCGGCACAGCCGGGCAGATCGAAAGCAACGATCTCCAGACGCGCGCGGCTGGTCGGTTCGAGCGCCTCGCGCACTGGCCGCTCATGCATCCGGCGAGTGAGTAGCACGACATTTCCGTCGGAGACAGTCAGGATCTGTTTGAGCCAGTTCCAACCTACGTAGGGCTCTGAACCCATGGACGGGTCGCAGGCAAACGCGGAAATCAAAACGCAATCTTTCATGGGCACTTCCTGTACTGGCATGCGGGCAAGAATTCAGCGGGTGAGCGTTAGGAGAGTTGTCAGCCTGGCGACTTCGCAACATCGGCAGCGCGCGAACCGACCCGCACCACTGCGGCATTGGGCTCGCGCTGGTGCCGCAAGATCCTGCGTGGTATCAGAAGCATCAGTCCGAGAATGAAAGCGGCGAAGGCATGCGATAGGCGCGTTGAATCCAGATACGCATTCACCGATAGCGAGAACAGGGTGACAAACAACAGGGCGTAGACGTAATGGTTGGTCGTCTTGTCTAGCCAGATGACGCGCAGGAACACAACGGCAAACAGGGCGTAGACGAAGATCCCAAAGCGAAAGAACACATCGAACAAGGAGTTGTGATTAGACACCTGATGCGCGAGGAATCGTGTATCGAGCAGCGGATGCCAGAAGGCATATCTGAAGCTCACGTCGCGATAGGGGCCGCCAAATCCGACCCCGTGAAGGAACTCGGAAATGCCAATCATCGAACTGGCGCCCTTGAGCATCTCCAGGCGGATCTCCGCGTTGTCATCGACATCCGCCAGGCTGGAAGACAGATCCAGGCCCATCAGAAAGAAACCCGCCACTGGCGTCAGTAGGATCACACCCACGACAACCGCCTTGAGCACCGGCTTCGGCGGTTTCAGGAGGCAACAGCCGGCAACCAGCAGAGCGATGCCCAAAGGCGTTGTGCGGGTCGAGATGAGAAACATCAGCACCAGATACGCCAGCAGCATCGCCAACATCAAGCCGCGCTGGCGCGCCTGGAGCGCCAGGCGAATCAGCATGAAGGCTTCCAATACGCCAACTTCGTAGGTGTAGCCGACCTTGACCTGAACAACGAGGTAAACGACGCACAGCAGCAGATAGTGGAACAGCGGCAGATTGGTAATGAAGTTCAGCAGATCATCGCGACAGACGTAGAAGAAACGCAGGCTGAACAGGAACACATAGTAGGACGAGATCTGCGGCGAGATGAAGCGGCGCTCATAGCCACCCACCGTCAGCCAGGAATAGGCCGTGATACCGAGCAGGCCGAGCAGCAGCCAGTCAACCAGCGACAGACGCCTGTTGATAACCACGGAAAGTAACAAAAGTAACAGAGAGATCCGCAACGCGATCACGGAGTCAATGAACCCGATCGGGTACAGCGCTACCAGGTAGCCGAGCTTCTTCATCTTGAACGCTCTCAGTCGTGCATCAATGCACCAACATCCGTTTCCGGAAGTGCCATCCAGGGTTTATCGGCTGGTCCGTAGCCAGGTGGCATCAAGAGAAAGCCAGTGTTGGGGTGCTCAAAGCTTCGGAGCAGCTACGGGCAACGCTTGTCCGGGCCATACGCAGCTTGGTCCTGCCTCGCTGCGCTTCGTTCCGTCGCCATAGCGATATTTTCAACGCGTTTTGCCGTTGCGTCAGAAAGCACACCAATAGCCCCAGACACCCTAAAACAGCGCCTCGACCAGTTCGGGGATAAGGCGCTCGCCATGCTCCCCCACCAACGTTTGCTGGAACAGGTTGAAGTCACCAAACGCCTGATGTACGACCCAACCGGCGAAATTGTTCGCCTCAGTCTGCACGCGGATCTTTTGCATGAAGTAGGCGCGTGAAGCGACATCCGGCAGTGCGGGAATTCCGTTGTAGTTAAACTCTGAAACAACGCCGAATTCGCCGGCGATGATCCGCTTGGGATTGATCCCGCTCGAATCAACCCAACGTTGCAACTCGGACCAGTCCTCCCAGCGCGCCCCATCGCCCCACCACAGGTGATCGATGATGCGGCCGTAACGGGAGATTTCTTCGACCTTGCGTTCGGCCGTCAGCGTTGAATCCGCGTCTATGCGCGCGCTGACGTCCGCCAACATCTGCGTCTTGCCGCCAGCATAGCGGGTAATCGGCATCGGAACGTTGTACAGGTGCGGCTGGGTGCCAGTGCCCTGATGGGTGAACTCGCCCGGTGCGTACGGATGGAAAGCGAACATGGTGTTGGCATCGTACTGGCTTAGGTTGAAGTGGCCGAGCGCGCCATGCCAGCCGGCTTCCGGTTGGAGAATGATGGTCAGATTCGGTGCCTTGGAGCGGCAGGCCAAGTACCAACCCGGCGCAACTGACGTGTAATAGCTCGGTGCAAGCTGTTCGCCAGGAGGCTCGTTTAGCATCTCCAGCGCAACCTGCTGTTCCGAGAATGATCTGTTAAGGGTGCCGCACAGGGCACCGAGAGCCCTCCCAAAACGCGCATTTGTCGTCGCCTCGTTGACCACAGCGATGCGCTGCTCCCAGGTAGATGCCCAAGAGACCTGGACCCGGAAACCGGTTTCTGCTGCGCGGCTGATATAGCCGGTCCAGCGCGACAGGGTGGATTCCATGCTAACGGGCGGAGCCAGGAATTCATCCAGCGAGATCCAGATCCTCAGGGTGTTGAACCCGGCCTGCTCCAAAGCGTCCAGCCTTGCTTGACTCAGGCCATAGGCCGGCGCTTCCCAATTACTGATCGGCGGACTGACTCCGATTCCCTTGATAGTGCCATTACGGGTAAATGCAGGATCAACGGTCTCGGCTACGACGACCGGTACGTTGATGAGCAGTGGGATCAAGGCGAATGCATATTCTCGGACAGCCAGCATGGTTCGGTTCCTTAGGTGCATTAATAAGAATTGGAGCTGGGAACGGTGCTTATTGAAAAAAAATGCTAGAAGTGCCGACGCGCAACCAACCGTCGGAAATAAAGCGATATTCAAGTGCCATCTTTAATGAGCTTCAAACTTAATAAGTTGATGTGAAACCTGCTAAAACGCCGCAAGGCTTAATTCTTACGGCATATCAGAACAGTGGCACACATAATAGAGCTGTTCTCGGCTGGCTCGACAGGGAAACCGGTAAATATTCCTCGCAAGCTCAAATACAACTATTCTCAGCACGGCAAATGGCCTAACCCAAACCCACACAGTCTTTATTTCAGGAGCACCTCACTTCTAGTTATATCAATTGAATTAATCCCGTCTTGATCCATCACACCCTGTTATCCACTCCCGCTACTTTTCCACGGCAATACGCCTGGAAGTATTAGGTCGCAGAGAGCCATCATGTTTGACACCCTTTTTTACCAAACGCGTCGGGCGCTGGTACTGTCCGTTGCGTCAGCAGTTCTGTGCTGTGCACCCCTTGCAATCTCTCAAGCCCACGCAACCACTTCCGTCACTACGGAAACCGCATTTGTTTCCAAGATCAACTCGTTCACCAGTAAAGACTTCTTGCGCGGTATCTGGCGCCAATATGCAGGGCTTTCGGTTCCTGCCAGTCAGGCGAGCATCGACGCATTCAAACCCGGCGTGCATCTACGCTTCGCCGATGGGCAGTTGCGCGAGATCAGCAAGGTGTTTCGAGTCGGTGTCAACCTCAGCATCTACGTCAAAGGCGGACTCCTTGACGGCAACAAGGTCGGCGGCCCAAACACGGTAAGCACAGTGCCAGCACCGCGCAGCGTGACCTCACCTTCCGCGACGTCAAATCTCTTGTCCACAACGGCCTCTGCCGCTCCTGCATTCATGGCCCGAGGCGACATCAAGGGTATCGACATCACACCGCCAGTGAATGACTGGGAAGCGCCCGCCTACGGCATGACCCAAACGCGGCTGACCGCACTGACGGCGGCTGGCTTCAATACCCTGCGCATCTGGATTTCGCTTGACGAATTCCTGGCTCCGCCGGTGAGCATGGAGGCCACTTTGTCGCGTTGGATTGGCTATATAGATCGGGCCGCACAAACCGGATTCCGCGTACATGTTGCCTGGGCCTCGACTTGGGACGAACGCATCGCCCTAGTCAACGAACCAGCTCAGCAAGCTCGCTTTCATTACGCTCTCAACAGGCTCTGCTCAGCCATGGGCAGCTACTTCTCGAAGCAGCAGGTGGCGCTGGAAATGATCAACGAGCCACCGGGAGAGCAACTCACACCGGGCTACTACCGCTCAGCTGCACCGGGCTGGTATTCCGCCTGCCGCTCGGCCGCTCCGGATATGACCATCATCCTGCAGCCTGAGGCCGGCTGGCATGGCGCTCTAGGTCGCTTCAATCTGAGAGACTTCGACGAAAACACCATGTTCTCCTTCCACCCTTACGCACCGGGCGAGTTCACCCATCAGGGCATCGGAAGCCAACCTCATCTATATAACGTGCCGATGCCAATAACTCGCTATGTCGGAGGCAAGACACAGATGTTGGCCGACGTCAGCGCTCGTGTTCATGCAGATCAGCGCTTGAGTTCAGAACAGAAAAACTCTGAGATAACCCGCTATAGCCGCCTGATCAATGACTTGTGGTATGACAACGGTTCGCGCTGGGAAGACTGGTCAGAACTAGAACGATGGGTAGTTTCGAGCGGGATCAACCCCAAGCGAATCATCGCCGGAGAATTCGGCGTCGTCTCCGAGTTCAATTACAACGGAACACCTGCCTTGAAAGACGTAGCCTCACGCGCGCACTTCATGCGTAAGATCCGCGAGCAAACCGAAGCAAACCGGTTCGCAGGCTGGGTCGTGCATCAGGCCTTCGGTGACTTCAACCTCTTTCAGCAGAACTCAGTAGGCCAACACGGCGACCGTCTTATCCCTGAACTGACAGAGGCGCTATTTGGTAGTCAGCCGCTGCCGTTAGGCCCGCCAGTTACTGATCAATAACAGACGCAACGCAGGGGCGACTGCAGAATTCACTCCTGCGTTATCAGCCAGCCTCGGCAGCAACCGCAGCCTCGACGGAACACGCATAGCCGTTGGGGTGCGCGGACTGCCAGCGCCAAGCGTCACGCACCATCTGATCAAGACTGCGCTTGGCTTTCCACCCAAGCTCGAGGGCGGAGAGCGACGGATCGGCCCAGCACTCGGCTACATCACCGTGCCTGCGATCGATCACTTGATACGGTATGGCGCGCTGGCTTGCACGCTCAAAGGCTGCGATAACCTCCAGAACGCTATGGCCTACGCCAGTACCTAAATTCCAGACTGAAACCCCTCGGCGCTCGCGCAAGGCGTCCAGCGTTTTTACGTGTCCTTCAGCAAGATCCATGACATGAATGTAGTCACGTACGCCGGTGCCGTCTCGGGTCGGGTAGTTGTCGCCAAACACTGAAAGCTCTGCCAGCCGACCGACTGCCACCTGGCTAAGGTAAGGCAGCAGATTGTTGGGAATGCCGTTGGGATGATCACCGATCAGACCGCTTTCATGGGCACCAATTGGGTTGAAATAGCGCAACAGGGCGATGCTCCAACGTGGGTCGCATACAGCCAGGTCGCGCAACATTTCCTCGACGATCAGCTTGGACCGTCCATAAGGGTTGGTAGGCCAGTTGGTGGGAGTAGTTTCGCGCAGCGGCATCTGACTGGCCTCGCCATAAACCGTAGCGGAAGAACTGAATACCAGGCGATAAACCCCCGCCCGAGCCATAGCTTGGTAAAGCTCGCCACTGCCACCTACATTGGTTGCGTAGTATTCGAGCGGCTTGCGTACGCTCTCGCCAACAGCCTTGAGGCCGGCAAAATGCAGCACGGCAGTAATCGGGTAACAGGCGAAAAGGCTATCCAGCAGAGCAGCGTTACGAATATCGCCGTGCACGAATATGGGCATCCGGCCGCAAAGCGTGGCGACCCGGTGCAGCGACTCGACCGAGCTGTTGCACAGGCTGTCCAACACTACTACTTCATAGCCGGCAAGCATGAGCACCAGGGTAGTGTGAGAGCCGATATAGCCGGCTCCTCCTGTCACGAGTATGGTCTCTCTCATCGTTAGTCCTTTGCCCAGCTGTGTCGCCAGCTCGGCGAGCTGATTGGTACGCAGAAGCTATGATCGCCTCGGCTGACAACTTCGTACGCCCCGGTCGCTGGCTATACGGGTTGGCGAGGTCAATGCCGTCGGATACGCGAGAAATGCACAACCCACAGCATGTTGCCCAAGGCAAACTTCCACTCCCGGCCCTTTTGCTCTAGGTCGACCACCCCTGCTGCCGGTGCTGGCGTCGGCGCAATCGACGCGGCAGGAAGAAGCCCCAGCAGTTGGCGACCGGCATAGACGATGAACAGCGAATTGGTGACGAAGTAGCGTTTCCATAAACGTCTCGGCTCACTGCACAGACGGTGAAACCATTCCAGGCCGCCGCGTTGCATCCACATGGGCGCTCGCTTGATGATTCCGGCGTGGTAGTCGAAAGCAGCGCCCACGCCGATCATCGCGGCCTGAATCCGCCCCTGGTGAGCCGCCATCCACAACTCCTGCTTGGGGCACCCCAACCCGACCCAGACAGTGCCGGCACCCGATGCATTAATGAGGGCGACGATTGCGTCGTCTTCTTCCTGACTGAGCGGTCGATAGGGGGGCGAATAGGCGCCAGCAATACGCAGCGACGGGAAGTTCTGCAGCAACACGCGCTGCAGCGCGTCAAGCGTCTCCTGCTTGCCGCCGAACAGAAACAGCGACTCATCGCGATGGGCCGCGTCCGCACAGTACCGCCACATCAGGTCCGGACCGTTAATCCGTTCCTGCCGCACCATGCCCAGCCGGCGCAACATCCAGGCCAGTGGTGCACCGTCGGGCGTCGCCATGTCCGCCTCGTGAATGACCTTGGCGAACGTCGCGTCACCGCGCGCTGTCACTAAGGAGTGCACATTGCAAATGCACACGTATCGGCTTTCGCGCCGGCTTGACCATTGCGCCAGAAGAGACAGTGCCGTATGCCAACTCAGTGCGTTTATTGGCAGTCCGATCACCGAACATACGGATCCGTCGGGCGACTGTTGTTTTCCCATGTAGGTATCCCTCTGCGTTGAAGATGCGCATTGCAAGCGTCTAGGCAGGTACCAACCGGTCGGACACAACTCGAGTCGCGCCAGAAAGCGTCTGCGTTGTAAATCGATTAGCCCTGTCCGGGCGTGGTGCTGGCGGTAGCGACAAAGCGGGGGCGTGTAGAGGCACGCACGCCCGTTTAACCGGCGATGAGCTCACTCAGTCATCGAGCAGGTTTTCCGCGCAAGGAAAGAAGGCAGTTACAGTTGAGCGTGGGTAGAGCTCGCGATCAGTGTTCCAGCGCTGGACGCGCGCTGCGACACGCCAGCCCCAGAGAGGTCAGCAACACGATCATCATCAGCACCTGATTGACCAGAATGCCAAACATCACGCCGGCCACCCCGAAGTCGGTTACCAGCGTTCGAGCTGCCAGCAGCGCGAAGGCGGTACCCAGCACATAGGCGAAGAAGATCGCCCGCGTTTGCTCCAGCGTGCGTAGCCCTGCACGCAGCGGCAAAGCAAGCGCCACCAGCAGGTAGATCGGCACGTACCATCCCAGCGCCTCCATGCTGATCGGATCGGCGGCACCATAAGCTAGGTTCAGCAAGGGCCTGGAAAATTGGGCCGCCAGCGCCGCGACTAAGCCTGTGCTGGCCAGCAGCGCCAGACTGATCCTCACCAGATAACTGCGCAGTGCCGGGATACCGTCCTGATGAAAGCGTTGACTAGCCTCGCCCGGCACCACGTTTTCTAGCCCGAGGAAGAAGATATGAGTCAACGCCAACAGGTTCTGCGCGCCACGGATCGCTCCGACCGCAGCGGGGCCGAGCACGACGCCAGCGATGATTAGATAATAGTTGTCCGACAGCCACTGCAACAGAGTCGAGCCCAGCAGCCAACGCGATGAATGCCAGTGTCTAACGGCCACATCGCGGGTATTCAGCGCCTGCCCTTCGGCGCGAGGCAGCCAGCGTCCGCCCACCAGGATCGACACCAGCATGGCCGCGACGATACTCAATAGCGCCGCCTGGAATGACGGATACACTGCTACTACCACGAGCATTAATGGCAGTTGTGCGCCGTAGGCAATCAGGTCGACATAGAAAGCCCGCTGCGATGCCAGCCGTGAGAAAAGATTGCGTCGCAAAAAATCCTGCAGTTGCAGGAAGACCATGCAGCTGACCAAAGGCAGAGTGGCGCCCTCAGCAAGCCACTGCGGCCGATAGACGGTCGGAATTAATGACAGCGCCGCGATCAGCAAGGCGGCAAGTGCGACCAGCAGCGTTTGCAGTCTGAGTGTCGCGGCGTAGTAACCACTGCGCCTGGTGCCGCTCAACTTTGGCGCGATGGACATCATCGGCGAGACAATCAATGCGTTCTGCACGCCCATGACGAACTGCACCGCCATCCAAGCGAGCACAAACAACCCGTATTGCTCGAAACCGAGGTAGCGCACCAGCAGCACACCCATGAGGAAATTGGTGCCACTGACGAGCGCTTGGTCGAGCAGCGCCCAATTCCATTGCGCGCCTCGTGCAAAAAATGTCTTCATTAGACCTCCATGACTCGCCAGCGTAGCGACGGGCAACCGGCGCGATCAGGAGTGCACTGTGCGGTAGTCCAGCCGGTAGCAGCTCTTGCTGTACCCATACCGCGTGGACGTCCGCTCTTCTACTGAGTTGAAGATCGCTCCATGCAACTCCGTATTGTTCTGCTCGAAGCGGCGCATGGCGAGTTCAACTTCGCGTGTGGCTGTAAAATCGAAGCGCAACACCATCAAATTAATCCCAGTGTGCTGACCGATGATCAACGCATCGGATACAGCTAACAAAGGTGGCGTGTCGATTACGACCAGATCGAAAAGCTCTCCGACGCGCTGTAAAACGTTCTGCAGGATAGGCTGCAGCAATAGTTCTGCAGGCCACAGCGGGGGCTTGCCACGCGGCAGAAAAGACAAATTCTCGACCGCTGTGAGGCGGATCGCCTCCGTCACACTGCTCTGGTTTTGCAGCACTTCAGCAAAGCCATTCTCTTCACTTAGCGCCAACGCTTCGTGCAGATGTCCACGCCGCATGTCTGCATCGACGAGTAACACTCGCTGTCCGGCACGGGCGGCGAGGACCGCAAGATTTAGCGAGATGAAACTTTTCCCCACGGCCGGACTTGGACCGCTGAGCATGATCAGGTTGTTACGTCGGTTCGGCAGGGACAAACGCAGGCAGGTACGCAGGCTGCGGAGGGCCTCGGTGTATGGATCATTTGCGCGCATCAGCACCGCCGGCTGTTTCGCCGTCGCCCGGCCGCCCACAACACCATCAAGCTGCTTTGCCGCAAACATTGGCACTGCTGCAAGAACCGGCAACCCCAGTCGCTCAATCTCTTCGATGCTCTCGATACTCGGGAAGAGCTTGCGGCGAATGAAGACAATCGCCAACGCCAGACCGAAACCGAAAACCAGACCTCCTAACACCACAAGCTTGCGATTCGGCCAGGCCGGGCTGATGGTATCCGCTACGGGTTGATCCAGCACATGCACGTTGCCGGCGATCCCGTTGCGCATCACTTCCAGCTCCTGGGCGCGGTTCAACATCAACAGATAGATCTCATTGTTGACCTTAACGTCGCGGCTCAAACGAACCAGCTCCTGCTGGGTTTCGGGGAGGGTGCCAATCTTCCTGGCCAATGACTGCTGCTCGAGCGTCAGGCTCTCGATCTGGTTGACCAGCGTCTGATAAGCCGGATGTTCGCTGGTGAAGCGACTCGCTAGCTCCGTCTGCTGCAGCCGCAAGGCTGAGATTTTCGAATCGAGCGCGACCAGCTGATTCAGATAGCCCTCGATCTCAAGGCTGATGTCGACAGAGCCCGCCTGTGTCTGGAAGCGGTTCAGCGCCAGTTCTGATTGTTCGAGCTTTGCCCGCATGGCAGGCAACTCTGTGGTGAGGAATTCCAATCCGCTACTGGCGTCGGCCGCAGCGCGCTCAATGTTCTGAGCCACATAGGCCTTCATTACCTCAGCAAGAATGTTGACCGCTCGCTCTGGATCGGTATCTGTGATCGAGAGGAGAAAGATGCCTGAGCCTTCCTCCACCTCGTCAATCTCCAGTTGATTTTGCAATCGCAGCAACGCTGCCAGGCGCGGCTCCTTGGTCAATACGAATTCGCTACCCGGCTCGGCGTCGAGCCGGCTGATTTTCAATTCCACAGCGTCGTCGGTGCTTTTCGCGCCATGCGGGCCGATGCCGGACAGCAGCTCGCGCCCCCTGGGGTCGAACAACTGAAACGCACCATCCTGGCCGACCAGCAGTCTGAGTGGCTGATCGCGCAATTTCTCAGGTACATCAAGTTGCTCGATAAGCGGAAGCTCACTTTGGCTTGCACCGAATATGAAATGGCGTGAAAGAAACTCACCGATGACTGGGATTGCCTTCGGCCGAACCGAGATATCCAGCTCCAAGGCGTCCACTGCCGCCCCGAGCACGGCGGCCGACTTCATCACATGCGTCTGAGCAATGGCGGGCGGGACATTCAGTGCAACGCTTTCGTGGCGCTCGGAGAAGCTCGCAGCGCCAGGGCTCTTCGGCTCAACCTCAAGCATCGATACCGCTTCAAACAAGGGCCTCGCAGATAGTACATAGGCTAGCGCGAGAGCTCCAAACAGCCCCGCAATGAGTGCGATGAACCGCCAGTTATCTATAACAATGGCAAGTATCTGAACCGGGTTGATTTCCTGTCCATCTTCTTCAGTCCTGTTTGAAGACTTGTCCGTATGCATAGAGTTTTCCTTTATCAACCCAACCACTAACGTTCATTCGCCTTTTTTCAGCCAAGGCTACCGCAAGACCGCGACCTATTAACGGGGCGGACAGTTAACAAACAAACGAAACGCTTATCAAAATAAAGCTAAATACATTCGCCGACTATCGATATGCGCTAACTACGTTCCGTAGCTGACTTGTCTAAGCCAAGCCCGACAGGCTTATGCGACTAGACACTACAATCCGGACGCTCTATGGCTTGGCTTGGTACTCGCGTCATTCAGGGCAAACAAGCTAAATGCATAGCTACCGCAGGGTCCGCCTAAAAACGACGGAACTGATATTTTCATGCCACCTTGAATTCTCAGCCGCCCTTTACCTAAGCGGCACTTGCCTCAACCTAGCTCAAAAAAATTATGCAGATGCAATGCCAACTCTATAGCCATATAAATCCTGCTTGTAGAGCCATTGGACATTGCTCAGAACGGCCAGGAAGGTGCATTTTTCTATAATTATGTTTCAACTTTGTGCACGCATTACAGCCGGCGGAAGGATAACAACAGAGCAAAACCAAACAATCAATCTTTAGAGCGAGTATACAAACCCTAGTTAATACCGATGTAATACCCACGATTAATACCATCGAAATTAAAATTCGATGCTGCTAGACAGAAATCCAACATCTTCTTGCGGTCGCAGCAGATTCACCAGAGCGTCGTAACAGATGTACAGGTAACTTGGACTTAACTACCAACAAAACAACGGGATAACACTTAGCTACCGAGCGCACCGGTTGAGGCCCAGCCTGAGCTTGATTCGCCGGCTGAAGCGATTCCTTGCGCGCCAACAGGCAGATCAGCACGCACACCCGCCTCGATCCACGCCGATCGAGACCATCCAAAGTGAACTTACCCCTCAACGGTGCGATCCCCATTAATGCAAAGTCAGAGCGAGCCAGGCAGCAGGCGCATCCGCGCGATGCATCAGGCCTGGATCGCCCAGCGATGAGGATGCCTCCGTGACCGTTATCACCCACAGCACGCACCACACGACACACAGTATTTCCCGTCATGTACCGAACCCGGTTCACGCGACGTTGCTCGCAGGGACCGTTCCGCTGTTTCTAGGCGGCCTGCTAAGTGATATCGCCTACTTCCAGACCTATGAGATTCAGTGGACCAATTTCGCGTCGTGGCTGGTTGCTGGCGGCCTGGTTTTCTGCGGGTTGGCGATCGTGTTCGCGCTGGTCAATCTGGTCAAAGCCACGCATAAGAATGGGCGGCCGCTGATCTATCTGCTGTTGCTGGTCGCCACTTGGGTGCTGGGCTTTTTCAACGCGCTGGTACACGCCAAGGACGCTTGGGCGAGCATGCCATCCGGCCTGATCCTGTCAGTGATCGTGACCCTTCTGGCCTGCGCGGCGACCTGGATCGGCTTTACCAATCTACGTTCGGGAGGTGAAGCATGAACTACGCAGGCCCACTGAGCGCCCTGACCGTGGCGCTGTTATTGAGCGCCTGCGGCGGCGCGGAGCAGGACATCGCCTCGGTAAAAGGCGAAAACCCCAGACTTGACGAGCCTCAGCGCGGACTGCTGCCCAGCATGACGATTGCTGACCCTGTCGGCTGGGGCGATAAGAAGCCAACCGTTCCCGAGGGTTTCACGGTGAGTGCGATCGCGACCGATCTGCAAATCCCACGGCAGACCCTCGTATTGCCGAACGGAGACATCCTCGTGGCCGAAGGCCGTGGAGGCAATGCGCCCAAGCTCAGGCCTAAGGATGTGATCGCCGGTTACATAAAGGCAAAGGGCACGACTTCGGTCAAAAGCGGCAACCGCCTGACCCTGCTACGTGATGCGGATGGCGACGGCGTGTACGAACTGCAGAAAGTGTTTGCGGACGACCTCAACGCGCCGTATGGCCTGGCGTTGGCCAACGGCAACCTCTACGTCGCCAATCAGGATGCGCTGGTGCGCTTCGAGTATCAGGAAGGTCAGACCGAGGCCAGTGGCGAGCCGGTGAAGGTCACCGACCTGCCCTACCGGATCAACCATCACTGGACCAAGGCACTGACGGCGAGCCCGGACGGACGCTTCCTGTATGTGGGCATTGGTTCGAACAGCAACATCACCGAACGCGGGATGGAGGCTGAAGTCGACCGGGCGATGATCTGGCAAATCGACGCAGAAACCGGCGCTCACAAGCCCTACGCAACGGGCCTGCGCAACCCAACAGCACTGACGTTTCGCCCCGACACGGACCAGCTGTGGGCGGTGGTGAACGAGCGGGACGAGCTTGGACCGAACCTGGTCCCCGACTACCTCACGTCGGTACAGGAAGGCGGCTTCTACGGCTGGCCCTATAGCTACTGGGGCCAACATGTCGACGAGCGCGTGCGCCCACAAGACCCGGATTTGGTCGCCAGGGCGATCAAACCCGACTATGCGCTAGGCCCGCACGTGGCGGCGCTGGGCGTGGACTTCTCGTCGCCGGTCATGGGTGAAAAATTCGCCGAAGGCGTGTTCGTCGGCGAGCACGGCAGCTGGAATCGCGAAGATCCGTCCGGTTATCAAGTGGTGTTCGTGCCCTTCAGGAACGGAAAACCCTCGGGCGAACCGGTGGATTTCGTGACCGGGTTTCGCACCGCCGAAGGAACGCACGGCAGGCCGGTGGGCGTGACGGTCGATCCGAAGGGGGCGCTCATCGTCGCGGACGACTTGGCTAACATCGTATGGCGGGTGACCCGGACACAGTAATGCCCACGACCGGCTGCGCTGGGCGAGATGGCCAACACAGGTTCCAGCACAGCTCGAATGGCCCCAGTGCGGTTTTACTGGGGCCTGATTTTTGGAGACAGATGGCGATGAAAAAGCTTTCGTTGCAGATCCTTAGCGCTGTGGCTGCCGGCGCGGTTTCCCTCGCCATTGCCGCACCCGCTACGGTTGAGAAGAGCCAGTGGCCATTTAGCGTGACGCCACGAGCCAGCTTCTCCGAACCCTGGGCCATGACCTTTCTGCCGGACGGCACGGCATTGGTCACGGAAAAGCGCGGTGCGCTCAAGCACGTCGACGTAAACACCGGAACGGTTCATGAGATCACCGGCGTGCCAGAGGTGGCCTATGGCGGTCAGGGCGGGCTGGGTGACGTCATCCTTCATCCGGATTTCGCACAAAACAACGTCATCTACCTCAGCTATGCCGAGCATGGTGAGGACGGCAACCGGGGCGCAGCGGTCACCCGCGCAACCCTGAAGCGGAGCGCCGACGGCGGCGAGCTGTTAGACCCGAAAGTGATCTGGCGACAGTCGCCCAAGGTTTCCGGCAAAGGCCATTACGGGCATCGTCTCGCGTTCGGCCCGGACGGCAAGTTGTGGATCACCTCCGGGGAGCGGCAGAAATTCACGCCCGCGCAGGACATGAACGCCAATCTCGGCAAAGT
>Ga0208814_1000505_pt1 | contig 23768 bp, 17 predicted proteins | sample MalvirAntarct_55_FD_184253 | JGI IMG/M metagenome (GOLD analysis project Ga0208814, IMG submission 184253) | Marine viral communities from the Global Malaspina Expedition - Malaspina viral metaG Antarct_55 (SPAdes) (version 2) | ecosystem: Environmental > Aquatic > Marine > Oceanic | place...
AACGAAGAGCAAGCGAAGTTTGCGGTTCAAGACGGCGAAGGGCTAATCTTAGGTATACCTCAAGAGCTATCTATGGAGATCAAGAAGGTCAAGCAGCGGGAGCCTGAGTAGTGGATCTTATTACCGTAGACTTTGAGACCTACTACGACAAAGACTTTTCACTGACTAAAATGACAACTGAATCTTACGTGCGTGACCCTCGTTTTGAGGTGATTGGTGTAGGTGTAAAGGTGAACAATGGCCCTACGGAGTGGGCATCAGGGACGCATGAAGAACTTAAAGGGTATCTACAAGAATTCAATTGGGCCAACAGTATGCTATTGGCTCACAACACTATGTTCGACGGGGCTATATTGTCTTGGTTATACGATATTCGGCCTCGCATTTGGGCTGATACTCTTTGTATTGCCCGTGCTGTACATGGGGTGGAGGTTGGTGGAAGTCTCAAGGCACTGGCAGAACGGTACAACATTGGTGAGAAAGGAGATGAGGTAGTAAATGCCCTAGCGAAACGCCGTGAAGACTTTACTGAAGAAGAGTTAGATAGGTACGGCGACTACTGTGTAAATGACGTAGAGCTAACCTATAGGTTGTTTGCGCTAATGAGTAAACACTTTCCGCGACATGAGTTGAAAGTTATAGATGTAACGCTACGTATGTTCTTAGAACCTATGCTAGACCTAGACCTTGGGCTACTGGAACAGCATTTAGAAACAATACGTGACCGTAAAGACGTACTGCTAGTTGAGGCAGCGGTAGAAAAGTCAGACCTTATGAGTAACAACAAGTTTGCTGAACTTTTACGCGGTCAGGGAGTTGTACCCCCAACCAAGGTGAGTCCTACCACAGAGAAAGAAACTTACGCATTCGCTAAGACCGACGTAGAGTTCAAAGCATTAGCGGAACACCCTAATCTAAATGTGCAAGCCCTAGTCGCAGCTAGGTTAGGTAACAAGAGTACGTTGGAAGAGACACGTACCCAACGGTTTATAGATATATGTAAGCGCGGGGTGCTGCCGGTTCCTGTGAGGTACTACGCTGCACACACTGGACGTTGGGGAGGGGACGATAAGATAAACATGCAGAACCTACCAAGCCGTGGGCTTGACGGTAAGATCTTAAAGAAGAGCATCCTAGCACCAGAAGGCTATACCCTGATCGACTGCGATTCCTCTCAGATAGAGGCTAGGGTATTAGCGTGGTGGGCAGGGCAGGATGACCTGATAGAAGCGTTTAATGATAAAGAAGATGTGTACATCAAGATGGCAGCGCGTATCTACAACGTACCGGAAGACCAAGTAACTAAGGAACAGCGATTTGTAGGTAAGACTACGATCTTAGGTTGTGGTTATGGTATGGGCGCGGATAAATTCCAAGGTCAGTTGAAGACAATGGGCATGGACATAGACCGCGAAGAAGCTGCTCGGATTATACGTATGTATCGCCATGCCAGCGGCGATATAACCAAGCTGTGGAGAGATGCAGGGCGCTTGATTCAAGAAATGGCTAACAGACGGTCAGTGATGATAGGGGTGCCCCCAGTAATAACGCCAATAGCTTTGTTACAAGCTATACAACTACCCTCTAACTTGTTAATGCGTTACGCCGACCTCAAGGTTGGTAAGTCAGAAGAAGATGGACGTGCGGAGTTTACGTACCAAAGTAGAAGAAACCGAACCCGTATATACGGTGGGAAGTTAGTAGAGAACGTCTGCCAAGCAGTTGCGAGATGTATAATTGCCGAGCAGATGATACACATAGCCAAGTATTACCGTGTAGTTATGACCGTACATGACTCTATTGTGTGCTGCGTTAAGGACGAAGAAGTAAAAGACGCGCAGGAGTATATAGAGAGTTGTATGCGGTGGGTTCCAACTTGGGCAAAAGGAATGCCGCTTGATTGTGAGAGCGGAGTAGCTAAATCATATGGAGAATGTGAAGCATGAAAAATGTAATAAGCACAATAAGAGAACAAGATACTTTAGAGTGGGGTATTAATGAGGAGTTAGCACCAGAACCTACACAAAAAGGGAGTAGGGCTTTTAAGTTGTACGAGATAGTACGTAGCTTTGAGAACTTCGCTACCTTAAACGATGTATGGAAACTAATACCCGCTAGTGACTTACCTATGCCAAAGAATAAGCAAGTACTACGGGATTGGGTAAGTTCAAGTGGCGTGAGTAAAGGTTACATACATAAGACGGCTACGGATGTGTACCGCATAGCCTCCCTACAAGAGTACGAGGATATAAAATTTAGGAATAGCGTAGCGAATAAGAAGTACGCTGCTAGGATAAAGGCTAGGGAACTGCGTGTAGCTAGGAGAGAAGCTAGGAGAGAAACCAAGAAACAAGTTACACGTAACGCTACGTCCGTGGGGATAGAGAGCGTTATGCCACCTCGCGCACCAACTCCGACTAAGCCCGTAGGTAGACCCGTTGTTAGGCAACCAGAGCCAAAGCAACCAGAGACTAGTACGTCGTTCTTCAATCAGTATTTGGGGTCACTGTTGGGTACGTCAGTTGCTATCGTATTGTTCTACGTGATCGTGCGAGTAATATAGTATGAGTGGAGTTCAAAACGGGCCGATACTAAACTATAAAGATATTTACAAGATTTCGAGAATGCGTGCTTTGGGGCATACGTGGAAAGATATTAAGGCAGCTATGCCACATAAAAATATCTACGAAAAGTATGTGAGGTTAGCTCGCATAATGAACCACGTAACTTCGGAAGGGCAAGAGTGCAGCGAATGCGGGGCTAAAAGAAAGATAAATACTTATAAAGGTACGGGTGAGGATTCTCGATACGTACGTGCGAAACTTTTTGAAGAATTTGAAGATTTTAAAGGGTTGATGGCACGGCTAGAAGAAGAAGAGGATTAATCATTGAGCATAGCCCCGTGGAGTTTTAGTAAGATCAAGGCGTTTCAGCAATGTCCCAAGCAGTTCTACCATGAGAAGGTGCTCAAGCAGTATCCGTTCAAGGAGTCTAAGGCTACGTTGTATGGAACAGCTTTTCACGAAGCAGCGGAGATATACATCCGCGATGGTGGTGAACTAGACCCACGGTTTAGCTATGCACAAGGTATGCTAGACGCACTTAACGATAAGCAGGGTGATAAGCTGTGCGAAATCAAGATGGGACTGACTGAGAACTTAGAGGCATGTAGTTTTTTCGATAGCAACGTGTGGTTCCGTGGTATAGCTGATTTAGTTATACTAGACAGAGAAAACAAGCTGGCTTGGGTAATTGATTACAAGACCGGCAAGTCCGCAAGGTACGCGGACAAGGGACAGCTAGAGCTTATGGCTTTGGCTACCTTTAAGCACTATCCTGAAGTAGAGACTGTTCGGGCTGGATTATTGTTTGTGGTGAGTGAGGATCTTATTAAAGACCGATACACCATAGAAGATGAAAAGAAGTTATGGGCTAAGTGGCTGGGTAAATACAGCGACATGGACGTAGCCTTTAAGAATGACAAGTGGGTTCCTAACCCTAGCGGGTTGTGTAAGGCATGGTGCCCTGTACTAGAGTGCTCACATAACGGAAGAAATTAATGCCGTACAAGAACAAAGCAGACCGTAAGAAACAAAGTAACCCACCAGTGGGTAGCGCAGCGCATGAAGCACGTATGGAGAGACAGCGTGCTAGGCGTGCGATGGATAAGAACGGGCGTGACGCTAACAAAAACGGTAGAGCTGACAAGCGTGAGGGTAAAGATGTCAGCCACAATAAAATGTTAAGTAAGGGTGGCAGCAATGCAGATGGCTACAGAGTAGAAAGTAGCAGTGCCAACCGCAGTCGCAATGGTAAAAGACCAAAGCGTAGGACAGTTTAGTACGACCCATGCCCTCTCCTTGGGTGTCCACCACGCGCCGTCCGTGGGTACGAAGACGGCAGTTTTTTGGGGTATGATCCTTTAGTAATAGGGGGTTTCCACCGGATGCTCGGAACAGGCTAACCCTGTTGCCCTGCCCCATTTTTTATTCGCGTGTTGTGGAGACCCCCTTCACGCCTTTTTGCGTGGAGCGCATAAATGCAGATAGTAGATAACAGGGCAGTATTACTTAAACTTAGGAACCCAGCGAAGGTGACGCAGATCATCCCTAAAAGTAAGGAGTTGTCTGGCAACAGAGTGGTAGTTAACTGGGGCATAGAAGAGGCCCGTGTACTAAAGAACTTAGATATAAACATACCTTCCCCGATACGTTCGAGGTACGAATGGACAGGTAAGCACGAACCTATGAGGCACCAGAGGACAACCTCTGAGTTCTTTACGCTACACAAGCGCGGGTTCTGCTTTAACGAGCAGGGTACGGGCAAGACCGCCAGCGCCATATGGTCTGCGGACTATCTGCTAAATGAGGGCCACATCAACCGCGTATTAGTGATATGCCCTTTGTCTATTATGCACTCGGCGTGGGTGGACGATCTGTTTACTTTTGCCATGCACCGTACGGTAGATGTTGCTTACGGCCCAGCCGCCAAGCGCAAGGAGATCATAGAACGTGGTGCAGAGTTTGTGATAATCAACTACGACGGTGTAGAGATAGTAGCTGACACCATAGCCAACGGCGGGTTTGACTTGGTAATCGTGGATGAAGCTACTCACTATAAGAACCCTCAGACCAAACGATGGAAGACCCTTAGCAAGTTATTAACTTCAGATACGTGGTTGTGGATGATGACCGGCACGCCAGCAGCACAAAGCCCGTTGGATGCCTACGGTCTGGCTAAACTTGTTAACCCTAATTCAGTACCACGGTTCTTCAGTGCCTTTAGAGATCAAGTCATGTACAAAGTGACCAACTTCAAATGGGCGCAGAAAGAAACCGCAACGGACACAGTATACAACGCACTCCAACCCGCTATACGGTTTACTAAAGAAGAGTGCCTAGACCTACCAGACATGGTTTATGTAAAACGAGAAGTAGAACTTACCCGACAACAGACTAAGTACTACAAAGAACTTAAAAATAAGATGGTCATGCAAGCGGCGGGGGAGCAGATAACTGCCGTAAACGCAGCGGTAGGTATGAACAAGCTATTACAAATATCAGCCGGTGCCGTATACACCGATGACGGAGGCTCTTTAGAGTTTGATATTAAGCACAGATACAAGGTACTGCGTGAGGTCATAGACGAATCAAGTAAGAAGGTACTCGTGTTTGTGCCGTTCAAGCACGTTATAGACATACTATCTGAGAAGCTAAAGGCTGACGGTATACCTACAGAAGTAATTCGTGGGGACGTTTCAGGTACTAAGCGCACCGAGATATTCAAACGATTTCAAACTGAAGACACTACTCAAGTCCTTGTAATACAACCGCAGGCTGCTGCACATGGTGTTACGTTAACCGCTGCGAATACAGTGGTGTGGTGGGGGCCGACCAGTTCTTTAGAGACGTACGCACAAGCTAATGCTCGTGTCCATAGGAAGGGGCAAGACCATAAGTGTACGGTGGTACAGCTACAAGGTTCGGCGGTGGAGAAGCGAGTATACTCACTACTAGATAATAGAATAGACGTACATACAAAAATGATAGATCTGTACAACGAAATACTTGATTAAGTCATTACTTGGCACTATAGTATCTTATAAGGCATATGGAGAACCTAAATGATTGATACTGAGCAGAGTATGCTTACTAAGCTGACTGAAACGTATATTAAAATCAGAGCCAAGCGTAAAGAAATTCAAGCTGCTTTTGATAAAGAGTACGAGCGGTTAGGTAGCCAGCAAGACCTTGTAAAGCAAAAACTCATGGATCACTGTAAAGAGCATGGGGTGGAGAGTGTAAAGACAGACGCAGGTTTGTTCTACCGCACCACAAAAACTAAGTACTGGACTGATGACTGGGAAAAGATGCACGAATTTGTTGTTGCAGAGAATGTACCCCAGTTACTAGAACGCCGCGTTTCGCAGAAAGCTATAGCGCAATACTTAGAAGAAAACCCAGATAAGTTACCCAAAGGGCTTAACAGTGTTACTGAATACACAATAAATGTGAGGAAGAAGTAGTGGAATTAGAACCATATGTAGAAATAGAAGACGTAGCAAAGCACCTACGAGTGTCCGTGTCTACGGTTCGGGCATGGTTGCGGCAGAATAAAGTACCCAGCAACACGTACGTGAAGATAGGTAAGACCTACAGGTTTAAGTTGTCACACGTAGATAAGGCATTACTAAACTCTGTTACAGATAAAACGCCAGACTCTGTGTACGCTGACGCAATTGGCGATGTAATGTCTGAATTCGAGGATCAATAATGTCTGAAGGTACTTTCAGGCGTATTAGTATCAGGGGTGGGGAGTTCCGCAAAGTAATTAAAGGGGATGAACGCCTTATAAAGTCTAATAGCTTAGACGTAGTTATAGTTAATGCCGCAGGTGTAGGGCGTATGTTCTACAACAACGAGTACGGTGCCGGTAGGTCATCATCTCCAATCTGCTGGTCATCTGATACTACTGTACCTGACCAAGAAGTCCCCGAAGATACTAGACAGGCTAGGCGGTGCATGGACTGTACTCAGAATATAAAAGGTTCTGGTAATGGTAATGCCCGTGCTTGCAAGTTTTCTCAGCGGATAGCTATCACTTTAGATGGCACACCCGACGAGATTTACCAGATGCAGTTACCAGCAAATGCTTTGTTCGGTAACGCAACGCGAGGGTGGATGAGTATGCAAGACTATGCAAAACATCTTGCTAAACATGACACCTCCGTCATAACCGTAGTCACCAAGATACAATTTGAGGACGATGGTTATATCCCAAAACTTCGGTTTAGACCTGTAAGGGTATTAAAACCAGAAGAGCTAGAAGAAGCCGTGGAAATGAGCGAACACTCAGATACTGCACGGGCGTTGGCTATGTTACCCCCACCAAGAAGTTGGGATAACGAGTCGCCGTTTGGCGTGGTAGAAGGGTTTGTTCACGGCACGACAATTTAATTTAGGAGAACTAAAAATGAGCGAAGTCTCAATGAACTACATGATAAGTAATGTAGAAGCGATGTACCCCAAGCTGAATAGAACTTACAAGTTCGATAATAAAGAGCAGCGTAGTGTTCCTTGCGAACCTTTGGATGACGGTTCGGAATACTCAGTGAATTTCCGTATGTCTCAAGATCAGGCTAAGAATCTGTTTAAGGCTATGTCTGCGGCTTATAAAGCTAAGAGAGAAGATAGCTGGCCTGAGAAGATTGAAATACCGTTTAAGAAAGAAGAAGACGGTACGTTCACCCACAAAGCCAAGTTGAAAGGCGCGTACGGTAAAGATGTTACCCGTGCTCCTATGCAAGTGGATTCTACAAATGTTAGGTTGGGCGGTGACTTCTTGTTAACCACAGGCAGCACGGTCAACATTAACATGGCTCTAAATCCCTATACTGGATCTATGGGTACAGGCGTATCTCTACGTTTGAAGGCCGTGCAAGTTATTACTTACAAGCCTATGGAGAACACCTCTCCGTTCGGTGTAGTTGAAGGTGGGTTTACCGCTGAAGCTAGTGAAGATGTAAGTCCCTTTGGAGAAGTCGCTGTCGCTGTTGCTGTTGCTCCTCCTGCCCCACCTGCCGCTGTTGTAGCTGATGAGGACGATTGGGGCGACGATACCGCTGACACTGCGGTAGCTGAACCGAAGAAAGTTGTTAAGAAGTCCGCACCAGCCAAAGTTGCAAAAGACGAGTTGGCTGACGTACTAGCGGATTGGGACGATTAACCGCTAACAACTCCCCCCGTGGATAGGATCTCCGAAGAGGGTGTTTCGGCACCCCTGCCACGGTGTCTCTCGGTTTTGGATAAATAAGTATGGATACAAATACATTTTTGAGGAGGGCAGTTAGTGATGAGGGTCTCTACTGCATGTTTACTTCTCGTATGTCGGATCAACGTCGGGTTCAAAAATTTTATGATTCATTAGACGAACTAGCATTAGATGCAAAACAATTTGATGATGATGGGTACGATGTATATTTCGCCCTTGCATCTTTCGATGAAAGTGGCTCTCGAAAAGTAAGTAACGCTAAACTTCTTAAAGCGTTCTTTTTAGATTTAGACTGTGGGCCAAGCAAAGACTTTGTAAATCAGAAAGCGGCTTTAGATGCGCTACGTACATTCTGCTCGGCTACTAAGCTACCTAAGCCCTACGTAGTTAACTCTGGTCGTGGGATACATGCGTACTGGTTCTTGACTGAGCCTGTCGCCAAAGATGATTGGGTTCCAGTCGCGGAACAACTAAAGAAGTTATGTAAAGAACGTGGGTTATTAGCTGACCCTGCGGTTACGGCGGATGCAGCTAGGGTATTACGTGTAGTAGGTACGCACAATCACAAGTCATCACCCCCATCTCCTGTACTGGGTATAGGGGTAAACTCACCTCCAGCGGTAGACTTTGATAAGTTTGCTAAGTTGTTGGGTATGGATGAGATACCAGTTCCTAAGAAATATACTCCTGCTCCAGCAAGTGCAATGATGCGTGCGCTGATGGGCAACACCAATACTTCGTTCAGAGAAATTCTAAATAAGACTAGGCAGGGTAAGGGGTGTGAGCAGATTAAACTTATCTACAAAGATAGGGATAATTGTTCTGAACCTTTGTGGAGAGCGGGGCTGTCTATAGCTAAGTTCTGCACCGATGCTGACAAGGCAGTACATAAACTCTCTGATGGGCATGAAGGTTACTCAGCGGAAGCTACTACCGAAAAAGTTAACCTTATAAAAGGCCCGTATCTATGTGACAAGTTTGACGAGTTTAGCCCTGACGTGTGCAAGAACTGTATGCACTGGGGGAAAATAAAATCTCCGATAACACTAGGTAACACCATCATAGAGGCTACTGCGGAAGACAATGTGGTCGAGTCTCACTCCGCTACGTTGGCTAATGCGCCAGTGCAAAGCTACACAGTGCCTACATACCCCAGCCCATATTTTAGAGGTGCCAACGGTGGGGTGTACGTACGGTCATCTAATGCCGATGGTGACATTGATGAGAAGATCATTTACCACAATGATCTCTACGTAGTTAAACGGGTACGTGATGCAGAGATAGGCGAGGCTATAGTTATGCGCCTACACCTACCCAAAGACGGGGTGAGCGAGTTCACCGTACCCTTAACCGCAGTTACTTCTCGTGAAGAGTTTCGTAAGCACATGTCTATGCGCGGCGTTGCTGTGAGTAAAATGGATGAAATTATGCAGTACACAACAACTTGGGTTAACGAATTACAGGCTACTGTAGTAGCTGATGAAGCCCACCGTCAGTTTGGCTGGACGAGCGACAAGATGGAGTCGTTTATAGTAGGTAATCAAGAGGTGTTTGGGGATCGTATATCGTTTAACCCTCCAGCCTCTACTACAGTGGCTATGTTCCCTGCCTTTGATCCGAAAGGTACATTAGACGCTTGGATGGAAATGGCTGACTTCTTAAACGTAGAAGGGCAGGAGGCGTACCAGTATGTCATGGGCGCATCTTTCGGGTCTGTGCTGATGGAGCTTATGCCCGTAGCATGTTCGGCGTTTCACATTCACAGTAAAGATTCCGGTCTAGGTAAGACCACCGCATTAGAAGCAGCCCTTACTCCTTGGGGTGACCCATCAGAGTTACTGCTGGGTAAAGAAGATACGTATAACACCAAGATGAATAGAGGTGAGGTTTACCACAGCATACCGTTGTTCCTAGACGAACTTACTAACCTATCCCCTAAAGAACTTAGTAACTTAGCGTACCAGTACGTGAGCGGTAGGCAGCGTAGACGACTAACAGGTAGTGCAAACGTAGAACGGTATAACGGATCAGCTTGGAGCTTCACTTCTGTATCTACTGGCAACGTCAGCCTTATTGAGAAGATAGGATTATACAAGCAAGCACCGAAAGCAGAGGCACAGCGGATACTAGAGTACAAGGTAGACCGCTTGTTTAAGACCGCTGGTAGCAAGGGCAGTACGGATAAGTGGGCATTAGACGTTCAAAAGAACTGGGGCCATGCAGGTATACCGTTCGTACAGTACGTTATAAACAATTTGGACGAGGTTAAAAAGCTATTAAGTGCCGTACAGAAGCGTATAGATAAGCGTGCCGTGCTTACATCAGAAAACCGATTCTGGTCAGCAGGTGCTGCGTGCTCTATTACAGCTTTGATTCTATGTAGACGTATGGGGCTGCTTAACTATGACCCAGAAAAAGTATGCGCGTGGATAGTTACCGTACTGAAGCGTAACAAGAATGCTGTTACTGACATGAACGAATCAGTAGAGCAGATACTTAACGACTACATAGCGGAACATTGGAATAACGTACTGTGGATAAAGAGCACGGATGACCGTCGTAAACAGAATGGCAACGGTATTGACTCGTTGATAATACCTGACGCGGTTCCCAAGGGTAAGTTTGTAGCTAGGTACGAGACCGATGTGAAGAAGGCGTACTTGTTACCTAAACCGTTGAAGGAGTGGTGCGGTAAACAGCAGATAAACTTTTCATCTTTTTACGACGACCTAAATAAGAAGCTAGGTGCTAAGAAGTCCAAGATACGTTTGAGTAAGGGTACGCACATGGATTTGCCCCCTACTGATGTAATCGTAGTTGAGTTTACGGTAGAAGAGGTACAAGAAGAGGTAGAGTTTGATATGGAGAATGTAGACGATGAGTAAGAATTTTTTAGCGGCAATACGTGCCCAGAACAAAGCATTGGAAGTGGGTAGGGAACGAGGCAAACGTGCGTACGAAAATGAACCAAACATCACAGTTCGTGAAGAGCGGGGTAAGTTTCGCCGTAACCTAACACCAGAAGAAATTATGTTGGTGTTAAACGCGCAGGAGAAAGGCATACCAAGGGCTAAGATAGCCCAGCAGACTGGATTAAAACCTGCTGCGGTGTACAACATATCGTACAGATACGAGTTGACTCGCGTTGGAGGGTACAAAGTCTTAGGTAGAGATGACTAAAAAAGGCACCGTGAGCAGGGGGGTTATCAAGCACGATGACCTTAACCCAGACGGTGTTCGTGTAGTAGTAAACTGGGAGGGTATGGTGATAGGGGCATCTGTGTTCGTACCCTGCATTAATACCGCACTAGCCACTAAAGAACTTAAAGGTATAGTAAGTTCTAAGGGTTGGGAATCAGTGACTCAAGTACGTGTAGAGGACAACAAACTAGGCGTGCGTCTGTGGAGAACTCTGTGATAGCATTATCAGGCAGTGCAATGCTGCTGGTTCTCCATAACCGGCCCACCCTTCGGGGTGGGTTTTAATAGTTTAAAAACCAAGGTGTATCTTCAAGTTGATCTTCCACCTCTTCTGCATAAGCTCTTAAAGAAGGACTTAGTGTCACGCCGTTATACATGGTTGTAGAAGTCTTAGCGTGCATCTTCATAGACCGTTTAAGGCTATCAGGCGTAATTACTGCCTCTTTACCTTTACCAGAGTGTCTTTGATTATGTTCCATAATCTCTTCCATTACATCAGAAGGGTCTTCTCCCATACGAATAGCTATGTAGTACCGCTTCATCAATACTGACTTGCGTTTAGATACTGTGGTGTCTATCTTCTTCAGGTCTTGGTTACGCTCTTGTGCGTTTGAGTACTTGGCAGGAGCATACCCAAAGAACTTAGCAGTTAACTCTCCAGCGTTCATATCGTCAGTAATTGGATCGCCTCTACGAGTAAGGGCACCCTCCTGCCCAAACCTAACTGATTGTAATATGTTACGGAGAAATGCTGGTGACATAGCTTCTACACCCCTTTGCATTTCACCGCCCATAACATCTCCATACCCCCGCCCAATAGAAGATGCGTACCCTAGTGCTGGGCCACCTATGAGGTCTACAAACTCTTCTTTGTTAGACTTGTTAAAGTCATACTTGTTGTTACCTAAGATTAAGTTGGATAGTCCAATACGTGTTGCTACGTCTACTTCTGCCCCTGCGAAAGCAGTAAGGTACTGCACGCCCCCTTTATATAAGGGATCACCTAAGTATTGACGAGTTAGCGCATCAGCATCTTCTTCTTCGTCATCGTATAAGAATAGGTCAGCTAGTCCTTGTGCAATTCCAACTATGGTAAGGCCTTGCACTCCTGTTAAAGCAAGTACAGCTCCTTGGCTTGCAATAAACTGTTTTCTAGCTATACGTATACTTTCAGCGTCTAGCCCGTTCTCTTTAGCTTGTTTCAGAGCCGCCTTAGCCATCATAAGCTGGTTGTAGTACATGGTGAAGCCATAGGTTTTAAACATCATACCCGCACGCTGTATACCCGACTGAGCGAAACGTGGTGCGGTGTTTAATCCAGCACCGCCATTTAACTGTGCGGTATCGTGCAAAGCTGTAGCCATAGCCGCCCTTTGCTTTTCGGCATCCGTAAGTTTGTCTTCGTTCTTAGCTTTGTTAGGGTTGGTGTTTAGCCTAGCCATTTCATTTAAGAATGCGCCTACTATGGTAGCCTGCCTGTTAAACCGTTCAACTGTATGGAAGGGCAACGCTGACCACTTGTTAAACTTATCAAGGAAGTTATTTAACCCAGAGGCTTTAGGGTCTGCGGCAAGCTCTAAACCTAGTTGATCGGCAAACAAAGATCGGTTTAATAGGCTTCTATCAGAAGATTCTTGTACCAAGTCAAGCATCATACCTAAGAACTCTTTCTTTGACATAGACTTGGTTTTACCGCCCGCCGCAGGCATCTGGTAATAGTTCTTTTCGTCTACTATGTCTTCACGTATTTGCAGTTGGCCTTCTGCATCTGCTGCGTAGTAGTTATCTATAGAAGGCATATAGCTGTTAAGTACATCCTTCTCTCCTTCTACAAGAGCGGTGCTTCCGTACGGAGTAACTTTGTGCGCCAAACCGCTACCTGTAAAGAACTTAGCACCCATAGCCATAGCGGCTGCGGCGGTTGCTGCGTCGGTTCTGCCCGCAAGAAAAGGCAGAATAACCGTAGGTATAGAAGCCGCGTTGTTTAATGCCCCCGCTACGCTAAACCCTAGCGTACCGAAAAAAGCAATTTTATTACCCATGATAGCTAATCTATCTATCCACGAACTAGGAGGGTTTAACGTAAGCTCTACCCGCTTGCCAACCTCTTTAAGTAATATGTTACCGCCTCTACCTTTTATTGTACCGTTCGCAACACCCGCTTTAACTTCTTCCTCTATATTCTGCGCTATTTTACGTATTTCCTGTGCGCCTTTTATAGCTTCAACACGCCTAGCCAAACCGTAGCCCTTTACGTTAAACGCACGCATCGCGTTGTCCGCAGCACCTAACTTGTTTTCTCGTTTGCGGAATGCTTTTAGAAACGAAGACTCAGGTACAGACTGTATAAAGTCATTAACAATACCGTCTATAGTCTCTTGTTTTTTGTCTTTAGCCTCTTTCGTGTCTGCGGGAATACTTGCGTTTAAGGTCTTAATAATTTCTGAAACAAAAGACGTAGGAGGTATATCACTGCTAGTCAGCTTCATTGACTCAATACTTTCTTTTCGCTCAATGCCCGTTATCGTATACCCGTCAAAATCATCTGCTTCTAGTGCAGTGTATGCCCTATCTCTAGCGGCAGGACTTTCAAATGCCTCCACAGTTACTTCGATGGGGCCATTAGTAGGCTTCACGTAATACTTTAACCAGTAGTCTCCTTCACGCAGTAGTGGGAAGTACGGTTCAATTTTGCTTCTATCGAATATGGTTTTCAGCAAGGCGTTAACATTTTTAGTATCCGCAGATTCACCCGCAGCATCTTTTATACGCCCTTTTAGCGCGGCTTGCATATCGTCCATTATCTCTTCGTACGCTGTACGTAGCTGAACGTAAGCTGCTTGACCGTCAGGCCCAAGGTTGTTCCAAGCAGGTCGCTGCGCGTCCCAGATTGCCAGTTTATTTGCGTTGTTTTTGTAGTAATCGCTGTCTTTAGACGGGTCTACTCTGTCCATCGTGCTGTCAGTTGTTAACTCATCAAAGGTTTTAATTACCTCGCCGTTCTTGTTAGCGGCGGCGGCTTTCTTTAATTTGCGGGTTATGTCATTGGCAGTGGCGGTTAACTTGCTGTTTATACGAGCTATTCTAGCGTTCTGTTTCTGAAAGGCCACATCAAGATCGGCTACAGACTCTACACCAAGTATACTACTTGCTTGGTCAGCAAGGGCTTGCATGTTTAAGAACCCTGCTAAAAACCCCGAACCTTCGCGGACAGCTACATCCCCTGCTTTACTGCTCGTGTCCTCAATATCGGTTCCAAATAAGAACTTAGCACCTTTATCTAATGCTTCAGAGCGTGTTTTTTTAAGTTCACGTACCGCGTCTCTACCCGTATTCTCTTTTATTACTTCTGGTACTTTGCCTTCTTTAATAGACATAAGAAGTTTACCGGCATCTCGATTTTCTGGTGCCGGGGCTAATATTGCATCAATCAATTCGTCTACTACTGCATCAGTGTCGCGCTTCTTAGAGGACATACCTACTAAACGACGAAAGATGTTACGTATTACGTCCAGTACATCTTGCAGTACAGATGCCGAAGTGGTCGTAGACATACCCGCTAGTTCATTACGAAATTTAGGGTTAGCCATAAACTCTGCTACGAACTCGTCTAAAGATTGTGAACCGTAGTAAGAATTTAATTGGTCTTTTGTCTCGTCGTATATCTTCTGTAGCCGTTTGGTAGTACCGGCTTTAGGATCGGCAAGTGATTCGGATACACCAGCGTGAGCAGTCTCGTGCAAGATAGTATGCGTATTAACACCGTAGTCTTTATCAAGAGTTATGGTATTGGTCTTAGGATCAAATATACCTGCTGCCGGTGTGCCATCATCGTTAGTTAAATTTTCAACTACTTTTATTCTAGTCGTACCCCTACCTGCGGTATCAAGTAGCTTTCTAGCGTATCGTTTTATAACTGGGTTAGGGTGGTGTCTGACTAAGTAACTTAGCGCGTAGGGTAAACTAGCAACCGTCTCCGATGGGTTTCTCAGCACGGCATCTATAACTTGCTGCGGCGTTACTTCTAGGCTTTCAATGGCGTTCTTGGGTAACGAAAGGATATTGTAAGCCTGCTGTTGAGCCTCCCTATCATTTTTACGAGCCATTCTAGCCGCATCTTGATCTTTTGGAGATAACGTAGCAATGTCAGCTTCAAAAGCAGCGTTTGCTTGATCGTCAGATATATTTATCCCCTCATCAAGGTCAGGGTTATAGTACGCTTTGTTAGTAGCAGTGGCCTTTTGCCCTACAGCAATTTTTGCTTGTTTTTTGCGGGTAGCGTTTGCAGCCGCTATTTCATCGGCATCACGAGGTACTCCTTGAGACTTTTTCTTTTTACCCGACTCAGCTAACTTCTTTATTTTAGTTAACGTCCTTTTATCTGAGTCAGTTAGTGTTTTAGGGTCTTTGTTTACTACGGCTTTAAACTGTTTGGTTGTAGTCCTCTTATCCGCTATTTTACTTCTACTAGCAGCATCTTTTGCTGTATCGAACGCTTCTTGTACTTTGGTTTTACCCTCTGTAGATAGGTTCTTATTCGCCCATGAAAGTACTCGCTGTGCCTCTACCTTACCCATACCCCTAAAGAAAGCGGCTTCGCCTAGAGGCTGTGCTTTTAATTCGTTTCTTTCGGTTCTGTATTTGTCTGCATTTGTAGATACATCATAATTAGCAAGAGTAAGCCCGTTTGCAATATCTCCAGTAACTGCACCGGCTTCTAAATAGGTACGTACAGCATTTTGTTCTTGCCATGCCTCTAGGGGCACATCTTTAGGTCTGTCTTTCTGGCTGGTAGTTTTTGTAACTGCGTCTATAGCAGCCCTATCCGCCGCCGATAAGTCTTTTAGCGTAGATGTTTCAGCAACCACATCTTTAAACTCTAAACTTTCTGGAGCGCGTTTGCCTTCAACAAACTCTTTGTCGTACGCTAAGTTTAACGTGTCTTCGGCAGCTTTAAGTTCTTCAGGCGTACCCGTAGTTCTAGCTGTATCTAAGTCTACCTGCGCCTGTTCAAATTCAGATTTAGGTCTAACTAATTCTTCTGCTTCTTGTTGTAGCCTAAGTTGAGCGTCGTATTCTTCTCGCGCATTTGCTAAGAGTTGGTTATTACCTCTAACAAACATACGCGCTTCTGTGTTTATTTGTTTTGGAGTTCTTTGCGCTTCTATAGGTAACTTTGCGTTTTCAACCATCAACTCAGCTTCTATATCTTGAAGCGTGGGTGTACCTTTTTCTAAATCAACTACTTGCTTTCTAAGAATCTCTACGTCGTTTGCAAGTGTAGGGTCGCCATACAAAAATTCTTGTTGTTCTTCGGTAGTAAGACTATCTAATACAGCTTTCTTTTGTGCATTGGGGCTTACGTTTTCAAACTGCTTCTTGCCCTTTCCATATACCGGCGTTTGTATAGCTTTAATTTTTTGGTCAAATTGTTGTTGCTGAGATTCTGACAAGTCATCGTATACATCAGAGTCAAAACCCTCAAACAACTCAGTACGTAAAGCCTGCCGCTCTTCAGTTAGTGGAGCACGCTGTTCTCCTGTTCCAGCAGTAGTTCCTCCAACGCCTGATCCAGATCCGTCCACTGGGCCTCCGACAGGTGTGTCAGTCGCCACGGTATTTTTACCGACTGTTCCGTCTCCCACGCCTCGAATATTATCTGCATCGCCTGTTCCACTTCCTGCTGTGACAGGTTTTCCTTCGGTTGCGGTAGTTGTATTACTTTGCCCATCAATAACTACTCCTTCGTCTGACTCTGCATCAGTGTCGAGCGCGGGTGCTTCTGCGGCTGCTTCTGCTGCTCCCGCTTCTTGTAATTGAGCTTCTACTTCTGCATCTGTAAGTTCTTCTACTACCGCAGGTGCAGTAGTATCGGCTTTTTTATTGGCTTGGGTTAATGCTCTTTGTTCTTCTTGAGGAAGTGCTGCCCGTCTAGTTAAAAACTCTGCTACGTTACCCTCTACCGTATCATCTAAACTTCCATCGTCATTAAAAACTAAACCTTTAAACAACTTAGCGCGTACAGCTTCTACGTCTACCGGCGCTGACACTTCTTCTGCGGCAGCTAGAACCTCTGGGTCTACAGCGGTTTCATCTGCAATTAACTCACTTTTACCTTCTGTACTATCATCAAGCAGTGGTGCTTGGGGTGCAGTTTCTTCTGTGGTTTCTTCTGTAGGGCTTGCTCTACGTCTACCTCCGGGCATCAAGATCATCACGGCTTGCATGATTGCACCCGCTGCACCACCGTACCCAAATGCTGTGCCTGTACCTTCTATTAGCTCTGCTTCTGGGTTATACCCTTGTGCGGCTAAGTTCTGCCCCATCTCTTGTATAGCTTCTTCGCCTGCTTCTATAGCGCCAGTACCAGCAATACGTTTTGCCGCAGCTCTACTTAATATACTTTCTACTACGTCAGGGCCGAGCTTATTAGATAAGTTCTTTAGTGGTTGTACAGCGGCTGCGGGCAGTAGTCGAGCACCGGGTATGGCTTGTAATGCACCGAGCGGTGCTGCCTTTAATATAGCTAGGTTACGTTCGTCTTCGGTAGTACCAAACTCGCGGGCACGTTCACTTGCCTCACCAGCAGAAGCTGCTATACCCGAAAGAATACCTGCGCCCGTACCTGCAATAGCAGCAGACCCCCCAAGAGGTACAGCGCCAAGCGCAGCAGCGCCTGTGACACCAAGAGCGCCAGCAATAGAACCTAAGCCAGAACTTATGTTGTACGTAATAGAGTCAGTATCACCACCTTCAGGACGTAGGTAGTCTGCTGCGGCTTTAATCTTATCGCGTGCAGCTAGTTCTGCTTCTTCATCAAGTAAAGCAACAGCGCCAAGCCCCGCCATCTCACCAAAACCTACAGCACCAGCACCGAATCCAGAGGTTACATTTTCAAAGAACCCCGGATCTTTGGGCGGGCGTTCTACTAATGTAGCTCGTCTCCTACTAAGCTGCATTTCTCTTTCAATATCTTCCGCAGTGGGGGTGAAAGATGCTGTTGCTTTGCGTATAGCCTCACGTATACGCCCTGCTTTTACTGTATCTCCCCTAGCTTCATATATGGCTAAGGCTTCTTTCGCTTGGGCTATTGAAGGCATATGTTAAATCCCTAATGCAGCTTTTATATCATCTACTGCCGCATCATTTGAAGGTACATCATCCCCCCCCGCTTTGTTTATTAAGGCGGAACGTGTCTCTTCTGCGGCTGTTATCGCCTTCTTCAGTTTAGCAACTTGCTTAACGTACTCAGGGTCTAATAAAGCATTAGACTGTGCTTCCGCTATTTGTTTACGTTCGTCTTCATCTAAACCTAGCGGATTACTAGCGTACCTAGTATACAGCTCTAGCGGTATAGCTCTTTGAAGATAGATGTTCTCAAAATTTTGTAGCTGCGCTTGCATAGACTCAATAGAACTTGTTAGCTGTCCTGACGCTGTTGCTGCTTCACCAGCCGTCATTGTACTGTCTTCTATAGCTCTGCGTCTTACGTCACTTAATTTTAATAAAATCCCGTCTAATTTGTCATCACCTTTTACTGCATCTTCAAACGCATTTCTTGCGTTCTCTTGGTCTCTTTCATTTAATGTGCTAAATGCGGTGGCTAACTGCCTATCGTTTTGAGAGTTTCTATCTAAGGTCTTGTTATACGCCGCTACAGCTTTTTCACCAAGCGTATTGTTAAGAGTTACTTGCTCTTGCCGAATTACGTCGCGCTCACCTTGGTACGTATCTTCTAACCCTCTAATGCCAGCATCTTGTGCTAGGTACTCTTGTCCAGCAGCAGCAATACCTTCTTTGCCTTGCCTAGAAGCTATACCAATAAAACGATTAAATGGATCAGATAGTTGTTCTTCTTGCTTATCGTACTTACTTCTAAGTTCTTGTAGCCTGCTGGTATTGATACCGCGACTTTCTTCTTCTCTATACAAGTCTCTAATACGTTTAGCTTCTGTGTCTGGGTCGCGCTGTGTACTTGCTAACTTACTAAGAATACCTGTTAACTCCTCACTTCTTGCTGGCGGCTCGTATGCAGGGCGAGGCTCTGCTGTTCTTTTTAATAACGCATCCAAATACGGGTCGCCCGTAGCCGAAGTAGGTGCATCGGCTTTTTCTGCTTCTTTAGCTTTAACCATTTCAGGAGTCATCATAACTCCACCACCGGGTTTTTCACGTGGGGCTAAAACTCCACCGCCGGGTTTGATAGGCTGACTAGGTGCCATAGAGGGAGGTAGAGTTAAACCAGCGTTAACGTCAAAGGGTATATCTACATCATCAACAGAAGAGCCAGCAGAAGAGGCAGCAGGAGGTTGCCCAGCTATACCTGTTTTCTCTATTTCTTCTTCGTCATCACTTAACAAGTTCTTAGCTGTAATCCCACCAATTGTTGCTCCTCCTATAGCCGCTCCTTTTCTGGGATCGTATACTCTTGTTGTAGCATCCCCTACTGTTTTCATATCGCCTAACTTTAAGTTCTTATTTGGAACCGATTTTGTTACCGCTCTAACTGCTAAGTCCTTTGCTTTTGTCGCTAGTCTTTGGGCAGTAGGGTTGGCTTTGAGCATGTCATACCCTTTTTTACCTATCCTATACGCACCTAACGCGCCTCTACCCGCAGCGCCTGCCACTTGCCCTATAACAGGAATAAGCGATACACCTATCAAAGCAGCGTCAACTGGATTTTCTACTATCCAGTTACCTACATCAGATCCAAATTCTGATGCTAAGTCTGCATAACTTACAGTCTCTTCTGCTTCTACTGGGCCTTTGCCGTCTGAGCCATTATCAAACGCAACAATCCCACCACCAGCTAGTTTAACTGGGCCAGCTTGACTAGCTATACCACCACCACCGCCTTGTGGGCCTTGTGGGCCTTGTGGCATCTGTGCGTTTTGCGCCATCTGCTGGCCTGCTATACCTGCACGCTCGACTACATCACCTTCACTTGGGCCTACACCTAAGTCCTTAGCGGCTTCCTGTCGGTACTGCCCCATAAGACCTTCTTCTAGTTGGTCTTTAACGGTTTGGGGGTTGCCCTGCTGCTGCATAGCCATATTACGTTTGGCTGCTTCCATGTCAGTTTGCATTTTTTGCATGGCAAGAAGGTCTATAAGCTCTTTCGACATGTTGGCACGTTTTTGCAACCCTTCTGGATTACCTGCGTAAGCATCCATTGTGCGTTCAATCTGTTGCATAGGGTTATTCATCGTTTGTTCCTTCAGCTGCCGGGATGCCTCTAAGCAAGTTTATATACGCACCAAGCCCACCGGCACCGCCCATTAACTCGTCAAAACTAGACGGATCAATGTAAGAGTTTTGTCGTGCGCTAACTGGAAGCCCCTGTAGCATTGATTGCATAAACTTTAGTTGCTCGTAAGGATACTGTTGTTCTTGCTGGTACTGTAAGTAGTCAGCGGTAATACCTTCTTGTTCTATCTTACGTTGATCGCCACCCGCTCTGTCTATAGCAGATAGGGCATCAAGACCGTAACGGCGATCAGATTCCTCACCAGTAACTCTACGGCGTTCTTCTTCATTAAACTGATTTCTACGATCTTCATCAAACTGCATATCACGGTCAGTTTCAGTATTAAACTGCCTTCTACGGGTGTCATCAAAAGTAGCTTGTCGGTCAGCCTCAGTATTAAATTGTCCCCTACGAGCCGTCTCGTCACCACGTAACCCAGCTTGTTCTTTGTTGAACTGATCTATGCCAACTTCAGCGATACGCTGGCGCATCTCTTCTTCAGTATTAAACTGACCCATTCTAGTATCGCGGTCATCCATCAGGCGTTTCTGTTCAGTGTTGAACTGCCCTTGGGCTGTATCAAATGCGCGGGCATAACCTTTACCAGTAATATCGGCAACATTCTGCCCAAAGTTACGGCCTGTTTCTGCATCCATAAGAGCTTGGCGTGACCCACCAAACGCACCAGCTTGAGTTAGTCTACTAGCATCTGCTAAACGACTTTTCTCCATTTCTCTACGTGCTGTATCTAGCTGTGGGTTTAGTGCAGCTTGTAGGTATGGGTTCATGTACTGCTGGGCAGCTTGAGCGTTAAATGCTTGTGGGTTGTAGTCGTTTTGAAATCTGTTCATGCCCATACCGGACATATCAGCAGAACCAGCGGTGAATCCCGGCGTGTACCCTTGTCCAGCAGCACTGCCAAAACCAAAAGATCCCGGCCCACTACCAAAGCCAAAACTACCAATGCCAGTTTGTTGGTTAGGGTCTAACGCATTATAGCCCGCAAAGGCTTTATCTTGTAAGCCAGAAGAACCAGCGGTAAGTGGGCCTCCGTAAGCCTGATAAGGTTTACCAGCTAAAGCTTGGGTTTTACCCAACATGTCAGTAACGTAATCACCCGACCATTCGGCTAGGCTATCTGAGCCGCCCGCTGCGCCTGTGGGTGTAGTATTAACTGGTTTTTGACCCATGATTTACGCCCTCTTCTTTGTTAATGTCTTTAGCACCTTAGTGACATCAATGTTCTTTTGTTGTTTCTCAGTGCCAGTACCTTGCTTACGTACCATAGCCATAAAATCATCTAAGGCTTTTGCACCGGCATTAGAGTTGCCATTACCTAAAAGAGCTACTAGATCGGCAGGTAGTACGTACTCACCATCACTTAGTCTAGCTTCTTGTACGCCGTCAATGTTAGCTTTCACTTCGTCAGCTTGCCCATCAGAATTACCGTTAAGATAGCCAACTTCACCACCTTCAGCAAACATCCCACCAATACCACCCATACCTTCTAATATTTTAGAGTAGTCTACAGGAGGTGTAGGTCTGGTCTGCCTTGGTGGTAAGTTCGGCATAGGTTGAGGCCGCTTTGGTGTAGGTCTGGTCTGCCTTGGTGGTAAGTTCGGCATAGGTTGAGGCCGCTTTGGTGTAGGTCTGGTCTGCCTTGGTGGTAAGTTCGGCATAGGTTGAGGCCGCTTTGGCATATCCCTTGGTATAGGTACAGGTACAGGTTGAGGTTGCCTTGGTGGTAGCTTAGGCATACCCATTGGCGGTGGCTGCATAGGAGAAGGTATAGGTTTACTTTTTCGCTGCCCTTTACCCGGGTCAAAATCCCCTTTACCCGGAGGTAGGCGTGGCGCAGGTGCAGTAGGATCGCGTGGTGGCACCTTACCTTTCATTGCTTCTTTGAGCCTTTCAGATATGTCACCACCTTCAGTAACAGGTGCAGATTTAACATCGCCTAATCTTTCAAGTATGTCTTCAGTTTGTTGACCGGGCGCTCTTTGATCTTTGTATTTAAGCTCACCTTTCTGGTAAGAACTGTATGCGTCTTTGTAGCCTTGAGGTAATTCTGAACTCTTCCATGTTTTTGGAGACGGTCGCCCCGTCATACCGTTTGTTGTAGTGCCTGTGTAAGTGTCTGTTTCTGGGTCATAACTGTTAACGGTCATACCGCCCATGTCATAGCCGTAGAATGCAGCATCGTACACCCCACCATCTGAGCCAACTTGGTAATCCGGTTCGGGCCTTTTGTATTTTGGAGGTAACGCTTGCTGTGGCTGTGCTTCACCACCTTGTTGTTTTTGCAGCATTGCGAGTACCGCTTCTATATCAAAATTACCGCCTCTAGGCGGAGAAGGTGGAAGAAACGTATCTTGTACGGGTGAAGCTGTTTGTAAACTTTGAGGTGCAGCTCTGCCTTGAGGCTGCATACCCTGCATAAGTTGTTGAAAACTCTGCCCGCCCCCGCCTTCTCCACCGCCTAAACCCTGTAAGAAAGCTGCTACATCCCCGCCTTCGGCAAACCCCTGTGCTTGAGCTTTAGCTGCTGTACGGGCTTCTGCGACTGACATAGGCTTTTGGTTTTCTGGCTGTTGGGCGTAAATAACGTCTGACATGTAACGTCTTCCACCACTGCCGGGGCGACGGTTTGAATCATCTCTACCTGTAACTTGTTCTTGGATAGCTTGATATTCAGGTATTTTACCTTGGTAACCCACAACAGGTATGTCTTTATCTAGGTATCCACGGTCTTTTGCATAACTAGCTCCACCCAGAGCTAGAAGTGCCGCAAGTGTATTATTATCTTTAACCCCGCCAATTACATTAGATGCACCACCAACAAGGTCTTTTAGAAAATCGGTTACTTTGTTACCCATTATTTATCTCCTACTATACGTAGTAGTTCGCTAAGGTTGTTATTAGAGGTGTTGGTTCTACTATGAATAGTATCAAACAGATTACCATAAGAACTTTGTAGCACGCCACCGCTTGCTTTACGGACTACATTATTTCCGGGTGCTATACTTGCCAAGTACGCAGAAAGGGCATCTTCTTCTTCTTTTTCTTCATCACCCAAATCAAAAAGTTCTGCGGCTTCTTCTTGTATAATCCCCGGAGTGCCTCCACGTACGCCAGCACCGCCACCGCCACCGCCAAGTAACGCTAATATGTCAGATAAAGATAAACCAAGATTAGGAGTGTCTATACTTGGTAAATCTACACTAGGTAAATCTACGTCGGGCTTATCTATATCTTTAAGAGCCTCACGTACGGGCTGTATTACAGCATCGTCTACGGCACTACCCGCGTCCTTAACTGCATCCGAGACACCTTCTCTAACGGGCTTTGTCGCGTCATCTAGGGCACTACCCGCTGCTTTAATAGGGGCTTTAACCGCATCTGAAACACTTTCTCTAATGGGCTTCGTCGTGTCATCTATGGCACTACCCGCTGCTTTAACAGTGTCTTTAGCAGGTTCAAATACTTTGTCATCTACTTTCTTACCTACAGCCTTAGCTGCATCAATGACAGGTTTGGTAGCATCTTTAAC
>Ga0208814_1000507_pt1 | contig 23628 bp, 26 predicted proteins | sample MalvirAntarct_55_FD_184253 | JGI IMG/M metagenome (GOLD analysis project Ga0208814, IMG submission 184253) | Marine viral communities from the Global Malaspina Expedition - Malaspina viral metaG Antarct_55 (SPAdes) (version 2) | ecosystem: Environmental > Aquatic > Marine > Oceanic | place...
GCTGGAACAGATTATTGAAACAAGGGTGGATTACAGTGTGGCGGAAAAGAAACCACACCACTCAAAAATATCATATATATAAAGTTTCATATAAGTGCAAACAGCTGATAAGTCGCATGTACCGTATAATATTAGGAGAAGAAGATATACCTTTAAAGCTCCCTCAAAATAGTTACTCAAACAAAGTTTTAAGTTTTTCAATAAACAACGTTAATAAAGATAAAAATAGATAATATGGCATTAGCTCAACCCGTAGCGGTACCTGGAACTGCATCTTCAACAGGTGCTCCTTTTCAAGAAGAAACTTACAACAACTTGGTGCGAATGTCAGGCGCTCAGTCAGACCCTATGGATAATCTTGTTTCGACTACTAGTTCGTCAGGTAGTGGACAAAATATTTATGAAGCTAGAAACACAGATGACGTAGCTTTAGCCCAGGGAGAAGTTGCAAAAGGTGATGAGTATTTAACTAGTGGTGGATCAAACGTTGGTGGAGTTACTGGATCTGAAGATGATAAAATAGGTAAAATGGAGTTTGAAGGTGGTTTTTCAACTGCTAGTGCAAAAGATGAACAAGACAAGATTGAAGATGAAGAAGAATCTTATAATACACTCTTAGAAGGTTACGACGAAAAAGGTAAATCATACAAGAAAGAAGATAGACAAGCTGATAGAGCTTCAAGAAATGAAGAATTTGATAGTTGCATATCTGCTGCTAAACAAAAAAGTGGAAAAAGGAAAAGAAAAGCTAAAAAAGCTTGTAGACAAGCTAAAAGAGCTTCAAGAAAAGGTTCAAGACAAGAAAGAAGAGGAGCTTATAAAGATTACAAAGGAAAATAAAAAAAAACAATATGCCAAATTACGGAGAAAAACAAATGCCAGCAGGTGTTGAAATATCAACAAAGTCAAAATGTGGGTGTATAGGAACTAGAACTATGATGTCTAATAACTCTACGATAATACCAAGTATGACAATACATAACATACCTTATAAAGGTAATGTTAATTTATTAGCCAACGAATAACAAAGTGGATATGGAAGACTTGAAGTTGTATTTATTAAATGCTTCTTCATTTGCTTTAGCTACGTTAAACTGGGTAGAGCCAATGTTAGAAATACTATTGCTAGGTTTAACAATAGGTTATACTGTTCATAAATGGATGTTATTACATAAAAAGAAATGAGATCAATAAACGAAATTATAATACATTGCTCTGCTACTAGAGAAGGACAAGAAATACCAGTTACTACAATAAAAGAGTGGCACGTAGAAGGTAGAGGTTGGACAGATATAGGTTATCATTTTTATATTGAATTAGATGGTACCATTAAAAAAGGTAGAGATATAGATAAAACAGGTGCTCATTGTAAAGGGCACAATCGTAATTCAATAGGTGTTTGTTATTGCGGAGGCGTTGAAGCTGACGGAAAGACACCAAAAGATACAAGAACACAAGAACAAAAAGAAAGTCTATTACATGTGCTTAAAACATTAAAAGCAATGTATCCGGATGCTGCTATTTATTCACATAATAAATTTGCAAATAAAGCATGTCCATCTTTTGATGCGACAGATGAATACAAACAATTATAATAAATAAACAATGGGAATGAAAATTAATCCAATAGAAGTTACTAAAAGTAAGTCTAAATCAAAAAGTAACAAAAGATCAAGTTCTTCAAAAAAGAAAGAAACGTATTCGGATGGGTCCAAGGAAAAGTCTAAACAAAAAACAAAAAAAGACGGATCAGGCAAAAGGGTTACTAAGAGTGTAACTAAAAACAAAAAAGGAAAAGTTACAAAAAGAACAAGAAAAGTTACAAAATACTAAAATGAAAACTCAAGGTCTTGGTGACGTGATTGAAAAATTTACATCAGCTACTGGTATAAAAAAACTAGCAGATCAAATACCTGGTGGATGTGGTTGTCAACAACGTAAAGAACTTTTTAATAAAATTAGAGTTCCTAAAATTTAAATTATGCCAAAGAAAAAATTTCCAGAAATAAAAGAAAAAAATGAAGGTAAATTTACTAAATGGGTAGAAAAAAATATGCCTGGTAAGTCTACCTGTGCTGCTGCTAGCAAAGTAATGAAAAACACTAAGAAGTATAAGCCCGCTGTTGTTAAAATGGCAAACTATGCAAATAATTTTGGTTGTAAGAAAAAATAAGTATTATGGCAGAAAAAGAAGTTCCTAAGCTACTCAAACCAGGTGAAGAAAAAGACAAGTACAAGTTCTTTCAAAAGATAGGTTTAATAAACAAGCCAAAAGGTTCTGTTACTCAAGGTTTAGCTTCTAACGCTGCCGATGCTTCATCTAGCATAGCGCTTAGTAATGGTCCAGACTATCAACAAAACAATTTAAGTGAAGTTGGCGAGAGAATGAAGACTGGCGACGGTTTTGAAGGTTTAGATCAAGAAGCTTATAGTAGCAAAAAAGAATTACTAACCGCAAATAAAGAGTTTTTAAAAATTCAAGAGGCTAAAGGTATTGATCAATTAAAATCTAGTTTCTCAAGCGAAAACCAAGTAATTGTAGGTTCTGCTTTTACAGACTTTGACGAAAATAATAATACTATAAATAAAGATCGTAATTTTAAAGGAGGTAAAGACGGTATAATAGTTTCTGGTATACCTAATCCAAATGTGCAAACCTCAAAAATGAGTACAAGACAGTTTGATAAGGCTGTTGGTGGTAGTGCAAGATTCATGACTGAATCACCATTACGCACAGACAAAGGTGTAAAAGAAAATAGTAAAACAGCATTTAACAGATCAGTTTTAGAAGGAGATCAATCTCAGTTTTCGATTCCTAAAAGATATTCTCCTTTAGTTGTAAATGATTTTAATACAGCTACTTTTAAATCAAATAAAAGTAATAAAATAAAAACAAAAGACGGCATACTTTTAGATGGTTCTAAGTCATCTGTTGACAATGTCACTATGGTTAAAGACGTTTTAACACAAAAAGATAATGTTACTGGAAATGACAGATTTTCTAATCTAGGTATTAAAGAAGTTTTATCACCTACTAAATATGAAAGAAAACTAGAAGTACGAAAAGGTAAAAAAATTGGAAAAGGCAAAATAGTAGCAGGTAAACCTACCAGAGCTAAAGTAATAAAACTTAAAGGTGAGGTTGATTTAGATATGTCAGGCTCTGTAGATAAAAACTTTGAAAAAAATACAAAAGCTTTTGTTGGTGGTGGTGGAAGAAGTAGTAATATATATTTAAATAGAAAAGATGCTAGAAGATCTATTAAAGGTAAATCAACAAAAAAAGGACCTATACAGGGCAGATCACTAGAGTACACGTCAAATAACAAACAGATAAGTGAAAAAGCTTTTAAAACATCTGCTTTAAAAAACAATAAAAATATTAACAAAAACACAGCCGCGTTTAATACACAACACATGAATGCCGGGCAGCCTCTTTCTTCTTTAAAAGGTAAAAATAGTTATGCTAATAATTTTAATGTAAATTCAGCTTCAGCAACTGGCGCAAACAAAAGATCAAAACTCAATAAAAAAGAAATTAATTCTAATATTGATATGATGAAAAAGAAGATGAATATTAATATCTCAATGTAATGACTTCAAAAAAAAGATTTAACGAAACTAAAATAGGAGTTTTTTTAGCTAACAAATCTCCTAAAATACTAAAGGCTATTGGTGGTGTTTTGCCTGATTCAGGAACGCTTGGAATAGTAAAAAATTTAATATCAAGTGATAATAAGATTAAACCATTAGACAAAGAACAAGCTATGAAGCTTATAGATGCAGACATAGCTGAAATGAAAGAAGTATCTAGTAGGTGGAGAAGCGATATGAAAAGTGATTCGTGGCTTTCGAAAAATACTAGGCCTATAACTTTAATATATCTAACATTATCTATGACAATATTCATAATACTAGATTCTACAGTATTATTAGAAATAAAAACAGGATGGGTTTCTTTAATGGAAGCTTTATTAATAACAGTTTACGTAGCATACTTCGGTAGTCGTGGTGCTGAAAAAATTACAAAAATAAATAAATAAAAAATGGCAACAGTAAATAAAATAGATATAGCCGGTTTAGAAGGAAACGAAGCAGCTCAACCAAGAGTTTTTGCTCACGCAGCGGGATTAATAATATTAACTGGGCTTGAAGGAGTAGATGCTTTTGTATATGTAGTTCCAAACACGAATGCAGTACCTAATCCTGGCGATGGAAACACTGTACAAAAGCGAGGAGCTTGTATATACATTGGTGGAGCAGGTAATCTTGATGTGGAATTAGAAAGCGGAGATAGAGTAATATTTAAAGGTTTAACAGCTGGATCTTTCTTACCTATACTAGTTACTAAAGTATTTGCAACTGACAAAAACTCAGAAGTTACAACAACAGCAACTGACATACTAGCTTTATTTTAAATTATGTTTATAGGAATAGGGATGCCACTCCCCGATTTGGCTAATTTACCTGGACCCTCGAGACCTGGAGGAGGTGGTGGTATTGTTGATCCAGTACCATTTAAAGCAAAAGTAGCTGTCACAAGTGGACAAGAAAAAACTTTTAAAATAAGCAGACTATCTAAAACAGTTGCTGGAGATGTAACTATTGACTGGGGAGATGGGACAATAGAACAAATTACAGGGTCAAATAATATTGATAATGTAACTCATGTTTACAATTCAGGAAATGTTGGCACTACTAATAATCCTACAGTTTCAATTGGAAAAGATGGGGATGTTGGTATTATTGGTGGTTATTATTGGAATTTAAGTTTCTTAGGACAACCCTCCAACACTGATTTTTTAGAGATTCAACAATGGGGGACGGCTCCAATTAGTACTACTTTGAATTTTTCTCAAAGTCAATCACTACAGTTAACAGCCACAGACAAACCTACACTAAATGCTGGAGCTAGTCTTAGTAGTACGTTTTCAGGGTGTACAGTTTTTACAGGAAACGAGAGTATGAAAACTTGGGATGTAACTAATGTAACCAACATATCTAGTATGTTTAGAGATTCTCCAAAATTTAATGTTAGTGCTTTAGACTGGGATGTTTCAGGGGTAACTTCATTTTCCACTATGTTTTACAATGCAGCTAGTAATGCTAGTAATAAAGGTTCTTTTAATGGAAGACTAGATAATTGGGATTTTAAACCCGCTACTACTATATCAAATTTCATGCATGGTCAAGCGTTTAATAATGATAGTGTAAACACATGGGATGTTTCAACAATTCAATTATTTAGCAGTTCTTTCAGGTTTTGTGAAAATTTTAATCAAGACCTTAATAATTGGGATGTCAGTTCTGCAACTAACATATCGTCGATGTTTAATGATACTAAAATGAATGGTGATATTTCTAATTGGGTCACGGATAACGTTACAAACATGAGCAACCTATTTAGAGCCTCTTCTTTAGATGTGAACAATGCTGGAATAAATACTAATGGTATTTACTGGAATACTGGAAACGTAACCAATATGTCATTAATGTTTTACGGTATACAGCAGCAAATCCCATCTATTTCAAACTGGGACACTTCAAAAGTTGCAAATTTCAGCAATTTTGGCGCCACTGCTGCTACTGGTTTTAATCCAGATATTGAAAGCTGGGATGTAGGTGGTGGAACTAATTTTGGTAGTACGTTTACTACAGCTAGGGGGTTTAACAAAGATTTATCAAGCTGGGATGTAAGTAACGGAACTATTTTTCAAAACATGCTTTCTACAACAGAATCTAATTTTGAAATTGGACAATGGGATATGAGTAGTGCAATAACAGCGTATAGAGTTCTTTTATTTGCTAACAGCTTTAATCAAAACGCATCTGATATGATAATTGGTGCTAATATAACTAGACTTGATTTTTTCTTTTATGCAAATGCAAATTTAGGAATAAACGCAATTAATTTCACAGATACTATTGTAGGTTGGGCGGTTCAAGTTTATGATAATTCTGCTCCTTTTAATGTAAATGCTGCAAATATAACTTTAAATGTTGATTTAATTGACGCAAGAACAAGCGACAACGCTTCTGGACAAACTTATGCAGCTAAATACGGCGCAAAATGGACAGCTACCGGCTGGACTAACGCTGGTGATGCATTAACTTTTTTAACAACACCAACAGCATCTAATGGAGCTGGGTGGACATATAGCACATAACAAAATGAAAGAAACAGTTGATAAAAACACTTGGTTTATAGCTAGAAATAATGATTTTACAGTTATAAATTATGGGTATGCAGAAAAGGGTGGAATTATACTTCCTGGACAAGAAATACTTGAAAAGTATTACACACAAAACGAATGGGAATTAGTTTTAGAAAATTACGACATATATCCTGAACCTACTCCGCCAGAAGAAGAGCTATAGTAAAAAGTTACTTATACAAGTAAATATATAAGTAACAGATAAATAAACAATTAAATAAAATCAAATGAAAAAAGTAAAAAATATTAATAAAGTAACAGACGAAGAATTAAAAGCTATTAGAGATCATCAAGAAGCTCTTAGTAGACTAATACAAGACATAGGTGTTTTAGAAACAAAAAAACACGCATACTGTCATGAAATAGCAGAACTTAATAAAGTAATAGACGAATTTAAAGAAATATTAGAAAGCACTTATGGTTCTATTAATATAAACGTTGAAGATGGTTCTTATACAGATATAGATGTCGAAGATAATAAGAAAGATTAGTATAGGCGCTGATTACAAGAACGAAGCCATGCATTACGCTCTTGGTCAAGAAGTTTATGGAGGTCATATTATTGATAATATAATTTTTGAAGAAAAAGATCAATCTTATAATGTTTTTATATTAAAAAATAAAGAAATACTACCATGGAAAAAGTTTAATAAAAACATGGCTGTTTCTTTAGAGTATGATTTAAAGTATTAATGAAGAGTATATATCACTTTGTTATTAAACCTTTAGATAAAAGGTATGATAATATTAAAAAAATAGAAGGCCAAGAGTTAATAGTAAACTCAAGTATAGAAAATCATATTTTTGTAAGTAAAAAAGCAGTTGTAGTTTCAACTCCAGCTGCTTATAAAACAAACATAAAACCTGGAGATGAAGTTTATATTCACCACAACATAATGCGTAGGTATTACGATATGAAAGGTTCAGAAAAAAATAGTGGTACTTACTTTAAAGATGACTTGTATTTTTGTTCAGGTGAGCAAATATATATGTATAATTCAAAACCTCATTTAAATTACTGTTTTGTAAAGCCAATTAAAAATCAAAGCTTTATACATAATAGAAAAGAACAACCCAACGTTGGTGTAGTGAAATATACTAATGACACCTTAGAAGCACTAGGAATAACACCTGGAACACTTATTACGTTTACCCCAAACTCTGAATTTGAGTTTATAATAGATGGTGAGCGACTTTATTGTATGAAATCAAATGATATAGCTTTAACCCATGAATATAAAGGAAACGAAAAAGAAAATAATCCAAGCTGGGCAGAAAGCAGTTGAAGAATTAATTAAAGTAGCACAAGAAAAGATTGTTGACTCAGGAGATGACATCTCAGCTGATAGACTTAAAAATGCTGCTGCAACTAAAAAATTAGCTATATTTGATGCTTTTGAAATATTAACACGAATACAATTAGAAGAAGATATTTTAAATGAAAAACCTAAAGAAGTTAAAGAACAAAAAGCTTTTAAAGGATTTGCAGAAGGGAGAAGTAAGTGAAGTACGAACAAACTCTTTGGAAAGAAGTTAAAGATATTATAAATCCTAAAATACTTAAAAAACAAAATCGTTTTAAGAAATGGGAATATGGTTATAATTCTGATTATGATATTGTAATAATAAGTAAAACTGGACAAATTGGACAAATTATTGAAATACAGGATCTCAGGATTGCTTTACCAACAGCAAATGAACCGTATAAACGAAGCAAAATCAAAACGGATCAAAAATGGGAAAAGCAAGATTACCCAAAAGAACTAAGTAGAATTAAATCTAGATTTGACTGGGAAGATCATGATACCGAATTCAAAGAGAAATGGTATGATTATATTGATAAAGAATTTAAAAGAAGAGACGAAGGTCATTGGTTTTATAACAAAGGTATGCCTACTTATATTACTGGTACTCACTACATGTATTTACAATGGTCAAAGATCGACGTTGGAGCACCAGACTTTAGAGAAGCAAATAGATTATTCTTTATATTTTGGGAAGCATGTAAAGCAGATAACAGATGTTACGGCATGTGCTACCTTAAAAACAGAAGGTCTGGATTTTCATTTATGTCGTCAGCGGAGCTTGTTAATCAAGCAACAATATCTAGCGACTCCAGATTCGGTATTTTATCTAAATCTGGATCAGATGCTAAAAAAATGTTTACAGATAAAGTCGTACCAATATCCGTTAACTATCCGTTTTTCTTCAAGCCGATACAAGACGGTATGGATCGTCCTAAAACAGAATTGGCCTATAGAGTTCCAGCTTCGAAACTTACTAGAAGAAAGCTTGAAAGTAATGAGCAACTAAGAGAACTTGATGGACTTGATACAACTATTGACTGGAAAAATACTGGTGACAACTCTTACGATGGTGAGAAATTAAAATTATTAGCACACGACGAAAGCGGAAAATGGGAAAGACCGGACAACATATTAAACAACTGGCGAGTTACAAAAACAACACTAAGGCTAGGATCAAGAATCGTAGGCAAGTGTATGATGGGCTCAACTTCAAACGCATTAGATAAGGGTGGAAACAATTTCAAACAATTATACTATAATTCAGACGTTAAAAAAAGAAATCGTAACGGACAAACTTCTTCTGGACTCTATTCTTTGTTCGTCCCTATGGAATGGAACTACGAAGGATTCATGGATTCTTACGGATCACCTGTTTTCATTAGAGAAAAAAATACAATCAAAGGAGTCGACGGTTTTGAAATTACAACAGGCGTTATCGAGCATTGGGAAAATGAAGTTGAAGGACTAAAATCTGATCAAGATAGTTTAAACGAATATTACAGACAATTTCCAAGAACAGAACAGCACGCTTTTAGAGATGAAACAAAAGAAAGCTTATTTAACTTAGTTAAAATATACGAGCAAGTTGATTACAATGAGGAAATAAATAACAAAGCTAACGTAACAAAGGGAAGTTTTCAATGGAAAAACGGCGTTAAAGATACTGAGGTTTTGTTTTATCCAAATGAAAGTGGTAGATTTAAAATAAGTTGGGCACCAAAAAAAGAATTACAAAACAACGTAATAATTAAAAAAGGAGTCAAACATCCGGGCAATGAACATATTGGAGCATTTGGTTGTGATAGTTATGATATAAGTGGTACTGTTGATGGTAAAGGTTCTAATGGATCTCTACATGGTTTAACAAAATTCAATATGGATGACGCTCCCTCTAATCATTTTTTTTTAGAGTATATTGCTAGACCTGAAACAGCTGAAATATTTTTTGAAGATGTTCTCATGGCTTGTGTTTTTTACGGTATGCCTATACTAGCAGAAAACAACAAACCTCGTTTATTATATTATTTTAAAAGAAGAGGTTATAGGTCTTTTAGTATTAATAGGCCTGACAAATTGATACATAAACTATCTGTTACTGAAAAAGAAATAGGTGGAATACCTAATTCAAGTGAAGACATAAAACAAGCTCATGCAGCTGCTATAGAGTCTTATATTCAAGATTATGTAGGCATAGGAGAGGAAGGCTATGGAAACATGTATTTTCAAAAAACATTAGAAGATTGGAGTAGGTTTAATATAAATAATAGAACTAAATTTGATGCTACTATAAGTTCTGGTCTAGCGATCATGGCTTGTAATAAAAACAAATATAGACCAGCTCCAATTATAAAAAATAATAAAATACAATTAAGTATGGGAAACTACGACAATACGGGCTCAATATCAAAAATAATAAAATAAATGGTTACTACTAATAATTATAGTTCATTTCCTGATCAAGTTGTACCTGCAGCAGAGAAAGCCACTGAAGAGTATGGTTTAAAAGTTGCTAGAGCTATAGAAGGTGAATGGTTTAGAAATTCTCAAGGAGTTGGTTATAGGTTTATGACTAACTACAATAATTTCCACAACTTAAGACTTTACGCTAGAGCTGAACAACCTGTTCAAAAATATAAAGATGAATTATCTATAAATGGAGATTTATCTTATTTAAATTTAGATTGGAAGCCAGTTCCAATACTACCTAAATTCGTGGATATTGTAGTTAACGGAATGTCTCAAAGAAGCTACGAAGTAAAAACATTTGCTCAAGATCCTCATTCACTTAAAAAAAGAACTAAGTATGCTCAGCAGATAATGCAAGACATACAGAACAAAGAATTTAATGCAGTAATAAAGCAGTTATTTGATATTGATCTAACTAATAGAACTGAGAAAAACACTCCAGAAAATTTAGATGATATACCTACTCATATGCAATTGAGTTATAAACAGTCTATAGAAGTTGCAGAAGAAGAGTTGATAAATCAAGTATTAGACAAGAATAAATATCATTTAATAAGAAAAAGATTAAATTATGATTTAACAGTTTTAGGTATTTCTTGTGTTAAGACTACTTGGAATAAATCAGAAGGTATAGTTATACAATACGTTGATCCTGCTAATATTGTTTATTCCTACACTGACGATCCTAATTTTGAAGATATATACTATGTGGGCGAAGTTAAAAATATAAGCTTTGTAGAATTAAAAAAACAATTTCCTAGTTTAACACCAGAAGAATTAAACAAGATTCAAAAATATACTGGTGGAAGTGGTTATCAAAGAGGTTTTAATGGTAGGTATGATCAAGACACTGTACAAGTTTTGTTTTTTGAATGGAAAAGTTATATTGACCAAGTATTTAAAATAAAACAAACAGTATCTGGTTTAGAAAAAACTATAGAAAAGCAAGATACTTTCGCGCCTCCAGTTAATGATAATTTTAAAAGAGCATCTAGATCTATAGAAACATTATATTCTGGAGCTAAAATATTAGGACATGAAACAATGTTGAGTTGGGGAATGTCAGAGAATATGACAAGACCATTTTCTGATACTGCTAAAGTAAACATGAGTTATTCTATAACTGCTCCAAGAATGTATCAAGGTAGAATAGAGTCTTTAGTTAGTAGAGTAACTGGTTTTGCGGATATGATACAATTAACGCACTTAAAGCTTCAACAAGTAATGTCTAGGATGGTTCCTGACGGCGTTTACTTAGATATGGATGGTTTAGCAGAAGTAGATTTAGGTAATGGCACAAATTACAATCCTCAAGAAGCTTTGAATATGTATTTTCAAACTGGTTCTATTGTTGGTAGATCACTTACTCAAGATGGTGAGGCTAATAGAGGTAGAATACCAATACAAGAGCTTCAGTCTTCAAATGGTGGTGCTAAAATACAATCATTAATACAGACTTATCAGTATTACTTACAAATGATTAGAGACGTTACTGGACTTAACGAAGCTAGAGATGGTGGAACTCCAGACAAAAATTCTTTAGTAGGTATTCAGAAATTAGCGGCTGCCAATTCAAACGTAGCTACTAGGCACATAATGCAAGCTGGATTGTTTTTAACTTTAAAAACTTGTGAAAATATAGCTCTTAGAGTTAATGACTCTTTAATGTTTCCACTAACTAGAATGTCTTTAATAAACAGCATAACTAATTTTAATACACAAACTTTAGATGAATTAATGACAGTTAATCTTCACGACTTTGGTATATTTATAGAATTAGAACCAGATGAAGAAGAAAAGGCTAAACTAGAAGAAAACATCCAAACAGCTTTAAGAACTCAATCTATAAACTTAGAGGATGCTATAGATATTAGACAAATTAATAACTTAAAATTAGCTAATCAACTTCTTAGGAAAAAAAGAAAAGAAAAACAAGAAGCAGAAGAAGAATCAAAATTAGCTCAAATAGAAGCGCAAGGTCAAGCTCAGTCAGAAACAGCTGAAAGATCAGCTCTAGCGGAAATGCAAAAACAAGAAGCTTTGACATCTAGTAAGGTTCAGATAGAGCAAGCTAAAGCTCAGTTTGAAATGCAAAAACTTCAAACAGAAGCTAAAGTTAAAAGAGAGCTGATGGGTTTAGAATTTGATTATAACATGCAGTTAGCTAAAATGAATGCTCAAGGTACTACTCAAAAAGAAAAAGAAATAGAAGATAGAAAAGATAAAAGAACAAAACTTCAAGCCACTCAACAGAGTGAGATGATAACCCAAAGAAAACAAGACGGATTACCTATAAATTTTGAGTCAGCAGGTAATGATACTCTTGGTGGAATTGGTATGGAGCAATTTTCTCCTCAATAACAATTATTAATTATTATATTATATTATGTCAGAAGAAATAAAAGAAACGCCTAGCGGCGAATTAACACAAGGTGATTTTAAAATTAAAAAGAAACCTAAAAAATTTGGATCAGAACCTAAGATAACGAAAGTAGATTTAACTAAAAAAGAAACTCCTAAAAAAGAAGAAGAAGAAGTTAAAGAAGAAGCTACTGAGTCAAAGGTCGAAGAAATAGTAGAAGAGTCCAAAACAAATATTGAAGAAACTAAATTAGAAATTAAAGATAATAAATTAGAGGAAATAAATAAAGAAGAATCTAATAAATTAGAAGAAACTAAAGAAATAGTTGAAGATATAAAAGAAGAAATTAAAGTAAATCCAGAAATAGAACTACCTGAAAACGTTGAAAAATTAGTTAGTTTTATGAAAGAAACTGGTGGTACAGTTGAAGATTTTGTTAAATTAAATAAAGATTTTTCAAAATTAAACAATGAACAAATATTATTAGAATATTATAAATCAAGTAAGCCTCATCTAAATGCTGAAGAGGTTGAGTTTTTAATGGATGATAACTTCGCCTGGGAAGAAGACGAAGAAGAAAGATCTATTAAAAAAAAGAAACTTGCATTTAAAGAAGAAATTGCTAAAGCCAAAAAGTTTTTAGAGAGTTCTAAAGATAAGTATTACGAAGAGATCAAGTTGAGACCAGGCGTAACACAAGAACAGAAAAAAGCTAATGACTTTCTCAATACATACAACAAAGAACAAGAGCTGATAAAGCATCGTGTAAAGTCTTTTACAGAAAGCACTAATAAATTTTTCTCTAATGAATTCAAAGGTTTTGAATACAATCTTGGAGAAAAAAGTTTTAGATATAATGTAAACGATACTAGCGGTGTTGCTAATTCACAATCTGATTTAAATAATTTTGTTGGGAAGTTCCTAGACCAAAAAGGTGAAATCAAAGATTTTAAAGGTTATCATAAAGCACTCTACACTGCGGAAAACGCTGACACTGTTGCAAAACATTTTTATGAGCAAGGTAAAACTGACGCTATTAGAGATATTACTGCAAAATCCAAAAACATAAACAATGAAATTAGAGCAACTAGTTCTGGTGAAATGTTTGTTAATGGTATGAAAGTTAAAGCAATAAGCGGGGTAGATAGTTCTAAGTTAAAAATAAGAACAAATAAATATAAATAAAACTTAAAACTAAAAAATATGAGTTTCGCAACGCAAGGATCTTTCCCTGCATCAATAGTTCCAGCTCAAGTACAAACAGCTTTAAATAGTAATTATTTAAACTTCGCTGACGGTACTTCTGACTGGGCACAACAATATCTACCTGAGCTTTACGAAGCTGAAGTAGAAAGATACGGAAACCGAACTTTAGGTGGTTTCTTGAGAATGGTAGGAGCTGAAATGCCTATGACTTCTGATCAAGTACTTTGGTCTGAACAAAATAGATTGCATGTAGCTTACAAAACTGCTCTTTACGGATCAACTACAACTCTACAGATTGATCTAACTAACACTGGAACAGGTACACCTCCTGGAGCTTCTGCTAACTGTGCTATAAAAGTTAACAATACAATATTGTTCACTGATTCAGCAACTGGTTTAACAGTTCAAAAAGCTTTAGTAACAACTGTAAGTGCTCCAACTGCGGCTAATATAGTAACTTTAACTATATTACCTTATGACGCAAACACAATTAATGCAGCTTTTGCTGGATTAACTACAGCTGGTGACATAAATGTATTTGTTTATGGTTCTGAATTTGAAAAAGGATCTACAGATACAGTTATGAGTTCTATTCAGCCAGAATTTACTGAGTTTGCCAATTCTCCTATAATCATTAGAGATAAGTTTCAGGTTTCAGGATCTGACGCTGCTCAAATTGGTTGGGTTGAAGTTGCTACTGAAGATGGTACTTCTGGATACTTATGGTATTTAAAAGCTGAGTCTGAAACTAGACTTAGATTTGAAGACTACATGGAAATGGCTATGGTAGAAGGTGAATTAAAAGCACAAGCTGGTCAAGTTCCTGGTGGAACAGCTGCTTGGTCTGCTGATCTTAAAGGTACACAAGGTTTATTTGCTGCTATCGAAGCAAGAGGTAATGTATACCAAGGTTTTGCTGGCGCTGCTGCTCCTGGTTCAGGTGCAATGGGTGATTTTGATGAAATCCTTAAAAATCTTGATAAGCAAGGTGCTATTGAAGAAAACATGCTTTTCTTATCTAGACAAACTGCTCTTGATTTTGATGACATGGTTGCTGCAATGAATGGTGGATTTCCTTCTACTGCTGCTGCATCTTACGGTCTTTTTGATAATCAATCTGAAATGGCATTGAACTTTGGATTCTCTGGATTCAGAAGAGGTTCTTATGACTTTTACAAGACTGATTGGAAATACCTAAACGATGCTTCAACTAGAGGTTTAGTTAAGTCTATTGACGGAGTAATGGTACCAGCTGGAACTACTACAGTTTATGATCAAATGTTAGGTTCAAATATTAGACGTCCTTTCTTACATGTAAGATATAGAGCTTCTGAAACTGAAGACAGAAGATACAAAAACTGGATTACTGGTTCTGTTGGTGGTGCTTATACTGACAACTTAGATGCTATGACAGTACATTTCTTAACTGAAAGATGTTTAGTAACACAAGCCGCTAATAACTTCGTGTTATTTAAAGCAGTTTAATTATTATATAAATGTGGAGGGTTAATACTCTCCACTTTATTAACATTTGAAAAATAAGAAAATATGGGACAATTTATAAAATTACCAAAAAGCAAAACTGATCTTACTTCGTTTGATTTAATGAATGTAGCACCAGGCATAAGTGGTGTAATTACCTCAACTGCAACTGTTATTACTGTAGAAGTTATGGGGAGAATGATACCAGATGGAGAGCAATTTCCTTTTTATCAAGTAACTGTTTCGCCTGCTATGACTGATACTCAACAACTTGATATGATTCAAAACATGAGTCAAGCTGTTCAAGATTCTACTCAAGATCCTAATTCAATACCTTCTCTATCTATGGTGGGTAATGTATTAGTTACTGAATTAGTGTACAAAGTTAAAACATAATCAAGGAAAATCATGAATTACATAAAAATTAAAAACTCACAAACAAAAGGAAGCGTCACTAAAGATATAGACTTCTTGATACCGGTTGATGCAATAGCTACTGTTAAATCAACAAGTGCTACTGTGGCACAAATCAATTTAAACTCTATAGCGCTAGATACAGCTACAGAATTAAGTGTAAATTATCAAATTGGTGGATTTGGAACTGATTCTAATGCATTTCAAGCAATATACGCTTTAATTGATAAAATAGCTAAAAGTCCAAATACAATTTCTGATTATTTAGAAATTAATGGAGATAGTGACTTAACAGTTGCTTTCAATTACGGTTAGATTTAAAAACAAACAACATAATGATCCCGCATTAGCGGGGTCTTTTTTAATTATTATATTATATTATATTATATTATGGAAACAAAAGAAAAGAAAAAACCTGCAGCTAAAGCTGTAGAAACAGTAGAAAAAACTATTGAAACTCCTAAAGTAAAAAAAGACACTTGGGAATATAAAGATAGACAATATTATTTAAGTAGCGGTAAAGAACCTATAACTTATACTATATCAAGCAAGCACTCTAGGAAATATCCTTTAGTATGGTTTGATCCAAAATTAGGTTATGAAAGAGAAATGAGATACGCTACTAATCAAAAAAGTATTTTTGTTGATGAGCAAAAAGGCAATGTTACACTATCTCATATAGTTTTTGAAAATGGACACTTATCAGTGCCAAAAGAAAAAAGAGCTTTGCAAGAGTTTTTAATACACCACCCTCATAATGGTTTTGTATTTAAAGAATTAGATAAAAAAGAAGAAGCTATTGATGAATTAGAATTTTTAGATATTCAAATAGACGCTTTAAATGCTGCTAGAGGCATGGATATTGACCAAGGTGAAGCTATACTTAGAGTTGAGTTAGGTTCTAAAGTTTCTAAATTATCAACTAAAGAGTTAAAAAGAGATTTACTGATATTTGCTAAGCATAATCCAGGATTGTTTTTAAATCTTGCTGGAGATGACAATGTTATTCTTAGAAACTTTGCAATTAATGCTACAGAAAACAATATTATTATTTTATCACCAGATCAAAAAACATTTAGTTGGGCCACTAATGGTCGTAAACTTATGACAGTTCCTTTTGACGAAAACCCATATACAGCTATGGCTGCTTGGTTTAAAACCGACGAAGGACTTGATGTTTATAAATCTATAGATAAAAAAATAAATTAACAAGTGATTATAATAAGGGTGGTTAACGCCACCCTTTTTTTTTAAAATATAAAAAATGGCAGTAAGCGTAGATAAAGTTTATAAAACGGTATTATACATTCTCAATAAAGAACAAAGAGGATATATGACACCAGACGAATTTGATAAAGTCGGTCAACAAGTTCAATTAGAGATATTTGAAAGTTATTTTGAAGAACTTACTCAACAACTACGTACTGTTCAAATTCAAAACGAATTTTCAGATAGAGTACAACAATTAGAAGAAAAAATATCCACATTTGAGGCTAATTCCAAAGCTGTATGGGATTCTACTGGTTCTTATTTCTTTTTACCTTCTGATGTTCATAGAATAGGAACTATAAGTTACGACAGTGGTATAATACAACCTATGCAATGGGATGATTTATTACTGGTGTTAAAGGTTCCATTATCTGCACCTAGTAAAAACTTTCCAGTGTATGTACAAAGAGGACAACACCAGTCTGTTCCTGGACCTCCACCTGTTTTACACGACGTAATATACGTTTATCCAACTACTATTGAGGAAAGTTCTGATATTGATGTTAATTACATTAAAAAACCTGAACAAATAAAATGGAATTATACTGTTTTAGCAAATGGGGCTTATCAATTTTCAGCTGCTGGCACTACTGATTTTGAACTTGATGCTTCAGAACAAACTGAATTAATATTAAACATACTTATGTATTCTGGTATAATAATAAGAGATCCTGCTATAATTCAAACAGCGGCTAAATTAGCTCAACAAGATACAATTAACGAAAAAAGTTAAAAATAAATGGGACTACTAACTGAAACTAATGAACAATACTATGCTGGTCAACAGGCGTTTATATATGCAGCAGCACAAACAGATTTTATTTGGACTGGCAATGCTAATCCTTTAGTTGGCAATACTGTTAATTCTTTTTCAAATTTTAAATTCACAGTAGAAGGAGAAGTTTGGATACAAGTTCCAGGTGTTCCAGCTGTAAATACTAAAACTTATCAATTATCAGCTTTAAACACCGTTAAAATAAACGCAACAAATAGCAATATAGCAGTTAATGATACGGCTATTATAGAGCTTGAAGATGAATTTAGATGGACTAACAATGGCAGTTATGAGTATATAAAAATAAATGACATAATAAGTAACTTCATGGCCATATACGTTGGTCACGGCAAGATAATACCAAGTGTAAAAAGAACTGATGTTCTTTTCCATGCTAAAAGAGGAATACAAGAATTTAGTTATGACACTTTAAAAAGTATTAAGTCACAGGAATTAAACATACCACCTAGTTTATCTTTATTAATACCTCAAGACTATGTTAACTACGTTAGCATGATGAGAATAGATGGATCAGGAGTTCAACATCCAATCTACCCAACTAACAATTTATTTCAAAGCCCATACACTGTACCATTACAGGATGATTCTGGAGCAATAACTCAAGATAGTTTAGGAGAAAATTTAGAAGGAACTTCTATATCTAATAGTAGATGGAAAAACGCTAACGATTCGGCTATAAATGGATCTTTTACTAACGACATGTATAATGCTGGAGTTTATGATTGGAATTGGAATAAGCTTGCTTATGGACAAAGATATGGATTAAATCCTGAAACTTCTCAAGACAATGGTTGGTTTAACATGAACGAAAGAGAAGGTAAATTATCTTTTAGCAGCAATCTAAGCGGGGCTTTAATAATACTACATTACATATCAGATGGTTTATCAGTTGACTACGATATGAGAATACCTAAAATGGCAGAAGAAGCTATGTATTTACATATATTGTATTCTTTATTAGCAGGTAGATCTAATGTGCCTGAGTATATAGTTAGAAGATATAAAATAGACCGCAGAGCGGCTTTAAGAAACGCAAAAATAAGATTATCTAACATAAAACTAAACGAATTTGTTCAAGTGATGAGAGGTAAATCTAAACAGATCAAAAGTTAAATATGGCTCAAATTAGAAATAATTTTATCAAGTCTAAGATGAATAGAGACTTAGACTCAAGACTTGTACCTCCTGGCGAGTATAGAGAAGCTTTAAATGTTTCCGTAAGCAAATCAGAAGGAGCTGATGTAGGATCATTAGAGAACATTAGTGGTAATTTTTTACTTACTAACTTTGGCTTCACAGAGATAGATAGACAAAACGTAGATGTAATTGGTTATTTGATGGACTTAAATAACGATAGAATATTTGTCTTTATGACAAACTATGTTGATACTTCTGCTGATAGATTATCTAATTTCGCAGTGGATGCTTCTACTTGCGCTATTGGAGTTTACAATACTATTTCTGGAATTGCTAGCATATTAATAGAGGGTGTATTTTTAAATTTCTCAAAAACACACTCTATATATGGAGTAAACTTAATTGATAATAATTTATTTTTTACAGATGACAGGAATCAACCTAGAAAATTTAATGTAAAAAAAGCTTTATCTGCTCCATCAAACAATCCTTATTACACTTTAGAAGATCAAATATCAATAGTTAAATATTATCCTTTTAATTCAATAGATTTAATAGAAAACGCGGTAGTACAAATTAGAGAAGCTAGTGGTGGACCTGGTTCAGGTTGGACAATTCAAGATAATTTACAAATAGTAGGCGGTACAGGTGTTGGGTTAACTGTTAATGTAATATCAACTGACGGAAGTTTATCTATTAACAACCCCGGGTATGGATACTCGCGAGATGATATTGTTTCTGTTGATCCCTCAAGGCTATCAGGTAGTGAAGTTGGTAATTCATACGAACTAGTAGTCCAAGCAATAACTACCTTACAAGATGTAGTGTCAGAGTATTTACCAAACAGCTCAAATCTCGACGGTGGACCTGCTTTTCCTGGTACTCCTAATCCTTATTACAATGCTAATTGGCCCGGTGATAAAGAATATTTAAAAGAAAAATTTGTGAGATTTTCTTATAGATTTAAATTTGAAGATAATGAGTATTCTTTAATAGCGCCTTTTACTCAAGAAGCTTTTATACCTCAACAAGATGGATATTTTATAAAAACAAAACAACAAACGCCAGATCCTTCAGGCCACGTATTTATCCCGTTAACTGACGATCTTCAAAAAACTTATCAAAGTACTGAAATTGATTTTTTTCAAAACAAAGTTAATAATATAGGTTTAATAATAAAAGCACCTTTAGATCAAGATCCAGATGCAGCTACACAACAATTAACTTGGACTGATGCCGTAGCTAAATATAAAATAGCTGAAATTGAAATTATATACAAAGACGCTAGTGAAACTAATTTAAAAGTTGTAGATACTATAAAAGCATCAGCTCTTCCAGCAATTACAATATTTAAATTTGACTATCAGTCTACAAAACCTTTTAGAACTTTACCAACATCTGCTTTGATTAGAGTTTCTGACCAAGCTCCAGTTAGAGCTTTTTCTCAAGAAGTAGCAGGTAATAGAGTTATATACGGTAATTTTTTAGATAAACACACACCACCAGAAAGTATAAATTACAACGTTGAAGCAGGTAGAAAGCTACCAGATGACGTTTCTGTTGATAAAGTATTTATAGAATATCAAAACCATACTTTAAAACAAAATAGAAATTATCAAGTTGGAATAGTTCTTTCTGATAGATACGGAAGACAGTCAGATGTGATATTATCATCAATTGATAGTAATTCTCAATCTTCAACATTAAAAGGCTCTACTTTATTTCACCCATTTAAGCCAGGTGAACCGTGGCCATTCGGCACCGAAGCCAATCAGTTTTCTCAATATCCTGGAATGCCAGGCGATTTTTTATTTCAAGGACCAAACGACTTTACAGCAGACACATCATTCGATACTTGGCCTGGAGACTCATTAAAAGTAAAATTTAATATACCTATAACATCGTTAAAAAATAACTCAACGGGTGTACCTGGATTATATAGTTTAAAAAATCCAACAGGTTGGTATAGTTACAAAGTAGTAGTAAAACAAGTAGAAACAGATTATTATAATGTGTATTTTCCAGGTGTATTAAATGGGTATATAGACGGGGAATCACAAAACCCTCTTTCAGCTTCAGTTGAAGAGCCTGTTGTTCATATAGTACTGTTTGGAGATAATGTAAATAAAATACCTAAAGATGTAGGACTTGTTGGTCCAAATCAAAACTTATTTAGAACACAAAGACCTTCATTTAAAGATGATCCTGGTTATTATCAATTTACAGATACAAATGGAAATTTATTTGATGTAGATCCTTATACAGAAGAAGGCGAAACATTATTAAAAACTAGAGATAGAGAAAGAGATTTAGATTCAGGAAGTCTTTTACAAAACTCTTCTGTGAAATTGCTTGCTAGAGTAATAAATGGGCCAATCAAGCAAGATATTATACAAGGCAATCAATTTGCGGCAGGAGATAGAGTAAATTATTTTAGTCAAAAATACCCTGGAACAAGCCAAGATACAGTTACCACTATAGGTACTAGTACCGAATTAGGATTATGGGACGCTAGCGCTAAACCACCTTATAATGAAGCTCCTGTTTTTTACAATTATCAATCAAATCCATTCATAGCTAGAATAAACTTAGGTGATTTTAATTCAAGAAGTTTTGCGGAAATTCCCAATTTAAACCCTAGTAGTTATAGTAATGAAGGTGTTGAAAATTTTGGACAAAGAGGCCCAAGCCCTAACGCGGGTGTTTTAACTTTTAATATAATAAATATAACAACGCCTGGAGCAGGTACAAATGAAAACTACCCTCCATCAGGCACCAACGTGCCTGTTCAAACACCTGTTCCTAAAACTACCGGAATGGGTACTGGTATGGTTGTTAATTTTACAGCATCAACTGCCGCCCCTAAAGGCGTTACTTCAATACAGATAGTTGACCCAGGCGATGGTTGGGTAGGTCCTACTACTCAAGCTATTCTAAATGATCCTAATGCGGGGGTTGTATATACTGGTTATTCAATAACAGCCGCTGGTGGAAAAGATCCGGCAACAACTCCACAAACTGGTAATGTTAAGTTTCAAGTTAGAGTTGGTTATAATAAATGGGGCATTGGAGGTGGACCTGGTGATTTTTCAAACAGAGCACTTAATAGTAGAGAGAAACTTCAAGGTATGCAACCTGTTTTTTCTTGCTATGAAACAGCTCCTATTATTTCAAGATTACCTATATTTTGGGAATCAACAACGTCTGGTATAATATCTAAATTAAATGCTGATATACTAACTGGGCAAGGACTGATATTGCCAGCTGGCTTTTCAATAAACATTGGTGGAGGTTTTAATGTTGAGATATTAGAGTCTTATAAGTCTGGCACTAGCATAATTAAAAGTGGCGGTAATTATTTAGGACCTTTTTATGCAACTACGGCAGCAGGTGTTAAACTTAACACTGCGGACACAACAATTACTTTATTAAGTGTAGAAGACGGACAAGGAACAAGTGTAATTAATAATTTTTCACTTGTAGAAACTGCGGGATCAGCCGGTGCAGGTGGTTACGATATTTTAACTAATACAACTAACTTTTATGGAGCTAACTCAGGAACTATAGATGTTTACTCTTTTTCAGTAAATGTTAATTCACGCTCTGCTACGTGGCAAACAGACGGAACTTATGTTAATACTGTTTTAGAATTAGGCACTTGGAACTATATTGGAGCACAGCCTTCCACAACGTGGGCTTTGAGTAATTCTGCTCCTTTTATTGGAGATAGAGAAACTGGTGCGTTAACAGTAGCACCAAACGATCCTACTGGTACAGCTAGTGGGATAATACCACCCACGACAAATAATAGTCAAAACTGTACTACAGGTATATATTTAGCAAACGCTGATGGAACAGGAAACGGAACTCAACCAACTTACGATCCAGTTGGTGGAACAATAGGTAATTGGATAATTGTTATTGACAATATAACAGGTGATGGAGTAATTGAAGAAGTTAGATACAACGGAGGTAATATACGTGGTTTTAGCATTGGAGATAAAATACAATTTTTGGGAACTAGTTATGGTGGTTCAGGTACATATGAAATAGTACTAACAGCTGCTGACATTGGGGATATTATACAACCAGGCATAATAGCAAACATTTCATCTGGCGCACTGACAACTGGAGAAACAACTGGAACATGTGGTGACTTAAACTGGGAAATGACTGCTGCTTTTTCACAAAGTAGTCAACTTAAAACATTGTGCAATATTATAGGTTATAACGGTATGCCTACGGATACAGTCTCTATGGCTGTGGCTAATAATGAGGTAGGTTTAGGACTTACTATGACTCCTCTTATATCAAACGCTAACACTGGTGAAGATGCAGAAAACATTACTTTAGCTATGGATATTAAAACCCCAACAGTAAATCAAAACTCAGGCATGAATAATGGTGCTTTTTTCGATGTTGATATTATTCCTGCCAACCAACGTACTAATGTTGATGGTTCTCCTGGGCAAGATCTAAAAACATATGGACCATTTACTATTGAATTTCTGTTAACAGACGCTGGTGGGCTTACTTATACAGCATGTTCAGCTAATATAACATTCGCATAGTAAGTTTAATAAAAAACAAGTAATATTTATAATATGTCATACACTTTAGAAACAAAGTACTTTAATTCGTTTTGGATTAAAAACATCATTACTGGAAACCCGTTTGCTTATGAGCAAGGTTCTGCTACTCCACCACAGCAAGACTTTACCCCTATGTTGAGTTTTTGGCCTGGAATACCGTGGTTAGGTTTAACTGCTGGATACCCCGCGTTTCCAACAGCTATACCAACGGGTAGAGGAAATCTTCAGACCCAGCCTAATACTGGATCTAATAATCCTCAGGGTTTTCAGAATTTTTATTTAGAGGAAACTAGAATAAAAGGAGGATTTAATAATCCTCAATTAAGCTTAGGGGTTAGGGCTTATATTGTTAATGAAAACAAAAGCTCTACAAATAGAAAGC
>Ga0208814_1000508_pt1 | contig 23611 bp, 54 predicted proteins | sample MalvirAntarct_55_FD_184253 | JGI IMG/M metagenome (GOLD analysis project Ga0208814, IMG submission 184253) | Marine viral communities from the Global Malaspina Expedition - Malaspina viral metaG Antarct_55 (SPAdes) (version 2) | ecosystem: Environmental > Aquatic > Marine > Oceanic | place...
CACATGGAAGTAAACCAAACATATCAGGTAAAGTTTATGATGCATATTCATATGGAGTAGATGTAAATGGTTACTTAGATTATGAAGCAATACGTACTAAGGCAGTAGAAGTTAAACCTAAAATGTTGATAGCTGGTGCAAGTGCATATTCAAGAATAATAGACTGGAAGAAGTTTAGAGAAATAGCTGATGAAGTTGGAGCAATACTATTAGTAGATATGGCTCATTACTCTGGTCTTATCGCAGGTGGAGAATATCCTAACCCAGTTGAGTATGCCGATGTAGTAACTTCAACAACTCATAAAACTCTAAGAGGACCGAGAGGTGGGATTATTATTTGGAATAACTCAGAGTACACAAAGAAAATAAATGGAGCAATATTTCCTGGAACTCAAGGTGGACCACTAATGCATATAATTGCTGCAAAAGCACAATGTTTTATAGAAGCAAATACTGATGAGTTTAAAGAGTATTGTTCTCTGGTAAAAGAAAACGCAAACCATATGTGTGATATATTCAAAGAAAATGATATACCGATTCTAACAGATGGAACTGATTCACATTTAATTCTAATTGATTTATCAAGTAAAAAACATAGTGGAAGAGTAATTGCAGATAGGTTAGAAGAAAATGGTATTACAGTTAACAAAAACGGTATACCTAATGATCCAAGAACTTTTATAGAAACAAGTGGTATACGAATAGGAACAGCAGCCGAAACAACAAGAGGTCATACAAGAAATTGGTTTAGAGAAGTTGCAAGACAAATAAGTAAAGTAATAAATGAAAAATAGAAATAAAGAAATAGAAAAAATAGCTGATGAAATCTCATTTAGATTATTAGCTACACGTAATCATGCAGATTATGAATGGTTATATAGTAAATTAGAAACTACTATACACCCAATTAAATCGGCACTTAGAACTTATTGGAACTTATTTTTTAAAAATAAATAAAGATGAAATATAAATTTACAGACACCCTAGGCATTGCCGTAATAACTCCAGACGTATTCCACGATTTTAGAGGAGAGTATATTGAGACTTGGAACGTAGAAAATTATAAAATCTTTCACGGCGTAGAATTTAAACAAGATGATATAAGTACATCTGGTAAGCATACACTAAGAGGTTTACATGGAGACTTTACTACTTGGAAATTAGTATCTTGTTTGTACGGATCACTCCTGCAAGTGGTAGTGGATATGAGACCTAAAAGTAAGACATATTTAAAGCATGAGATGTTTAGCATCAATGATAAGAATAGAAACCAAGTACTAATCCCACCAGGCTTTGCTAATGGGCATTTAGTTATGAGTGACTTTGGTATATTCTCCTATAAGCAATCAACTCTATATAAAGGAGCATCTGAACAGTTTACTGTAAGATGGGATGATCCTAAAGTAGGAATAGAGTGGCCTATTAATAACCCAATTCTTTCTTCGAGAGATAAAAATGCAAAAGCGATATGAAAAATAAAGTCCTAATTACAGGTGGAGCAGGCTACATAGGTTCGGTACTAACACAGGAGTTACTTAACCACGATTATCATGTAACAGTATTAGATAACCTGGCATACAAACAAACGTCATTGTTACACGTATGTAATGATAGAAACTTTATATTTGTTAAGGGAGATGTTACAAATAAAGCTTTACTTCAACATTTAGTTTACAAAGCTGATATTATTATTCCTCTAGCAGCTATTGTAGGAGCACCAGCTTGTGATGCTAATAAAGAACTGGCTACTGCTATTAACTTTACTCAAATTAAAAACATAGTAGACATCTTAACAGATGATCAAAAAATACTAATGCCTAATACTAACAGTCAGTATGGTAGTTCAAAAGATATAATTACAGAAGATAGTCCATTCAATCCTTTATCACATTACGCAGTAACTAAGTGTAACGCAGAGGATTATATAATGAAAAATACTAACGGTATATGTTTACGTTTAGCAACTGTATTCGGTGCATCTCCTAGAATGAGAACAGACTTATTAGTAAATGATTTTGTTTATAAAACAATGACAGAAGGAGTATTAGTATTATTCCAATCTAAATTTAAAAGAAACTATATACACGTAAGAGATATAGCTCAAACATTCCTATATTGTATCGAAAACTACGGGTACTTAAAAGGAGAGGTATTCAATGTAGGGTTATCAGATGCTAACCTTAATAAATTAGAATTAGCTAATGAAATTAAAAGGTACTTTAATAAGTTAGTTATAATTGAAAATGAATTCTCTGCAGATTTTGATAACAGAAACTATATTGTATCGAATAAGAAGTTAGAAGCAACTGGTTGGAGTCCTAAATACAGTATTGGAGACGGTATTGCAGAACTTACACAAGCTTATGAAATGGTTATAAACGATAATAATAAAAAATACACAAACCTTTAATAATGAGAATTATAGTTACAGGTGCAACAGGTTTTGTTGGTAGACATTTAGTTCCTAAGTTAAGAGCATTAGGTCATTCTGTAATGGAATACGACTCTAAAACTCTAAATAGACTAAGGATCGTTGAAGGTCTTCATCCAGTAGACTATATAATACATTTAGCTGTAAAAACAGCAGCAGGAGGTTACTGTCAAACTCATTCCGGAGACCAGTATCTAATTAATAATGAGATTAACTCACTAGTTATGAGTACTTGGAAGAAGGACTTCCCTAAAGCAAAGATGATAACGTTTGGTTCTTCATGCTCTTATGATAAAAATATCGTTAAAACTGAAGACAATTACCTTAAAGGTGAAGTAGAAACTGGATACGAAGTATACGGAAACGTAAAGAGAAACTTACTCATAGGATTAAAAGCTATGAAACAGCAATTCGATATGAAGTATTCATTTCTAATACCATCTGTATTCTACGGACCAGAGTATGACTTAGATGATAAGCATTTTATATTTGATCTTATACGTAAAATAGTAGAAGCTAAAGAAGGAGGCCCAGCAGTAACACTATGGGGAGACGGAAAACAGACAAGAGAACTAATCTATATTGACGATGCAGTCGATATTATTATTAATGCTATGGTTTGGAATCTTGAGATAGTAAACTTATCAAGCGGTAAAGAGTACCCAATACAGGAATATGCTGAAGCTATATGTAATATAGTTGGCTACGATAAGAGATTTATAAAGTATGATACTACTAAGTTCGTAGGATCTAAAAGTAAGAATTTAATTAACTCACATCTAAAGTACTTTCCTTTTACTCCAATTGAGGAAGGTCTTAAGAAGACAATAAAATATTATTATGAAAATAGGATCAGTAGTCGTAAATAGAAACGATGGGTATAAGGATTACGAAAGAGGTATAATACATTTTAAAGCAGCTTTGAGTTCTTTTGATGAAGTAACCTACATTGACTGGAACTCTCCAACAGGTTCTTTTCTATGGGAAGTACAAGATAAACTTCCGGAGACAGGTAAGCTTAAGCATTTTGTTATACCTCCTCATGTAGTAGAGTACATAGTTCCTGTAGAAGATGCTCAACTGTGTAACGAATCTCTAAGTAGAAACATTGGAATAAGACGTTCAGAATGTGATTGGATAGTATCTACTAACATAGACATTATTCCTCCTAAGAGAGAGGACCTATTAAAGCTTATTGCAGGACTGGATAAGGATACCTTCTATACTATCTCCAGACGAGAAGCACCAAAGGATGTAGTATACAAATACGGACATGAGAAGTTTGAAGAGCTAAGAGATGAACTCTATAACACCATACCTGAAAGAAGGTTTCCTGCTAAAGTTACTCATAACGATGAGTTCAGTTTAATTAACTGCTGTGGTGATTTTCAAATAGCTCATAAAGATGTATGGAATAAGATTAGAGGCTTTGAAGAGAGGATGCACTATGCATGCTTTGTAGATACTAACGTACAAAAGAAAGCTGTACTTAATGGGTTTAAGTTAGTAGACTTATATGATCCACCTTTATTTCATATGGAGCATGGAGCTTACTACACTAAGGCTGATGGAAGCAGAGTACAGGACGAAGAAAACAAAGGAGCACATACAGGAGACGCAAAAGCATACAATAATGTTTATGAATGGGTTGAGATCTTTTCAGCAACAAGAAACGATGAGTCATGGGGCTTATCAGAAACAACAATAGATTTCGAAAATTTTTAATTTAAACCAACTATTTATTATAGTAAAAAGAACTTCACATGAGTAAAATAGAAAACCTAGTTAAAGAGGTATTATCCGAAGCTGCAAAGATTAATTTTGCAGGTCATAAATTCCTATTGAAGATCGATGTTAACGAAGACCCACAAAAGAAAGGTCTTAAGATTCAATTTCTACCAACACAATTTGGTGGAATTACTACTACAGAGCAAAACGATATAGCTATCGAATTAGAATCTAGACTTGAAAAAGGTTTAGCAGCTTATGAGCTTAGAGTAGAAAGAGATAGAAATCTTAAGGACAAAACTATTATTGGTTTTTTTGTATACATCGAATATTTTGACAAGATTGTTCGTAAAGCACTTTCCGGTCAAAATGCTGACATAGGAAATAGTGATGAAGAATAAAAAGGATATACACAAAGTACTTAAAAATTCCCTTAACCTTACCTTTAGTATTAGAGCGTTAAGCCCTACACCTGAGCAAATAGAAAAAAGCTTATTTGTAGAAGCACTCGATACTATGGTACAGATTCAAGACCGTACAGAGTTTATGATATCAGAACTTGGTATCGATACAATCTCTTACGAAGACAAATACTATAGGGTTATTGAAAATCTGTTTAAGATTAACTTCAACGAACAACAACTTTCATTAATCCAGATGTACCTGTACGATCTTATCATAGATAAAGAATGGGATGGAACGATAGAATTGGACTCAAAAGATGATGAAGATCCAAAGATTATGGACTTTAAAAAAGCGACAGAGGTATGGAATGTAATAAATCTTTTTAAAGATTAGTTGCCAGACCCACTTATAGTTCGTATATTAAGGTATAATTAAAAAGGTTATAATATATGCAAAACTTAAAAATGATTCCTTGCCCTAGATGTGGCGAAGATTTCCCCGAACTTAGGAAGACTCAATATGGATATAACTTCTGTGTTGAATGCTCAGATGTAGAAGGAGTAGTAGGTGTTACTACAGTAGAAGGAAGTGGTGACCATACCTATAACGGTTTAATCATTATGGAAAAATCTCAATTTATAGAATTAGCTAAACAAGAAGCTAACTTAATGGGACGTAAAGCACCAGATCCTATCGAACTTTTAGAGATGGACAGAGATGAAACTGAAGCATCTCAATCTATAAAGGAAAAAGTAATTAAGATATTAGATGAAGATTTACCTACTGGTATTACTAATAACGATGCTGATCCAAATGATGATGAAGTTCAAGGTCTTATAAAAGGAATTGACTATTAATGGCAAGACCTTCTAAAATAATAACTAAGGAAGATCTTCTCCGTGCACAGAAAGTAACACGATCTAATATGGCAGCAGCCAGATACCTACACGTATCTTATAATCACTATAAGAAGTACGCTAAGATGTATAAAGACGATGACGGTGTTACGTTACTTCAGGTTCACATGAATCAATCAGGAGAAGGTATTCCTAAGTTTGCTATTGCTGGTATAGATAATATACCTTTAATGGATGTTTTAGAAGGTCGAGTTCCAATAGAACATTTTGATGCTAGGAAGATTAAAGCAAGGTTATTGAGTGAAGGTAAGTTAGTAGAAGTATGTGCTAAATGTGGTTTCGCTGAAAGAAGAGTAACAGATCTTAAAATACCAGTTATACTTAACTTCAAAGATGGTAATAAAAAGAATTGGCACTTAGATAATTTAGAGTTCCTCTGCTATAATCATTCTTTTCTTTATGCAGCATCTCCTATAGATGAGAAACGTGCAGAGGCAATGGAAGATTACGTAAGAACTAAAGATGACGAGCCTGATTGGGAGTTAGATGAACATCATATAGAGCATTTAAGAGAGTTAGGACTGTTTCAAGAAGAGAAACCAGGTGAAGAATTTATCTCTAGAAAATAAAACTATTTATTTGTATGAAAAAGAAATTATCTACATTTAAAAAGAAGAAACCTTTAGAGAGAAAAATAGCTGATGACTTAGTTAGGACTCATGAACGTAATGAAAAGTTACGAGATAAAAATATCAATACATCATTCTTAGATTTATTTTAATTTAAAAAAAGGTTATGAAATATTTAATTGGACTAACAAGTAAATTTGTTGGATTGTTACTAATTGTATCCCTATTGGTAGCGTTTAGCACTTACCGTACTCGACTTATTAAAGTAGTACCATTAGAATTATCAATCAAACCTGCTGTGGTAACTATAGTAGTTCCAGAAATTAAACCAGTAGAGATAATAATTGCAACGAATAGACATGAAGACTTTCTAAATGCCATTGGGTTTAAAGAATCTGGTAACCGGTACGATATTGTTAATAGGTTCGGCTATATGGGAAGATACCAATTTGGTAAACGTACTCTTAGGTGGTTAGGGTTTAAAATGTCTAAAGAAGAGTTCTTAAACTCTCCTAGAATTCAGGAAGAAGCAATGCATACGTTACTAACTGCTAATAAAAAATCACTTCAAAAGTATATTGATAAGTACGGTGGAACATATCATAATGGAATACTGGTAACTGAATCAGGTTTACTAGCAGCAGCACATTTAGGAGGTTCCGGAAGCGTACGTAAATGGTTTAGGACTGGTAAGATTAGAAAAGATGGTAACGGAGTAAAAATTACTACTTACATGACAAAGTTTTCTGGTTATAAGTTGGTACTTCCCTAGATATTTCTTATATTAAGGTATAGTTAAAAGATAAAATAAAGGTTATGTCAGAGAAAAAAGGACTCTTAGAAAAAATGCGATACGAATTTCCTACTGAAGCAGTATTGGAAGTTCAAATTAAAGGTACTTGGTATAGAACTACCTCAAGAGAATTTAGATCATTTGATGGTCATAGGAGGTATACTAAACCTGTTCAGCAACCCGGACTTGGGATGAAAGACTTAGATAGTTTAGAGTTTGTTACTACTTGTTTTGATGATGGACCTCTATATATGTTTAACTCTAATAAGGAAGTACGTAAGCTATGGGATGAAAAGATGGTAGCAACACCATACATGGATAAGATTAACGCAACATCAGCAAGCAGAGGATAATATGAAAACATTTAATTTTAAGTCACCAGAGGAATTTAAAGGAGTGTTCAGTAATGATAGTCAAGAGATTACAGACGCTATCGTTAAAGCTATATCAAAAGCTGTAAAGCTTCAGAAAGATTCAGCTGATATGTTTGCAATATCATTCGGTGACGAAGATCTTGAATATGAGATTAGTCTTCCTAAAAATCAATTTGAATTAGCTCTAACTAAATGCTTAGAGAATTATCATTCATGGAAAGAAAGTGATCAAGCAATAGATACTTACTTACTATTAAAAGAAGTTAAGACATGGAACACAACAGAGTTGTAGAGTTTAACGGTAAAATGTACATACTTGTTAGGACTATTAAAGAAACACAAGTAAATGGTAACTTAGAAGGTTTAAAAGCCTGGAAGGAACGATTAAACTGCGACCATGTATTAAAGACTCAAGGTCACTATTTAATGGTAAGGTATATAGACGATATAGAGTGGGAAGAAATATAAAAGAAAGTCACTTTAAAAGTTGCCTACTAACTTAATAATTCGTATATTTAAGTATAAGATTAATAATTAAAAAGGTTATAATATGTCAGATGTAATTTTAGATTTAAGTGGTCAGCAAGAGTACATGACCAAAGCACAGTTAAAGAAAGTATGCCCCTTGGCATTCGCTGAAACTCCAACTAACCCTGAAGTTAGTGGAAAGTATTTATTCGTTAATACTGAAACTATAGTAGACGATTTAGATAAATTAGGTTGGCAACCAGTCCAAGCTGCTCAAAGAAAAAGTAGAGGAAAGTCTACTATCTTTAGTAAGCATATGGTTGCTTTCCAGAACCCAGGAATTAAGATTAAAGGATCAGATGGAGATGATTCATATCCTAGAATTATTATGACGAACAGTCATGATGGTATGCAAGCATTTAAATTCTCTGTGGGTATTTATCGTTTAGTTTGTTCTAATGGTTTAGTAATTGCCGATGAAGAGTTTTCTGATTTTAAAATTAAGCATAAAGGATATTCCTTTGAGGAGCTTAGAGGGGTAGTTAATGATGCAGTAGCGGACTTACCTAACAAAGTAGAAGTACTTAATACTATGAAGCAAAGGATACTAACTGAAGATGAGAAAGCTAAGTTAGCATTAGATGCAATGTTGGTTAGAGCTGGTATTGCACCAGGGTCAGAGAAAGCTAAAGAGTTTAACTATGACGATGCTACAATAGAAGATATATTGCAACCTAAAAGATCAGCCGATGAAGGAGATGATTTATGGAGAGTGTTTAATGTAATCCAAGAGAAGATTACTCAAGGAGACTTCCATGCAGCTTTAACAGGAGCGAAAGTTAGAAAGGTTCGTAAGATTAAGTCATTCGAAAAAGACTTGAAAGTAAATAAAGAACTTTTTAAACTAGCTACGGCACTCGTATAATATGACGAATCAAAGAGAAGAATTTAAGAAATGGTGGAAACACCTACTTAAGCAAATGGTTAGGGATAGGAGACTGTCCCCAGCCGAACGCTTTGGTACTAGGATAGGGTATATGGGAGTAGGATTTTTGATAGCAGGTCAGTGGACCTTATCTCCTCCGATGTACGTATTAGGATTTAGTTGTGTGTTAGTGCAAGTATCAATCCGTAAACAATGGAACTTAGTTGCTTTACAGCTTAACGGATTAGCAGCTTGGACTATACATTTTATTAAGTCCTTTTTATAAATTATAATTAAAAATACAAGTTATGATGAATAAACTAATAATAGCAATTCTAATAGGAACAACTCTATCAGCTCAGCCTGTTGAACCAATAGATTCATTTGCATTGCCTCCTATTCCAACGCTACCACAACCTGAGATTTATGTATTCATACCTAATGTTATAACACCAAATGGTGATGGTATTAATGATAGATTTGAATTGATACTACAACCTAACTATAAAGTTGTAATAAAGGTATACTCAAGATGGGGTAATTTAATTTATAAATCAGATGACTATCAGAATGATTACTCAGCAATGGGTGTTTCAGATGGTGTTTATGCATTCCATGTTCGTGTTTACGATGGGAATAGATATAGAGATTTTAATAAGATGATAACAATAATAAAATAATAAAACAAGTTATGAATGAAGAATATTACTTTCCAACAGTAAAGGTTAATGCTAAAGTAGCAGAGCTAGTTGAAGAAGGTCAGTACATGGAAATGGGTGGATACAGATATGAAAGACTATCTAGGAAGCCTAGAGGCAGGAGCATCGCTCGTAGACTTCGAAACGAAGAAACTCAAACTAGAATTATAGTATACAAGTAATGGTTAAAGTTACTGATTTACTTTTAGGTATCAGCTGCTTTACAGTAGCTCATGTTCTTACTTTCTTTCAATTAAATGGTCAATTTCTTAAGACAGATTGGTTTAGAAAGAATGAATTCTTAGTTGCAGCAGCAGGAATTATCCTATCTTATTTCTATATTTGGGGAACTAAGTATACTGTTTCCGGAACCGATAGTTTACTTTGGCCTGCTAGATTTATAGGCTTTGGTGTTGGTATGGTAATTTATGCTGGGTTTGTCAGTTACTTCTTTAAGGAAGGGTTTACTTCAAAAACATTAGTTAGTTTGATACTAGCATTAATATTAATCTGCGTACAAGTACTATGGAAAACAAGTTAGATAAAGATTACCAATTATTACTTGGTTACATTCTAGGTAACGGTAGTGAAAAAGCAGATAGAACAGGCACAGGTACTGTATCTATATTCGGATGTCAGATAAGACATGAAATGTCAGATGGTTTTCCTCTTCTCACTACTAAGAAGATGGCAGTTAAGACTATGATGACTGAATTGAAGTGGTTCCTTAAAGGGGATACTAACATTAAGTACTTAGTTGAGAATGGATGTAAGGTATGGAATGGTGATGCTTATAAGAAGTATAAAGAAAACGGTGGTAAATTAGAAACTGAGGTTGAGTTTATAGATAAGATTAAAGGATGTGATAAGTTTGCTTCTAAGTGGGGTGAGTTAGGACCTATATACGGTAAGCAATGGAGAGATTGGAACGGAAAAGACCAAATCAAAGAACTTATTAAAAACTTAAATGAGAACCCTGATAGTAGAAGATTAATGGTATCAGCTTGGAACGTAAGTGAGTTAAGTTCGATGACCTTACCTCCATGTCATTACGGATTCCAAGTTTATACAAGAGAGTTATCTCCAATGGAAGTATTGGAACAAGCGAAGAAAGATGGTATATGGGATGATGGATCTAGTTTTGATGCTAAAGATGAATTTAGTAAGAATTCTGATGGAGAATTATTCCATGAATACCTTAGTAGAATTCAATGTGATTATAAAACTAGAGCTATATCTCTAATGTGGAATCAAAGATCTGTAGATACATTCTTAGGTCTTCCTTTTAATATTGCATCGTACGGATTACTATTAGAGCTGTTAGCAATACAGGTAAATATGGTACCAGATGAGTTGATAGGTAACTTAGGAGATACTCATTTATATTCTAATCATAAAGTACAAGCAGCTAAACAATTGGAAAGAGAAGGATATGACTTACCTAGAATTAAACTATCTAATGTAGATATACTAGAAGGTCAATTTGATTATGAGTTAATTAATTACAACTATCATCCTACTATCAAAGCAGCGTTAAGTAATTAGAAAGTAGTACTAGCAAGCTATTTATGTAAGATAAACAGAACTATTAATATATTTTAAAACAAGGTAAGTAACAAATGCAACAACTAGGTAAGTATCAAGACGAAAGAGCACACGATCAACTTATAGAAAAAATATTAGACCTTAAAATGAGCAAGATTCAGACCCAAGGTACTAAGCTACAGATACAGAGATTACAACAGGAATTAGAAGACGTAGAAGCTAGATTAGATATATGATAGCACTACAAAACGCAACGATTTATTTAATGTTAGGTGCAATTTGGACAGGATGGTTCGAAATGTATACTACTAAAGAACTCCCTCCTCCTTATAACCAAGACTGGTCTAATAAAGAAAGGATATATCATATTACTACATGGCCTATAAGTTTGGTTGTTTTTACTATCGCTTTCATAAAAGAAGTAATGAAACAAAATAAAAAATAGTCACTTAAATAGTTGCCTTACATAGTTATTTTTCGTATCTTTACATAGTAAGAGGGTGAGGAAATAACCTCATCTTAAATCACAAAAGGTTATGGCAAAATTAATTAACATCACGAACATTAGAACAGTAGACATCATCAACAACGATCACTACGAAAACACACCTGGTAAATTCAGATTTATTACTAAATGTAAAGCAGGTTACTTCACATGTAATGACGCTAGAGATTTTGATGATAAGAGATTATTTGATAATCCATCAGCAGTTCTAAGTACTTATAAAAAAGGAGCATTACATACAGTAGAATATAAGCCAACAGGATCAGATCACTTCTTTACAGTTTTTGCTAAGAAAGGTAATAACGTAATTATGATGGATGAGGCTATTATGAGAGGATTAGAAGTTGGAACTGTTAATCAATTATGGTTCAATACTAATTTATATAACTCAAATCAATATAGAGCAGTCAATTCTAAGACTTGGGCTAGTAAAGTATTTGTAATGAACGAAGTTAAAGTAGAAGATCTAGAGCCTGTTATTGCAGGAGTAGATTTCTCTGAGTCACTATCACAATTAGCAGCTCTTTAAAAAGAGTTACTAAGATAGTTGCCTCCTTGAGGTATTATTCGTATATTAAGGTATAATAAGAAAGATAAAAATAAAGGTTATGACAAAAGTAGAAATTATTGAGCAAATCATCGCAACGAAAAAAGTAGAATTAACTGAAGCGTATAATACTAAAAAGAAGTATAACGATAAAGTAGTTAATCCTGGATATCTAGCAATTACGCAGAAATTCTTTAACGGATTTACAACTGAAGAAGTCTACGTTAAAGTATCTAACGATGGAGAGTCTATTACATTCTTACGTCCTTGTGAGGAATCTAAATACGATAAAGAAGTAATGAACCTACGGTTAAGAACTGACTGGAGAACTGAGGAGATAACAGACCTAACAACTTCTGTTTACTCTACTAGTGATAATAGTCTATGGGAATTAGAAAGACTTCAATTAGTAGGAGAAGTTGCTTCAATCATAATTGACTTCAAAGATGATTTTATAGCTGAGATGAGTGCTTTTAAAGATGAAAGCAGACCTAAATCTAAAGAATTACAAAAGGTAATTTATGCTATAGAAGCTGATATTACTTCTTGTACTAATGAGATAAATTCTATCAGATTAAAAATAGGAGAAGAGTTATTAGAGTCTAAGAAAGGAATGGTATTTTCTAAAGACCAGTTAGGAGCAATAGATGTTTCTTGGGATCACTCTATTAGAAGAATTGTTAAGGCTAGAATTATTAAGAAGACCGCTTCTGGTAAATCAGCTGACTTAGAGTTAACCTCACAATATGGACAAGAGACTTCAACTCAGGTATATGAAAAGGTAAGAATGTCTAATGTAGAGACCTTACTATGGCAGTATAGAGACTATGTCTTAAACGCTTAAAAGTTGGATTTCATCAGTATATTTCGTATATTTAAGTATAAAGAGTAGGTTATGACAGTATGGTATTTACATGGATTAGAGAGCAAAGCAGGAGGTGCGAAGGTAGACTTCTTATATAGCAAAGCTGATAAAGTATATGCTCCGGAAATGGACTATAATCATCCTGAAATGTTTACAAGCCTTCTTAAGCTAGCTAAATATAATAAACCAGATTTAATTATAGGTAGTAGTATGGGTGGTTACTTTGCAGATGCATTAGGTAGTCATTTAGATGTAGAGGTACTACTCTTTAATCCTGCTCTTCATAGTAGAACGATAGAACCAGAAGGAGTAACTTACGGCGAATCTAATTGGAAAAGAAACTTTGTAGTAGGTAATGATGATAAAGTTATAGACCCTAAAGCTACGCTAGTCTATAAGGACCTAGTTAAGAGTTATACAGAAGTAAAAGGAATGGGGCACCGAACGTTCTTAAGTGTTTTTATGGATATTTATACTAAATGGGAAACGAATCAATTGTAGATCGTATATGGACTTGTGGATGTGGAGCTTTAAACTCTCCTTATAACGCAACCTGTGGAAGATGTAAAACTGTAAATAAATGAAACTACTAAACGTATTATTAGAAAATAACTGGAGAGCTCTTTCATCAAAAGAGATAGAGGATACTAAAGAAGAATTGTTTGACTTAATTGATAGAGCTTATGCTCCATTAGGAGGACATCCAAACCTAAAGATACCAGACGATATTAAAACAGCAGGAGATAACTACTTAGTAATTGATTTAGATGATGATCCAGAAGATGATGCTACAGTGACTTACAAACATAGACCAGGAGGTACTAAGTTAGTTGCTATGGGTCATGACGGTTCTAAACCAGCCAGATCAGCAGCAGTAGCTAAAACAGTAAGTGATTTAAATCGTAAAGGATTCTACATAGAGGTTTCCGGAACGATACTAGACATATTAAAATCAAAAGGAGTTGCAATAGTAAATGACGAATCTACTGTTAGGGCAGCCCTTAAAGGAAAAGATATTACATGGCATGGAGATGGCTCTTACGATAGAAATCTAGGAGGTAAAGTACATCGAAAAGTTATGATGGGGAAACCCAATAAGAGCTAAAAAAGGACCCGCTAAAGGTTACAGCACTGTAGGTTATGCCTAGAGAAAAGTTATAGTCTGATCAGCTATAGCAGATGTAATTAAGCACGTGGTATCAGGCTGCTGCACGGTTAGAGGTTATAACTGAGGCCTGAAGAATAAACGTAATAATAGTTGGAAGTTACAATTATATTTCGTATCTTTACATAGTAAGAGGGTGAGGAAATAACCTCATCTAAAATCAAAAAAGGTTATGAGCAGAATTAACGTTACTACAAGCAACTCTAAAATGATCACAGGTAAATTATTTATCACAGGTCTAAAAATGTCAAAACTTTCGAACAAGCTTAAAGAAGCTATTGTTCAAGGATCAACAGTAAAGCATCCTACTATGGGATTACTTTACGAATATGTAGGAGCTTATTCAAGAGCGTAGTTAAATATTAAAAAATAAAGGTTATGGTAATAAATAAAGATAAAATAGTCGAGGAACTACTTGACTTGATCGCAAAGAGACAATTATTAGGAGAGACTTTTCCGGAACTTAGTAGCGATAGACTAGAAGCAATAGCTGAATCTATCAGATACGAATGGAATGAAGCTTATGACGGCGTTGGCCACATCGAAGAATTTAAAGATGTAGTTAAATGGAATCTAGAGCAAAACTTAACCCACTGGTAATGGTAGACCTCTTAGAGAAGTTATACCAGACAAATGAGATAAGTGAAGAAGTTAAACTGTTATTAATAGCAAAGTTTTATGAGTGATAAAGAAAATAAAAGATACGTAGTGCAAATGGAAATGTACGTCTATGCCGATAATGATTATATGGCTAAGAAACGAGCTAATGATTTAAGATTGTCATTAGATAATAGAAGACATTCTCAAGATGTAGTAGTTAAAGAGATAGGTGAGCAACCATTCGCTAGTTTTAATTATAGAAAGCTAGACAATCCTCACTTTCATGCTAAAGATACATCTAAAGATCCACTACCGTTTTAATGAGTAGAAAGTATATAATAGCAAAGACTAATGTAGGCTTAGGAGGCTTCTTTAAAGTAGGCGGTAAAAGATACCATGGACCTTCTTGGCAAGAAGTAGAAGAAGATACTACGTTTACTGATCTAGAATTTGAACCTACTCCTTTTGCAGAGCTATTCGAAGAAAAGAAAGAAGAGAAGCAATGGAAGTTTATATCAGCTAGATCAGGAGATGAATATGTAGTTAGATTTAATATTAGAAACGAATTGAGCTGCAGTTGCTGGGGCTATATTGGCCACGGAAAATGTAAACATATAAAAGAAGTTAAAGAGGAATTAAATGATTGAAGTAATTAAACATACACTAGGAATCTGTGGAGAGCACTGGCACCCAAATGTCATAACCTTGCTCGCCGGCTCTCCGCTGATCCTAACTACTGTACACTATATTAAATGTAAATGTGGAGGCTGGTTTAAACACAAAAAAGACTGTAGTAAATAGTTGCCTTACATAGTTATTTTTCGTATCTTTAAGTATTAAAGAGAGAGAGATATGAAACTAGATGAAGTTAAGAAAGTAATAGAAGAGGTTCTTCCAAAGGTAGAAGCTCATTATGGACATAGTAAGTTTTTTGATACGTTTCCTTATTTGGAATTTGAAACATCTATCTACGGCAGATTAGCTGATGAAGAGGATGATGGAGAGACAGGAGAAGAGACTCCTGAAGCAGAGTTCGATAGAATAGATAACTCAATTGTTATATACTATCCTAGGATGCAGAACAGAGAACATATCATCCAGACGTTAGTTCATGAGTACCAACATTACTTACAATCTCCTCTATGGATGAAGAGATATTATACGATGGGATATGATTACAGTGATCATCCTTATGAGGTTGCTGCTTATGCTGAGGAAAGTAATTGGAAAATATTTAACTAAATAGTTGCCTCACATAGTTATTTTTCGTATATTTAAGTATAAATCAAAACAATAAAGGTTATGCAAAACACAATTCTATCTTACAACTACGCTTCAAATGCAATTAAAGGCTACAGTACTTCTGCAGTCGCTAAATCAGAAAAGAATGACTGCTTCGTAAGAGCCGTAGCTTCTGCTACTGGATCTAATTATGATACAGCTCATCAATTTGTTAAAGAAAAACTAGGACGTGAAAATGGTAAAGGAGCTCAATTAGTTCCTATTCATATGATGTCTTTAGAGGATAACGGTATGGAACTTAATAACCTTAAGTACAAGGTTAAGGTTCTAGGTACTGATGAGATTACCAATCACTATAAGCTACATGGAGAAGTAGTTAAACGTCAGAAGACTGTTAAATCTTTTATTCATCAGTACCCTAAAGGAACGTTTATCGTAGGAGTTGCCGGACATGCTTTTACTATTAAAGATGGTCAGTTGATTGATAATGCAGGAGAAGAGTTTAGACCTACTCGTAAAGTTAATATGGCTTTTAAGATTACTGCAGAGAAAGTAGAGTCTAATCAATTAACTTTATTTTAGTATGAAGGTTATAAGCAGAGTTCATACTTTTACTAAAGCTCTACATATCATAGACAGTTGCGTTACTAGAGAGCAATTAGAATCAGCACAGAGATATGTAGAGTTGTTTGAGAAGATGTTCACAGGAGGTAGAAAAGAGCAGCAGATGTCAGCAGTACTCTACCTAAAGGTTAAAGAAAGAAGAAGGTTATTATGAAAAAAACAAAACATAGAATTAGAATTACGCCCATAGGCGATCCTGATTCCGCTTACGTTATTACATTAGAGACGGATGACTTAGATTGGTCTATGCAGCAATATGCTAGAAATAGAGATCCATTCACCTTTGAAGTAGATACAGAATGGGAGTAGAAAGACCAACAATTGTAGTAGTATATAAAAAGAAATGGGGTAATAAGGTTTACATGAAAGTGTTTACAGATCAACCAACTCCGGATAAGATACTGCTAGAAAAGACTAAGTTAATTCCTAAAGGAGCAGAGATATTAGACCTAGGAGTAGGTAAATCATTTATAGAACGTTATAAAACCAAACATAAGTTATGAGTAAAACTAAACAACCCCGACAGTATAGAAGTAACCAAGGGAGATCACCTCGTCAACAGGAAGGATCTTACAAAGCAATCGCAGTCTCATTTATAGGCTTATGTGTAGTATGGATGTGTGAACTAATATATAGATCACTATGAGTATAAAGAAAGTATCAGTAACTAAGACATCATCCTTTACAGTAGACGGAGAAGGTAGAGTATCAAGAGAAAGAATAGTAGACCTATCACATGATTGGTCAGAGAAGGATATAATTCTATTTAAGAAGATTGCCAAACAAGGAGGCGTCTGTAGAATTAAAGGTAAGAAGTATACAGTAGTACCAGGAGAGAAGATTACTAACTCTCAATTTCAGCCTGACGGAGGAGCAGCTAAGATGCATGGACCAGAAGAATAAGTAAAATTGATAAGTTATGGAATTATTTAATGTACCTAGAAATAGTAGAATAAAAGTAATAGTTGAGGATAAAGTACCTCCAGGAGCACCTCAAATTGCAGAAGGTGAAGAGTTAAATTTTAGAAGCATAGATGGAATGTATAGTTACTGTACCAGAGATAATGGAGAAGTAGTACATCTAGCAGCTTGGACAGAAGTAGAAGTTATATGATCAACAGCGGAAGAGAGTGGGATTGGATGGATGCATTTTCATTTGCCCTTATAACGTCTGATAAAGATGAAGATAATGATGATGAGTCTGCCTACATAGATGGAGTAGATGAGAGACCAGCTCCTAAGAAGACAGAGTATAACGACGACGAATACGATTATTAGTATGGCAATTAGACACTATTGTGAATTTGAAAGCTCTTTGTATAGAGAGATAGTAAAAGAGATGAGTGATAAGAAAGAGAAGAGTGGTGCTCTAAAAGAATTAGAAGCAGCAGGCTTTACTAAAAAGAATATCGAGGGGAGGAAGAGGGGGCGTTTCTCTCTTACTCACCGAAGGTGACACGCGCGAATTAAAAAAAGGTTATATGAGTAAGTTAGATTTTTATCCTATGATGACTCCTAGGGAGATGATAGAGGAAGGTGCCTTTGGAGGATGTTACTTCGGTCTTGAAATAGAAGAGTATACGGACTATAACTATCAAGAGTTATTCGACTTCCATTTTAAGGGCTTAGATACAAGCTTATACTTAGGAGAAACGTATAAACCTAGGCTTAATAAGTTTAAGATAAGGAGTGGTATGCCGTATGAGTATTGGAAGGAGATGAAATGGATGCATGAAGATGACCCATATGGTTGGTTTGAATGGTATTGTAAGTACAGTAGAGGTAGAAGGCATCCAGACGACGATAGGCAGATCAGACGATGGCAAGACTTTTGTGGACATAATGGAAGATGGAGAAAGAGAATATACGGAAGGATAGAAGAGACTAATGATATGGATATAAGTCCGAGGATACAACAATCATTACTTCATTGGGGTTATAGAGTGAATGAGAATGATAGAGAGGAATACAAACAATTAAAATTAATAGGTCATGACGACAGAGCAGCAATTGATAGGATGGGAATTTGATGTAACAGCTTTGAAGGGGGAGGGGGCGTTTCTCTCTCCACCGAAGGTGCCACGCGCATTTTCAACGAAAGTTATTACTAAGGACAGCCCTACCGACATACTAAAGGAGGAGGAATGGTGCAGTTATGGTGGTATGCCTTCACCAATGGCCTATATGAATGAATAGTGTCTAAGGTAGTGTAAGGCTGAGGCTATACCTATAATAAGGAACTAATAGATCATTGGAGAGAAATGAGCATATAAAGAGAGAACTACTAGTAATGTATGTATCTTCACATGAAGCCTATTAATAATAGTAAGTGTATATAAACCTATATAGATATACTCATATAAACATATAAGATTGGTAAGGTTGTATAGAATAAAACGTAGGTAATGTATGAAAGGTAAGGATGTAAGTACAGGCATGCATGTGCCTCTCCTCTTTTTTTTTCCTATAGCAATTATTTTTCAACCCTACCGACCTAAATAAAGGGGTAAAAAGTAGGTTATATGCGTAATATTTCGTATATTGTAGTATAAGGATATGGCAGATAAGAAGATGATACAGATAGATAAGGGGGTAGCCGATAGGGTGAAAGAACTATACCCAGACCTCTCTTGGAATGCTATTGTCTCCTTACTCCTATCTAAAGATTCTACTAAAGATTCTTCTAAAGATGATTTTGCCATTGTGTATGCTACTAAAGATGATCTAAAGACTCTGAAGGATAAGTTCTCTATGGTGCTTACTCAGTTGATAGATAAGAATAAGTTACAAAGATAACTGTGGTATTAGTTGCTTATATGAGTAATATTTCGTATCTTTAAGTATAAATGATAAAGGTTATGACATATACAGACAAGATTAAGGCTTCCAAGAAGGTATTTAACGCTATTACAGCTATGAAGGATGATGAATCCATTATGGTTTACTATGGTATAGGCTTTGAAGGCAGTCGAAACGAGTATAAGATACATGCTTACTCCGGTATAGCTGATAAGATGTCTTATAGTATCTGGAACAATGTACATGGGATGAATATAGATACCTTGTCAAAGACTACAGCAAAGGCTTATACATTTGATATGATGTCACAAAGAACATCGTATGCCTTTCCATTATATGAGATGGAGCTAATGGATACTCCGGCAAAGTAATTGGGGTATTAGTTGCTAGTTACAATTATAATTCGTATATTAAGGTATAAGATAAAGAGATAAAGGTTATGAAAACAGAAACATTAAAGTATTTAGGACAACAGATTGGTAAGACATTTAGTGATAACTTTAGTAACACCGGGTCAAGCCTGTTGCTATCAATCAAAGGAACTAAGGCCTTCTATATGGAGTGCTATAGTGAGTATGCTAATTATACTGGACTAGACGTTCATGGTAATAAGAGAGTAGATAGCGTAAGGGTACCAGCCGTTGGATTAAAGACGATGACTGTATATAACTTAGAGAGATGTATAATAGGTTTAAAATAAGACTATGGCTACACATATAAAGAATACATTGTTAACATTAGTATTACTAACCATAGGTACGGCCTTGATGTATGGCCTAATACAACTAGCTACCTATAGTCTATATCAAATACTTATCCATACAGAGAGATCTGCCATAGTACTAACTACTATACTAGCCATAGGCGTAATAGTGAATCATATATTGAAAGAGAGAGTAAAGTAATTCCTTCCTAAGTCCTTATAAAGCCTGACTGGTTCCTTCCGGTCGGGTGAAGGCATCTCGATATCATGGTGATAGAACACTGACAGTATAGTTCCCTAAGAGGTTGGTAACCTGCTCCTGCGGAGCATACGTGGGAGTATAAATCTGATAGAATTTAGGTGTATAGGTTAATATATATTTATATATTCATACCTTACCTATAGTGATTCTCTATTAAACAGCCTATTAAGCGAATATCCTATTACACAAAACGATCCAACCACTAGTAATATACCTAGTATCTTCTCTATTATTAAAAACGTTTCATTCATAATTAACTTGTTATCTTTCTTTATCTACCCTTATTCTCTCCTATCCCCACATAACAAATGATGTATAGAGAATTAAAAGGACCAAGAGACCACCTATTACCATACCGTCGTACTTAACTAAGTGATCATCAATTGGGTCTATATACCGTCCATATGCAAAGAAGGTTATGGCTATCGTCCATATTATAGCTATTAGAGCTACTACGGATACAGATACTATGATTGTATACCATATTGCTACTGATACTAGGGTTATTACTCCCCAGACTATTGCCTTTAAATACCTTCCTAACATATTACCCGGTTTTTAACACTATCTTATATGCTTCTTCATAAACATCTACCTGTGACATTTTACTTCCTGCGTCAGTCCTTTGGATTTCAATGACTTTGTTAAGTAGAGCTTCTCTTTGACCATGCTCATGTGCAGTATATAGTAGATTCTCTATTGTGGACATATCTTATAATGTGTTATATACTTTAATATAAGAACTTTTATGGGTTTTTCCAACTAAATACGCAAAAATTTTTTAGCAATTTTTTTTGGCTATAGCGTTTTTTCTTCGTATATTGGTTTAACGCTATTTATAATAAAGCAATATGCATAAGTTAGACCCACATACACTGTTTTCAATCTTCGAGAAAGGGGATGAAGAGGTATATAAAGAGCATGGATACGAAGACGTATTAGATAATCCATTCGTTCTTATGAATATGGTTACCAGAGGCTTAGAGAATTACGATCTTCTATGTATCATATATAACCGTAACTATAAAGAACAGTTTGCTAATGTACAGCATTTAGTTAAAGATAAATACTTCGCCAAGCTATACAATTATTTACTACGTGTAAACATAGATACAGTAGATGATATATACGAGATAGGAGAGTCATATGAGAGAAATGCCTCTAGACAAGCTCTTGATACTTTATTAGACTACTACGAAGATAAGGAAGAGTATGAAAGATGCAGCGTTATAACTAAGTATATAGAGATGTTAGTATTAGAAGAAGTAAATTCTTTTTTAAAATAGTCACTTAAATAGTTGGCTAACATAGTTATTTTTCGTATCTTTATGTATAAGAGATAGATATATGAAAACACTAAACTACAACAACACGACTACAAAAGTTCTTAGATTAAACAACAACTATTTTATTACCTCTTGGGAATATATAACTACCAAGGAATTTCACGAATTTAAATTATCTAAATCGGTCATCAAACACCCTTCGTTTAAAACCCCTCTTAGTCAAATACTAAATCCAACACAAGAATTTATATCAAAACTTTCTTAAAATAGTCACTTAAAAAGTTGTTAGTTACAAAGATATTTCGTATCTTTAAGTATAAGATAAAAAGATAAAGGTTATGGCAAATTCAAACACATTCTCAATTACTAGTCAAAGTCAATTCAATGAAACCCTATTATGGATCTCAGACCTATACAAAGATGTATACGGATCTCGTCCTAGAGGATATAACTTCAGCAACTTCACATTTAAGGAGTTAACTGAATTCGTTAATGACCTAAGTAACCAACAAGACAAAGATCTTGCCATAGAGAAGGCTTCTGAAATGAAGTCTCTTAAAGATGTAATGTCCGTAGGTGCTCCTAATAAGAAGACTGCCTTAAGATGGTTAGACCAAGCGGATGCTTACTTCATGTATGGGGATGATGACTTCTATGAAGATAGTATAGAAAAGTACGGATGGGTGTCTAAACAGTATGAACTATGTTAGGTATAAATTTTTCGAGGCAACTTCGCGCGTTTCGCGCGGCGGCCTTCGGTATTTTCCTCACACTCGCCTTATTCCTCCCTTCCTTTACCTATGCACAAGCTGTCTTTGTAACTGATTATAAACCTGAGGCTGATGTCATAGTCTACGTAACTAAGTATAGAGCAGATGCGGACTTGGTTGTTTTCGTAACTAAATACAAATACGAAGCTAACAGTAGTAATGGTATATGGTTTTACGTTGATTCTAAGTTTAAAAGTGATAAAAAGGTATTTTTTACTAAATATAGAGCCCAATCCGACGTAAAAGTGTACTATACTCACTATAAAAACCAGTCTAAATGGAGAAATTCAGAAAAGTTTCATCTTTTTCATTAAAAAAGTTGCTAGTCTGCCCAGAATTCAATACCTTCTATATGTTATATAAATCTTTAGAAAGATATAATAATAAAAATATATTTAATTAATAATATAATTATAATAATAAATTTAATAAAAAAAAATATTTAATACATAATAATAATAAATAAAAAGGTTACCTATGTTAAATGCAGAACAAATACAAAAAAATTGGGATAAACATTTAAAAATTATCAATCACTACATTACCGGTGATAGAAAAGATAAGATACTTAAAATGGTAGAAACCCTTTCGGAAATCTATATAATGGCTCCTGCAAGCGGTAAAGCTTGGTTTCACAATGCTTTCGCCGGTGGATACGTTGATCACGTGAATAGAGTTGTACAATACTCCATTAAACAGCATAATTTATATAAAGAAATGGGAGGAACAACCGATTATACCGAAGAGCAATTGGTATTCTCTGCTTTATTCCATGATTTAGGTAAACTTGGTGATGGTGTTCAACCTAACTACTTACCTCAAACCGATAAATGGAGACAAGATAAGTTATCTGAGAAATATAAGAACAATCCAGATATAGATTTTATGTTAATTCAAGATAGATCTTTATATATACTTCAGAAATTTGGTATTCAATGTGATCAACAAGAGTTTATAGCTATCAGAATACACGATGGAGTGTTTGATAAAGCTAACGAAGCTTACTTCTTCAGTCATCAGGAAAGTTCTAGACAAAAAACTAACATGGTTTCAGTATTACACACAGGAGACTTCTTAGCCTCTAAGGTAGAATACGATTTATGGAAGAAAACTACCCCTTCAGGTGCTTCTAAACCTCAAAATGTTAAAACCTCAACAGGTAGACCAGTAAAATCATCAGAAGGATTAACTAACTTACTTAAAAACATATAATATGGACTTTCAACCTACAACTTTATTTATAATAGTAGCTATTTTAGTTGCTCTTTCCGGAATACTTTCGTATATTATTAGAAACCTATTAATACAGGTAGAGAAATACGAAGACATTACAGTAGACCAGACACAGTACCTACAGCGAATATCGGATCTCATTGGAGATTCTAAGAAA
>Ga0208814_1000512_pt1 | contig 23389 bp, 30 predicted proteins | sample MalvirAntarct_55_FD_184253 | JGI IMG/M metagenome (GOLD analysis project Ga0208814, IMG submission 184253) | Marine viral communities from the Global Malaspina Expedition - Malaspina viral metaG Antarct_55 (SPAdes) (version 2) | ecosystem: Environmental > Aquatic > Marine > Oceanic | place...
ATTCAACTACTCCTGTTACTATTACAAGGACAGTTACAGCAACAACAGATAAATTTGATTTGCGTGGCAGAGGAAGACAAGCTAATGTGCGTATAGAATCAGATGCAGTAGGGGATAACTGGCGATACGGTACACTACGATTAGATGTTCAACCAGATGGAGGTAGATAATGGGTGTAGCGTATCCTAATAATAGCGGTAATATTAACTCAGGAATAGGAAGTATTAGTCCTTTGCCTGGACTTATGCAACCACCCATCAATCCATTAGATATGGGTAAGTATGAAGGTAATCCAAATTATGAACAAGATGAGGATTTAATTGGTTTTAAACCACCAATGATGCAAACAGCAGATTCAAGGCCGTACACCTATAAAGGACAAAATCTTACGGGGTCTGGTACCTATATAGGTGCACTACGAAAATTTTTAGAATCTCAAGGTAAGAGTGATTTATTATCTGGATATGATAGTGACCAAGTAAAACTTGCAACAGGAAACCCAGGACTTGTAGAGAGACCTGGTGGAGAGTTTCGTCCCCCTGTTAGATCTATAATGCCGTATCTACCTGTCGAAGGTCCTGAGGGCAGGCCGTATCGACCTGGCACCAATCCCATGCCTGATATGGGGGGAGGTGGTATAGGTTCAATAACAAACCCAACAAATTATGATGATAAATTTTCTGGATATGATACTAAAATTGGAGGATTTGATAATCAATTTAAAGATATAATAGGTAGGTTAGATAAATTAGAGCAAGGTATAGGAGGTGTTTCTTCTCAACCAAAATCTTCTCCTTTAGATGGAGGTGTATTTAGTGTATATCAAGGAAACAATTCAAGAGGGTATTAAATGGCTAAAATAACAACAACAAGATTTCCTCAAGCAACACCAGAATACCAGCCAAGAGTACTGGATATTTTAACTCGTTTGTTAGAGCAAATTGTACAACAATTAAACTTTGGTTTTCAACAAGATTTAAAAGACGAATCTACAGCAAGGACGTGGTTCCTTGGCTGATTCATTTTTAAGTTTTTCAGGTACAGGTGGCGGAGCTGCTGGCACTGTGTATACAGTTCCTACGGCTAGTCTTGTTACAGATCCTCCTATTCCTCCTACAACAACGCTAGTTAAAAGTATTCGTTTATCTAATTCTACAGGTGGAGCGGTTGCTACAATAGTAAGTGTCACTGATTATAGTGCATCTACTGATATTAATTTAATTAATAATAGTGTAGCAGACAGTGAAGAAATAGAGTTACTTACTCAACCGATTGTTTTAGAACAACAAGATACTATTAAAATAACAGGAGTTGGTGTAAAGATACTAATTAGTTTAATGGAGATATCATGATGAAAAAAGTACAAGAAGGAAAAGTTATAGGATACCAAAAAGTTCATGGACAAGATATTCCTATCTATCAACCAGAAGTACATACCGAAGTAAAACACAAAGTCACAGGAAAAGAATATGCTTCAAAAGAAGAAGCTCAACTAGATGTGGCTGATCCTAATACCGATACGAAAGATGAGCACATCGAAGAAAATGTGATGATTAAAGTTATAGAACTACCTGAAATGGGTGGCGACGTTAATAGTTAAGAATTAACAGCTACTTCACCTCTAAGATGAGCTTTCATATTTTTTTCTACAAACGCTCTTTCTTCATTATCTAAAGGTCTTCCACCTGTAGCATATTTTGGAGCAGGATCAATTGTGAGAGTGTCATATACATCTCCTTTAGGATAATCTTTACCACTAGCAACTTCTTTTTGACAAGTACAACCTTGTACATGTCTCGTATGATCTCTTTCAACGGCTAATAGTCTTTCGTGGTAGCGGCTCACCTTATCTGCGAGGACAGCTATAGCTTTCAATACTTCTTGATTATCCATAATTTCTCCTAATTTACAATTTTTGGGTGAGAACCAATTTAAACATGTGCACCTATATATCAAGTAATCTTTTTAAAATTGTTTTCTTGACATTTAAAACTTTAGCTTCGTTCTCCATAATCAACCTTTAAATATTCTATTTTAAATACCCAACCTTTGGGTATTGCAATGGCTCCACCACCATGATTGTCGTCTTTGTCCATGCACCAAGAACGCATAATGACTACTTTATCATCATTATTAACTACCAACCAACCGACTTCTTGACACCTTGCTAAAGGAGCATCAACAATTTCTTTGGCAGATAACCAACCAGTTTCCGTGTCACGTGCATCGAGCCACGTTACACGTACCATAGGAACTTTCTTAATATCTATATCCATCTCTAATTTCTCATTGCACATTACAATAAAAACACTTATAAATATAGAATTAAATAGGCGCATTTCTTCAAGCTTCGCCCTCTTGCTTTTCAACGAAAAACTAGTTGCTATGAAGGATTATGCATGATTGAATTTGACGAACAGTTTATTGAGGATATACCTCAGTTTGGGATTGGAGGCTTTTTAAATAAAGCTTTTAAATCTGTAAAAAAAGCCATTAAAAAAGTAGCCCCTGTTGTAGGTGGTGGTATTGGATTTATGCTTGGAGGCTCTGCAGGAGCTGCCATAGGATCTGGTATTGGTGGTTTAATTGCAGGACAAAAACCTGAACAAGCTCTTCAAACAGCAATGCTTGGATATGGAATAGGATCTTTAGCAGGAGCTGGGTTTAGTCCATTAAAGAAATTTGCAGGTGAAGGTATTGGTGGCAACTTTGGTTTTTTAAAAGGTAAAGAAGATCCATTTAACCTTTTAGCAAAAGTTGGAGGACCAAAGCTACCTGATACAGGAGGGGCAGATCTTACTAATACTGAATGGCTAAAAAGCAAAAAAATAAATACAGATATTTTAACAAGTGGAAGTCCTGAGACAAATAAGATAATGAATGAATTAGTTACAAAACAAAAATTTACAGATGCAACTAAATTAGCATCAACAGCGAAAAAATCTTCTTTACTTGGTAATGCTTTAACAGCAGGTTCTATTGCTTCACCTTTTTTAACTTACTATGCAGCGAAAAAAGCGGAAGAAGATTATGTTCCAACAGATCCAATGGGTCTTAATCCATTATATTATCAAGATCCTCAACAATTTCAAGTTGCAGGTCTAGGAACAAAACCTTATTATTTAAAAGACACACAAGATTATTATGGTTTACCAGTAGAAGAGTTACCAACTGACTTTATTCGTCAGTCTGCGGAAGGTGGTATTATTCAATTAGCTAATGGATCAAAAAAATATTTTCCTCGTAAGACTGGCCCTATTGATGGACCGGGAACAGGGACAAGTGATGATATTCCTGCTATGTTAAGTGATGGTGAGTTTGTCTTTACTGCTAAAGCTGTTCGTAATGCTGGTGGTGGTAATAGACGTAAAGGAGCAAAAAAAATGTATTCAATGATGAAAAATTTAGAAAAAAATGTTAAAGAAGGTAGGAGAGGTAGAGCTTAATGGTTGAAGAGTATATTAATAGAGAAGCCCCAGATATAGAAGCTAGGAAACTAGGTCTTATAGATTCGGCTAAAGCTTTAACAGAACAAGGATATGTTCTTCCTGATTATGTTTTAGCAGGGCTTACACCAGAACAACAACAAGCTTTTAAACTAGCTCAGTCAGGTATTGGTGCTTATCAACCTTATTTAAAAGCGGCAGGAGATGCCACAACACAAGGTCAAAATCTTTTACAAGGAACAATGGGAGCTCCAACACAAGCTCAATTAGATTCCTACATGAATCCTTTTCAACAACAAGTTATTGATGCAACCATGTCAGAGCTTGATAAACGAGGACAAATGCAAGCTAATCAATTAGCTGGTGATGCTGTGAGAGGCGGTGTGTTTGGTGGCTCGCGTTACGGGGTTCAACAAGCAGAACTATCAGGACAACAACAAGATGCAAGAGCTGCAGCTTTAGCAGGGTTAAATTCTCAAAACTTTGGACAAGCACAAGCAGGAGTAGCTAATCAAATGGAAAGACAACGATTAGGTGGTCTAGGGATTGCAGGTTTAGGACAACAACAATCACAATTAGGGGGACAAGCGCAAGCCTTAATGGGTCAAGATATTAATTCTCTTTTAGGTATTGGTGGAATGCAACAACAATATGCTCAACAACAAGAAGATATTAGAAGACAGAATTTAATGCAACCAATGTTGCAACCATATCAACAGTTAGGTTTTTATGGTGATATATTACAAGGAGCTCCAACATCATCGCAAATGATTAATACATCTCAATCAATGGGACCAAGTCCAATGCAACAAGCTATTGGAACTGGTATTGGTGCAATGACAGGTATTGCAGGCCTTAAAAAATTAGGAGTAGTATAATGAGTGCTTTAAATAGATCAATGTTTAAAAAACAAATTGTTAATCGTGAAGAAGGCTCGCCTCTAGAAGGAGAAGATTCATCAGGGGGTATTGGGCAAGCTCTTTTACAATCTATTAAAAATTTTGCTACTAATGGTTTTACTATGAATGATACGGAGATGTTAGATGAAAGCAAACAATTAATTGATCAAGGAAGGGATCATGTTCTTAATGAGTTTGAATTTAGTCTTTTATATCCTGGTGTAAGTTTTGATTCTGTTACAATAGAAGAACGAACTATTGGAGCCAATAGTAAGGATATGAATACATTAATAGAAAAAGAAGCACAATTACGAGAACAAGAACCAGATATTAGTGAGGGAGAAGAAGGTTATCAATATGATTTTGATATAGATGGTGAAAATAAAAGTTTTGGTTTTGATGAAAAATTAGCTCCTTCAGGTGTAGAATCTTTTAGAGAAAAATTAGGTATTACTGCTGATCCTAACTCCGTTGTTCGTGAAGGAGAGTTAATGAACATGATGGATCCAAACTCCGTTGTTCGTGAAGGAGAGTTAATGAACATGATGGATCCAAACTCCGTTGTTCGTGAAAGCGAAACACGATTTAGACAAATGGGATCTCCTCCTCAAGGGGAAATGATAGAAGAACAAGTTGATGTAGAAAATGTTGGTATTATGGATGGCTTTAGTGGTGGGGAAGAAGAAACTGCTGCAGCTGTATTAGAAGAAGGGGAAAGATCTAAAAAAGAAATTGATGATGCAAGTACTTATGACGAATTGATGAAATCGGTTCGAGGTGATGATTTAAGTGAAGAGGAACGCCGTCAAGAATTAGCTTCTGTTGTAGGAGAAAAAGATGCAGAAGAAACACCTGATAGTGTATTAGCTCTTGTTCAACCTGTTTTACAAATGTTAAATGAAGACACGGCTAATACCGGTATTGGCCAAATAGAAGAAGGTCAAGAAATGGCTAATGTTATGCCTACGCAAGCAGGAGCAACAGATGCAATGGCTATGATGATGCCTGAACAACCTGTTGGTGTAGCTGATGGTGGTTATATGAGTTCTTTTCCCAATCAAAATATGGGAACACAATCATTAACAGCAAGTGATAACATAGATGACCGCATTATGCAGAATCTACAATTTGAAAGAATGGCTCCAGGAATGATGGGCTATGCTGAAGGAGGCTTAGTTCAACCGTACGCCTTAGGAGGGGACGTACGCCCCATCCCAAAGTACTCTAATGGTACTAGTTCTTTAGGAGCAACTATTAATGATACCACAACTAGTAACAGTCTTTTAGATAATACTCTTTTAGATGATGAAGTAGTGGAGGAAGCTGAACCATATGATCCAACTACTACAGATTTTTTAACACAAATATTTTCTCCAGAAGCAGGACAAAGTGCCTTAAAAACAAAATATGATACTAATTATAAATTATTTTCTGAAATTTTAGGTGGTCAAGGACCAAGTAAAGATGAAATGATTGGAGAAATATTAACAAGTGTTGTAAGTCCTTTAGCTTTTAAATATGCTCAAGGTGAGGACATTCAAGAAGTATTAGCTGCGGGAACACAAGCAATTGGAAAAATATCACAGAAATATTCTGCTGGGAAAAGAAAATCTGAAAGTGAAATTAAATCAGCAGCATTAGCTCAAGCTTTAAAACCTGCTCCAGATGATCCTTTGGTAGCAGTATATTTAAAAGATGATCCATCAACTCTTGATGTAGACGAAAGTATATCACAAATACAAATTACTACATCACAGTTAAAAGCAGATGCACTAAGACCTATAGGAGAAAAGTTATATACAAATAATTCTACAGCTATGGCTCTTGCAGAGTTAGCAAAAACACAAGGTGAAACTGATAAAACAACTACAGAAAATGCTATACTAGATGTTGAATTATATTATGCAGATGAATATGCAAGTTTAGGAATAAAAGAACAAAAACAATTAGTTAAAAGCATAGAGATTAAAAATAAAATTGATAATGCTATTGCTAGTAATAAACCAGGAGAGCTAGAAGCAGCTCTTAAATCTGTTAATCTTGATAACATTGCTAAGTCAATAACGAATGAAACTTTACGTCCTAAACTAGAAATAGAATTAGAAACTTTATCTGTTAATCTTGATCAAGAAATTCAAAATTTAAAAATTAAAGAAATTGAAGCTAACTTTACACAAGAAGAAAAAGAATTAGGTGTAGAAGAAAGACAAGGAATTATTGACGAAAGGCTTCAGACTATTGACTTTAATAAAAACAATAACATTCTTTTACTAGAGCAAAAAAATGCTGAGATAGATAATATTATTCTTACAGGTAAAAATATAGATCTTGAAAATGAATATAAAGTTCTTCAAAATCAATTTGCTGAAGAGGAATTTAGTTTAGAAAATGAAGCTCTTCTTCTTGAGAATATTAATAAACGATTGAATAATACTAAGCTTTCTATAGGAAATGCATACTTATCAACAGAAAAGAAACTAGGTATTGATAAATTAAAATTAGATATGGAAATGATAAATGAAAATATTTCAGGGCAAATGTTGCAGAATGAAAAAATTCTTTTAGATTTAAATAACTATGATGAAAAAACTTTCTTAGAATTTCAAAAGCAAAGAAGAGAAATTGAAAAACTTGAATATGATTTGGCTAATCCTCCAAAAGATTGGTCACAAATAAAAGTCCAAGCAGAGATGCGTAATAAATGGAACTTGTCTCCTATGACTGTAAACATGAGAGATAAACAAGGATTTATGGAAAATCTTGTTAGTAATGCAGGTGAAAATACAGGTGCAGGTGATTTAAGCTTTATTTTCCAATACATGAAAATGCTTGATCCTCGTTCCGTTGTTCGTGAAGGAGAATTTGAAACAGCTAAAAAAACTGGAGGCCTCCCCGCTAGTGTTTGGGCAGCATATGAAGGAATTAAAAATGGTAGACTTTTATCTGCTCAAGTAAAAGCTGATTTCCTTAGTGCAGCATCAAAAATGTATATGCAAGAAGTAGGTAATTATAATACTGAGTTAGGAACGTATAGAGACATTGCTACTTCTAATGGATTAAATTCAGAATTAGCAATTCCTTCAATGAATTTAAATCAAGAACTCATTCAGCAATTAAGTAATGTAAATAAAATAAATGATTCAATAGATATTATTGAAAACTTTAATTTAGAAGATAGTGTTCTTCCTAATGTAAGTGACGGAAGATTAAAAATAAAAATTCCAAGTTTATAAAATATGAATGAGATAAAATATACTACGGTTAAAGACATTCAACAAGAGGGAAGTGTTTCAAAAAAACATTTACAAGTTTTAAATTATGAACGTTTAGGTCTTTTACCTAATGATGTTTTAGAAGCTATTGCCGAAGAAAGAGATGCTGGTCGTTTTCCTCTTGCTTTAGAACCTGTGCCTCCTGAAGAATTTAAAGCATTTATAGATGCTATGAGTACTTTACCAGTAGGAGGTGGACCTATTGAGGGGTTAATTGACAATAAAACAGGAGCTAAACTGTTTTTAACTCAAGAAATTGCTTCTAATTTTATTAAAGATAAAGATGTTCAACAAGAAGCCGCAGCAATTATAGGTGGAATTGCTATTCCTACAATTTTTGGTGGTGGTGCAGGCTTACCTATATCTGTAGCTAATTTTGTTGCAAGATTTCCTCGTAGAGCAAAAATGGTTATGGCTTTTATTGGAGGCTTTACTGGTGGTGGAGCAACTTCACAAAAAGGTTTTGATGATGGAGGTTTATATCTTGAAGCATTGGGTTATGGAGTACGAGAAGGAGCTGGAGAAGGTTTTTTTCAAGTACTGCATAAATTATTCCCAGGTATGAAACAGTTTCTTGGAAAAATTATGCAGGGAAAAAATAAAAATCTTCTTGAAGAAGGGGCAGAAACTGCACAAAAAATTATTAGTGAAGGAGGGGCAACTATTACTCCTGGTCGTTTAAGTAAATCTGGTTTTATTGATTTAATGGAACAAGCAGCAGAAGTATCTTATGCAGGAGGAACTAAAATGAGAGTAGCGGGAGAAGAAGCAGCAGAAGTTGCTCAATCTCAATTAGTAAAATTTGTTACTAAAGAATTTATGGAAAAAACAGGTAAAGAAAGTATAGAAGCTCAATCTAATATGATTACTCATTTTTTAAAAAACGCTTCTGAATCTGAAATTAATTTAGTTTTAAAAGAATTTTTAGAAAATGGTGGTGCAATGTACAATGCTGCTATTGATACAGCTTATAAGGGAGTAAACAAATCTGTTCAAAAAGCTGTTGGAAATGCCCAAATTGTAAGCATTAAAAACTTAGAAAATATTTTTAATAGACAAATGAAAATTTTTGGAGGAGAAGCAGGAGATGCTACTGTAAAATCTATAAGAAGATATATAAAACAATTTAGATCAAAGTATGGAGATTTTGTTGATTTTAATACAGCTAAAGCAATGCGTTCTCAATTACTTGCTAAAACAGGTGCCTTTGCTACATCAGGAACAACAACACCAAAATATGTAAATAAGATAGCAGGTATTCTTCAAAATGCCATTACTAAAAATATGAACAAAAGTCTTAAAGCTTTAGAAGAAAGTGCAACTATAAATAAAGACCTTTTGTCCGATATAATGAAACAATATAAAGCTGCAAACAGTTTATTTAAAGATGGTAAACGAACTTTTAATAATAGTTTTATTGTGGGATTATTAGGAGGAACTGGAGAAAATGTTACAAAAAAAGGATTAACGGCATCAAGCAAAATTTTTAGTCAATTATTTAAATCAGGGGATAAAGGAACAGCCGAGTTTTTCTTTAAACTTTTAGATGATTCAGTAGCTAAAAAACATATTACGAAAGAAGTAGCAAATCAAATACGAACAAAAGTTCAAGGATCTTTTTTTGCAAAAATAATGAATGATGCAAGGGATCCTACTACTAATGCTCTTAAAGCTGACAAATTAATTGAAGGTATTGATGTTTTAAAGGGTTCAGGAAAAGACATCATAGATGTTATTTTTAAAGGTAATATGCAATCTGTTAAAGGTTTTGAAAGATATGCAAGAGCTATAAAAGTAGCTACAGATAGAGGCATTGCTTCTAGTAAAGGATCTTTAGTTTTATTTGGTCTTCAAGCAGGAGCTTTAATTGGAGGGGTAACAAGCCTTAATTTATTGTCATCGGATTGGAGTGCTGGGGAAACTGCTAGTGCTGGGGCTCTTTCTTTGGCTGTTTTAGGAGGCCCATATGCTATAGCTAAAGCCTTTACTAATCCTAAATTTGTTAATAATTTAATTAATCTTCAACTTTCAAAATCAGGAACTAATCAATATGCAAGATATGCAACTCAAGTTGTAAATTCTTTGGTACAAAATGGATTGGTTGATCCTGTAGTAGCAAACAGATTTGTTGATAAAGCACAAGCGGCAGGTATTTTTAAAGAAGTAGATGTTAATAAAATGGATTGGTATAATTCTAATGACGATCCACAAGCCACAGAAACAGTAGAAGAATCCGAAGTTACAGAAGCAGATAAAAAATTAGATTTATTTACTGAAAATGCAGGAGACGATATAGATACTGACCAAGGATTTTTAGATGAAATTAATGGAGAAGCAATAGTAGAAGAAACTGTTAGTGATAGACAGCCGGGTTTAGAAGAAGCTGTTACAACAGAAGAAGTTATTGATATCCCTGAACCAAATACAGAAATGATGTCAACAGAAGTAATTCAACCTCTTAGTAGTCCTGCTGGAATGCCTTTTGATCCAGAAATGTCTACAACAGATAAACTAGAAGAAGTAGGTTTACCTGTGTTTGCTAATAAAGGTGGAATTATGTCTTTAATGGGGCCAAGAAAACCAAAACAAATGGTGGCATAAATGGGTTGGTTTGGATTTGGAAAAAGTAAAAAGAAAAGCAAAGATGCTAATACTAATTCATCAAGTTCAAATTACAGTTCTGATAATTATTTACAAGCATCTGGAATAGGTAGTCAAATTGCTAATGATCAAATTGATACTTTAATTGCTAATAAAGATAACTTACAAAATCAAGCAGGCACAGTTAATGTAAACCCAAAGTTTAACGATTTTTTAGAAAGAAATAAAAGAGATGATGGCTCTTATAATTCTGCAGCTCAAGCTATTATAAATCAATATGATACTGGAACAAATGCTTACCAACAAGAGATGCAGAAGATTATTAATAGTAGTCCTTCCGCAGCTCAAGCTTACAAAAAAAGATTTCCTATATCTTCTGGAATTGCAAAATTAGCGGGGGCAGCTACTAATCTTATTCCTGGTGTAGGAATGGCAAAAGGAATTTTAAAAGTTTTAGGTAATTTTGGCAAAGGAACAAAAAATATTTTTAATCAAGCAAAAACAGGTATTACAAGTTCTGGTGCTTATAATGATTTTAAAGACTTAATTACTAAAGACGAAAAGCCTCCAACAGATATGGGTACCCGAAAAAGCAATATAGATTATGATGATGCAAGTAATCCAAGAGGAATAAACATGGCTGATATTTCTGGTCCTTCTACATCAACAGATATTATAGAAATAAAAGACAACAAAGTTAAGACAAAAGATAATATTGACAAAGTAAATAATGCTCAAAAAACTTTAACAGAAGCTTTAGATGTACAGAACTTTAAAAGAACATTAGATAATCCTTCTGCTATTGAAACTTTACCTGTTAATTTTAAATCAACATTAGATAAACTCTTACAAAATAATCAATTAAATTCAAGCGAGATCCTTAGATCCCAACAATTACTAAGAGATTTTTCTACTCCTAGCACTGTAGGACCTGTTACTAATGGATATAATAATTCAGGGATTACTAATACCCTACCTACTAATCAAATAGCAGGGGGATTTGGCACAGGATTAGAATATCTTTTAAATAATGAAGCAATAGAAAAAAGAAGTGGCTCAAAGGGAGTAAATTTAAATACATTGGGTAAAATTCAAGAGGGTATAGGAACAATAGATAATAATTTAAATAAATTTAATATTGATTTAAATAATATAGGGCTTAATAATAATTTTGGTCAAGGCTTAACTAGTGGGTATAATGCTATTAAATCTACTCAAGATGGAAAAGGTTTTGATGTAGATATTAATAATAGAAGATTAGAGTACAATAAAGATTTTTTAAATGGTAAGATTAATACTTATATTGATCCAGAAAATGTCGGAATTGGTTGGAGTACATCAATTGGATAAGGATTTTAATTTAAGAAATGTGGTATGGTTCTCCATGATCCTTGTGAGTGCCGGGATTGTTTATGGTATGTTGTCTCAAAAAGTAATAGCTTTAGAAACAAAACAATCTCAATTAGAAATGATAATACTCCAAGACATACCAGAAATAAAAGAACGCGTGATACGACTTGAAGTATTATTAGAACAAATTATAGAGAGTTAATTTTTATATATCTCCATGTAATTTTTCTGATAATTTTTCACTATCATCATAAGAAAAAAGAACTTTTTCCTCTGATTCTTCATCAATATTATTTGGAATCTTGATACTAGATATTTCCCTAGTCCATTTATAAGCTAACTCCATATCATCTATTTCATTAGTAATTTTATTTTTAAATTCTAATAAAACATGAATTAAGATATTTCTTTCTTTTTTACTTAATTTAATATTCATAATTTCTCCTTTATATTATATTATATTATATTATATTATACTAAAGTCAAGAAAATAATTTTTATGAAAAAAAATCTAAGTTGCATCTCCCCACGATTTTCCTACATCGCAATCAACTTTACTTGGCACAGACAAAGAAATACAGTTTTGCATTATCTCCATAATTTTATTTTTTACTTTTTCAGAACCATCAAAACTTAAAGTGAGTTCATCATGAATTTGTATTAGAGGAGTCAATCCTTCTTTATATAATTCTATCATTGCTTGTTTTGTTTGATCGGCTGCTGATCCTTGAATTAATCTGTTCAATGCTTTGTAAGTCCCCGCTCTTTTTAAATGATGATGTTTTCCATATTTTATTTTAGCTTGATCTAAAGGTAAAGCCTTAAATACACCAAAGGTAGTTGGTTCCCATAAATCAAACCGACATTTTCTGCCTTTTAAAGTTGAGACATAACCTTCACTATTAGCATAAGTAGAAACCCTCATTGCTAAATCCTTAACAAAAGGAACTTTAATATTGTACTCTGATAATATTTCTTTTGCAACAGTAACATCAACTTGTAATTCATTAGAAAGTTTGTTTACACCCATACCATAAAACAAGCCTAAATTAATAGTTTTAGCTTGATCTCTTTCTATATTAGCAATGTCAGCTACAATATTATGGAAATCAGCATTAGGATTTTTTTGATATTCATCTACAATAGTCTTTGCTCCACTACATCCAAGTTTAAAAGCATAGTGTGACGCGATCCGTGGTTCTTGTTGAGAGTAATCAAAACTACCCCAGATCTCTCCTTCTTCAGGTAAAAATAATCCTCGAATTTGTTTTTTAATTTCTTTATTACGAGAAGGTAATTGTTGTAAGTTTGGATTAGAATAACTTAACCTCCCTGACACTGTTCCTGATTGGCCATCTCTCATCTGATGGATACTTGCATGTATCCTGCCTGTTGCTCCATGATGAATAATAGTGTCTAAAAAAGTAGATTGAACTTTATTTATTTCCCTTGCACTTTGTATTTTTTGAGCAATGGGGTGAGGATGCTTTAATAAAAAATCTTTTGTAAAACTAGGTGCCCCTGTTTTCTCTGTTCGTGGGTATTTTATTTTAAGTTTGTCAAAAACTTTTTGAATTGAATTTGCAGCCCAAATATCCACTGCAATACCCGTGTCTGCAAGAATACTACCCAGTATCTTCTTTTCTGTAACTTTAAAACTTTTTTTATAACTTGCTGCTTTTTCAACATCAACACGTACTCCTTTTTTAATCATTTCAAAAATAATAGGAATTAATTCCATTTCTAATTTGTAAACACTTGTTAAACTTTCTTTTTCTATAATAGGCCTCATGTGATGGTATAGTCGTAAAGTTAAATCAGCATCTTGCTCTGCATACGTCCCTACAAAAATAGCAGGTAATTTATACATTTCACTTTTAGGATTAACTCCAAATTCTACAGCAGCTTGCTTTAACAAATTCTCATCTTTGTATTCATTAAGCATATCTTTTCCTACAGCGTTTAATGCATACGAAAATTTATTCTCATTAATGATAGGAGCCATGATCATTGTGTCAACAATTGGTCCTTTAACATCAATTCCTTCAGCATAAAGCCAACCTAAATCATAAAGAGCATTATGAGCTACTTTTATAGCATCATTTTGCATTAATTTTTTAAACCATGCCATAACGCGCTTACGATCCCAATTGAAGCCATTTTCGTGTCTTATGGGGTAATACCCCTTCCAGCCTTCTACAGCGACAGCTACACCTATGATATGACCTTTTTTTATTGTCCACCCTGGACCATTGGTCTTCAATTCAGGATCATATGTCTCTAAATCAAATGCAATGACTTTTGCGTCGGATAAATCAGGTAACTCATGTGGAGGTACCCATTCTGATTGTGTAAATCCAAAATTATGTTGCATCATTTTTTTCCTTTATATATTTTGCTGTTTCTCTTCCTCGTTTTTCACCTTCTGATTCAAACGATTTGTCTTTCGTGGTTCGTGCTTCAATTTCTGCAGCTATGCACGCATAAGCTGCCATATCAATGTAACTATCTTTTTTATGTTGATTCATGAGACGTGCTACTTTTACCAAAGCCATACAGATAGCAACATCATGTGCTGTAATTTTTTTCTTTAAAAATATAGACCAGAAGTCTGCAATGTTTTGATGATTTTTTAATTTGTCTCCGTAGTCTGTTTGTCTATCACCACCAATTAATTTCTTTGCTTCATCTAAAAGTTCTTGCGATATCATATCAAATAACCGTCTGCTGTTGATGCTTCTACAATATATAAATTTTCTTTAGCTCTAGTAAAAGCCACATAAAAAACTCTATGCTCATCATCAGGATTTTTAACATAAGCTCTATAAACTAATCTACCAAGATCCAATAAGACAACAACATTATCACACTCACCACCTTTAGCTTGATGTATAGTCGATACACGGATTCTTGGTTCACCTTTTATATCTTCTCCTATTCGCTCTAATCTTCTTAAATAAGCAATATCAAACTCAGTAATCTTATCCATTACCTCATGCCATTCTCCATCTACAAGAAGACCATGATCTTTTTTCAAATCTTCTAAGTTAAATAAAGATTCTTCATCTTTTCCTTTAAATGTTTTACCTCCTCTTTTAATACCTGTACCTGATTTAATTTTATTATATAAATTTTTTACCTCTAATAAAGATATAGGAGTCCCATTTTTTAAACGTCGCCAAGTATCAATAGCATCTAAGGTTGAAGGAACAACGGGTCGATGTTCTCCTCTTCCATACCATAAACCACTATCTTTTAAAAAAGACTCTATTTTTTCATTTCTAATTTTTTTTGTTCTACCTAATATTAACCAATTACCGCTAGATAAATCCACATGTTTTAAGTCAGCTACTTGATTAATTTTTCCTTCCTCCTCTTTAGGTTTCCAAACTTTTTCTCTTCTGTTTCTAACTTTGGAAATAATACGATTAGCTAATTCATAAACAGTTTTTGGACAACGATAAGACTTATTAAGCACTGTAACATTTCCTTCTAAGTTAATAAAACGATCAACATCAGCACCTGACCAACGAAAAATAGCTTGATCATCATCTCCAGCTATATAAGTTTGTTTACTATTTTTAATTAATTTATCTACCATATTATATTGTATTCGAGGCATATCTTGTGCTTCATCGATAAAAAGAACATCAAACTGTGTACTAAACGTGTCAGTAGTGTAATTGACAATCATATCCGTAAAATCAAATAAATTATTTTCTTTCTTATAATCAATAATGCATCGATTAAGATAATCTAATTTAGGCCAATTAATTGTATGATCCCCACTATTCCATGCATCTTCCAAAGAAATATCTTGTAATCTAGACATATTAATTAAATTAACAAATTTATGATTAGAATTAGAATAAATTGAATCGTCATTTGTATCAAAAACTAAATCAAAACCTATAAGACTTGATAATTCTTTCCAATGTTTAGATTTCATTAAATTATTTCTATCAACAGGGAGGCCTCTATAGGCAAAACTATGTAGGGTTCTAAAGTGAACTAAATCATCTTTACTTGCTTGAAATTTATCACGAGCTCTATCTCTAGCTTCATAAGCAGCTTTCTTAGAAAATGAAAAAAATCCAATTTTATCCCAAGAAACACCTTGTTCTTTTTTCTGCCTACAAATATCTAAAAGCTTAGTGGTTTTCCCTGTGCCTGGTGGTCCTAAAATTATATTAATCATAAAGGTATATCCACTTCATCTATATTTTCTCCCCCTAATACTTGATCTTCTTTAGTAACCTTATTATTTTTAATATTAATTGGAACAGGAATCTCTACTAGAGATCTCTCGAAAGCAGGGATAACCCAAGCTCGTGTTTGTATTTTTCTAACTGCTACAGTTATATTTTCCCCTCCTATATCTTTTAATCGTTGGACAATCCACACACGTTGGACTTTAAAATTCTTGCTATTCTCTAACCATTTAGATAAATCAACTAAACGAAAATATGTTGGAATAGCTTTAAAAGTAGTTTCATTCTTTTTAAATTGTTTAATATTCTCATCATCAGTAAAAGATTTTTGCATTTCTAATTCATCTATAGAAAAAGAATCTCCTCTTGATAAACAAAATTCTTTTAAATAATCTAAAAATTCTCCTACCTTAGACACATCAGAAGGAACCTCATCTATCTTAATTTCTTCAAATAGCATAGCAACTATCTCTTCCCAATCATCGGCTTTAACTTTAGGAACATAAATTTTTAATTGTTCTCCTACCATTTTTCTAAACAATGCATGAGCATATAAAACACCTAAATCATTAAACTCTACTCTTTTATCTCCTACATTTAAAAACCAAATAGGAGGTATACTATCTAAAACTGATAACTCGCTATAGGTTGGGTGATCAGCCGTTGAATGACCAATTCCATGTTTTCTTAATTTACATAAAGCTTTTTGACAGACAGAAGAAATAGGAGGTTCTTTACAACGATAAAAATATTTAAAGTCACCATCTGGTTTTTTCTTCCCAATTTGTTTTTGTAATGTAGTTACTTCAGTAGCATTTAAAGGAGGATCCATATAATTCCTGTTATAGGCCTCAAGTAAATCTTCCCAATCATCAGGATTAGCCTTACGATAAAAAACTCCAATATTAAGTAATCCATTATTTCTTGTTCCTTCGGGGAAACCTTGTGTAGTTAATACTTGTAGACATGGGGGACCATCCTTTATGACATCTTGTTCTACCTTGATTGCGATTTTGCTAATATCATCACAAACATATTTGTCGTATAAGTCAAAGAACTCGTCAAGAGAAGCACCCTCACCATTGTCAAGAAACGCGTACCGTGTCTCACCATGATAAGGAAGGTTCAGCCATGAACCTGAGTCTTTTTCATTGGCTAGTTCTGTTTGTTTAGGGAAAACTTCTGTATTTGCATATCCGATGTAAGAAGCAATCTCTTTAAGTTTTTGTTGGAAGATAGCTGCTGATTGTGGATTTTTGGAAAAAAGAAAAATATGTGCACCAAAAGATTTGGATGAACACATTATTAATGGTAATTTATATTTTCGTATTTTGGATAATATTTTTTTGTGATCTAGGGGGTATTCGTCAATATCAATACATCCCCAAGTACAAGTGGCATCGTCACGAATGGGAACTATGCCAAGAGCAGGCATCTTTCCATCAAGATGATCTAAATACATTTGCAATGTAGGTGGTTCGTGTTTCGTGAACATTTTACCATCTCGTTTTCCATTCAGCTTAGTTTCTGAATAACGATACTCTCCATGAACCCGGTCAAGACCTGTAAATATATGTTTAAATTTTTCTGCTTTCATAAATATAAATAATAACTAGGGGCGAAGTGAAACAACATTTCTAACAGGTTGTTAGATTAATTTCGCCCCTATTCTAGAAAATTAGAAATAGTAAGTAACTAAGATCCTAAAACGTTAGTATCCACATTTGGAGTAACATCTTTGATATCTTCATTCGCATCATTTAAAGCCTCTGGTGTTGGATCAATTGATCCAGAAGTCACAAGTTCATGAAAGTTTTTGGCTTCCTCAACTAAAAAAGATGGGTTCTTTAAATCATTAACAGATTTTTCTAAAACAATTTTCCATCCCCACCAATCATTCTTTTTATTTTGCTCTTGTATTCCTTCCATTCGGTATACATTTGCAAACATAGGAAGAGTAAATAATGACCCATTTGATTGTTGAATTTTCTGATTCATCATCATTGTATTCCAATAACGTGATTTTTTATATTGAGTCTTTTGCATAATGATCTGACATCTTTCAAAAGTTCCATCTTTATTTAATCGTAAAACAAAGTACTCCGCTGTTCTTACAATATAAGTAGGACTCATTGCACCATCAATCATATAATGATCTTCACCATCGGCACCTCTAGTCAAAGGAGGAATGTCTTTTGGTTCATAAATTTTTACTGGAGCTCCTGTTCCTTCACCTAAAGGGGACCATTCAACACCTCTAACACGAAATGCACATGGTATAACACTTACACCTTTGTAAAAATCTTTAGTAACAGAATTAAAAATATCACCTTGGTCAAGTCCTTCTACAAACTTTGCATTTGATTTTTTAACTTCTGGAGTCTGGGAACTAGCAATCTTTAAAAATGGTATTGCCATTTCTTGTGCATCAACATTCTCAAAACCTGCATTAGCAAACTTTGAAAAATCAATAACATTGGTCGATATTTCGCTTTTATTTTTTTTTGTTACATCGTTCATGGTTATTTTCCTTTTTTTATTTTTACTTTGTTACCTAAAAAAACACTAAAAGTTTCTATAGGAAGCTCTTTGCCCGCGTTTATTTGTTCACCAATAAAGGCATTCAAGGTCATCGGCTCGACCTTGCGTTTCTGGTCAGGAGCAAGACCATTTTGCTCTAAGTCATTAATTAACTTAGATGCTTGCTCATTATCTCCTTTTCCAAACCTGATAGACACAATGTTTTTAATTAACTCGCCATGATTATTATCTTCGAGCCATTTAAAAGCTTCCGCTTCTTTATCACGTGTAATACTGCCTTTAAAAAAAGGTTTAAAACTAACAGCATCACCATTGGTCAATTTAATTTCTTTAACTCCACGAGATTCCATTAACTGAACAATTGAATCATTCATTTGTTGGAGCTCTTGTTTTTTAATTTTTGCTTGATGTTCTAAAGCCAGGATCTCGCTTTCAATTTCTAAAAATTTATTAGACGCCTCTGAAACATCCTTCACTTCAGATATATCTACAGTGTTATTCTCTTCTTTTGGTAAGTAGTTTGTAAAATCAACTTTCTCTGTCATAATTATTCCTTTCATTAATGTCTATCTGTATGGGGTAGTATGTATAAGTACGTCGATCATATTTTAAAACTTTATATTTTCCTCGATTAATATCTGCTGCTATTGAACAAGCTAATCCAATCATTGATGGATCACCTATTAATAACAAATAATCGTTGTCATTAAAGTCTTTTAATATGGTTTTTGCCTTACGCACCGCAGGAGCTGGGGACAACATTATCTGTTTTCCTTCTTCAAAGAGTGGCACTAGTTTCCCATAACCTTGGGCACTAATAACATTAAACTTTGACACCTCTTGGATGACATACACATTACCTTTGTTTTCTAAGTCTTTCATCTTTCTAAATTACCTATATTATTTTAATTTACATTGTACAAGAAAAAAGTTAATGGTTAAGTAATTTTTTTAATCGCAGAAAGTATGGAAAAATATAATTATAATTTTAAAACCAAGCCCTATGGTCATCAATTGGCCGGTATGGGAGCTATGATAAACCATTTTTCTAAGGGAGAAAAAGAATTTGCTCTTCTTATGGAAATGGGCTGTGGAAAAACAAAAGTTTTAATTGATGGATCTGCTTTTCTTTATGATAATGGTTTTATTGTTGGCCTCCTTGTTATCTGTCCTAATGGTGTTAAAGGAACCTGGGTAAAAGAAATAGAAACACATATGCCTGAACATGTTGATTGTAATATTGTTGTGTGGACAGGGCAAAAAACTAAAAAACATGGAGAAGAATTACAAACTTTATTTAACACAGAAACAGTTCATCTTAATATTTTAATAATGAATGTGGATACGTTTGCTACGGATCGTGGTAAAAAATTTGCTGATAAATTTTTAATGACAAGACAAGCAATGATGGTTGTTGATGAAAGCACTGTCATTAAAAACTCAACGGCACTTCGTACTAAAGCTATTACAAAGCTTGGTAATTTAGCACGCTACCGGGTTATTATGACAGGTTCTCCTATAACAAATTCTCCTGAAGATCTTTATGCTCAATGTAATTTTTTAAATCATGAGCTGCTAGGGTTTAGTTCTATCTACACTTTTCGTGCTCGGTATTGTCAGTTACAACGATTATCTTTTGGTGGAAGATCCTTTAATAAAGTAACAGGGTATAAAAACTTAGAAGAGCTAAATACCAAATTACAAAAATTTTCTTATCGTGTCTTAAAAAAAGATGCATTAGATCTACCTGATCAAGTATGGATGAAAAGAATTGTATCCATGACTAACGAACAACTTGATGCTTATATGCAAATGAAGAAACATGCATTAGTGCAGCTCAAGGAAGAAACATTGACAACAACGTCAGTGCTCGCCCAGTTAATTAGACTCCATCAAATTGTTTGTGGTCATATGGCAACGGATGACGGTAAAGTTTTATCGTTGCCAAATAACCGTGTCAAAGAATTATTAGCCATTCTAGAGGAAGGCTATGGAAAAGCGATTATCTGGGCGAATTATAGACATGATATTCAAAATATTGAAAAGACATTAATAAAGAAATATGGAGCGCGATCCGTGGTCACTTATTATGGTAGTACTCCTCAAAGGGACAGACAAGAAAACATTAGAAGATTTCAAGAAGATGATGAAACACAATTCTTTATTGGTCAGCCAATGACAGGTGGGAGAGGGATAACATTAACAGCAGCTAACTTAACTGTTTTTTATTCTAACAGTTATGATCTTGAGATTAGAGAGCAAGCAGAAGCACGCAATCATCGTATTGGTACAGCAAATAAAGTCACTTACATTGATCTTGTTTCGCAAGGTACTGTGGATGAAAAAATTATTTATTCATTGAGGAATAAAATAAACTTAGCAACATCTGTGTTAGCTGAGGATATCCGTAAATGGCTAATATGATTTGTCCTCGTTGTAAAGGTAATGGATATTTAAAACTATGCTTTGAAGCAGAGAATACTATAGAACAATGTTGGGTGTGTAATTCTACAGGGGAGGCCGATGAGACTAAACATTTTAGTCAAACATGGCAAGATGGAGATGATAACGAAAGTTTTCGCACACTTTATTATGGTCCCTTACTTGATCCAGATGGGTTTAAAGACTATAGAATAGAAAAAGAATGATTAAAGTATTTTTATTAATGTTAATGATGCATGCTCCAGGTATGCCTACTGTAAAGTATCAAGCCTATGTTTTACCTACTTTAGAAGCGTGTGAGAGTGCCAGAACGGTAAGAGAAAACCTTGCACATTACATGGCAAAACAACGAGGTATTGATGTAATATGGATAAAAAGTGCTTGCATAGAGATGGATGTGTTCACTCAAGAAATTTAATATTGTTTATTACTTAAAATATAGGTATAATTCGCTAAAATATTAAAGAAGGCGAGGTTATGTTATTACCTAATAGTCCTGTAAGAAAAATATATGAATGTCACAATTGTGGTGACGTGTCTGTTCATTTTTATGATCCTAAACACAATAAAGTTTTTTCTAAAGAAGAGTGGAGTAATGTTTTAGTAGAGGGAAAAGAGGCTTTACGAAAAATTATAAAGCCTCTCACAGAAGATCCTAAGTTTTTTACTAATTAAGTTTTACTTCTTTCATCAATCATTTTCCCCATTACATACACCATAAATCCAATACCAATTAGGGTTAACAATATTAGCCCTAATAAAATGTTTGTTATCATCATGCTCATTGCAGGTTTCCTCTTGATCCTATGTCATTTTCTCGGTGATAATTGTCAACAACAGTGGAAATCTCACTTAAAAAGTTTTTGCAATGCCGCATATCATTTTCTAAGTTTACTATCGCTTTAAACATACGTTTTGCATTGGGGTTTTTATTACCCATAACTTCATCTCGTATGTAATTATTATTGATTTTATCATACAACTCTTTACTTCGTTTTGAAAATTCTTTTAAAAGTTCTCTTTCTGTCATATCTAAATCAAGTTTAATAATATGTTCTGTCATACAGTTGCCTCCTCGACAATTTTTTCTAACTGCATAGGTTTAGAAAGCTTTGATTTTTTACAAAGTTTCTCAAGCAGCTTTCGTGTTTTCGCTGTAATCATTTGATTATAATGTGTTTGTGTTGGTTTTTTCATTTTTTTCCTTTGGTTTTAATTTTTTTATTTCATCTCGCAATTCAAAAATTCTTTTTAATGAATTATCATGCATTTGGTTTAATTCAGTATTAGTGTTTTTTAATTTATTATTGTCCCACATTATATTATTGTATTCCTCTAATAAATTTTTATGTAATATTCTATAATCTTTAGGCATTAATTGGAACAAGTTGAACGACCACATGATGAACGACCATTTTTTTTTACTCCAATATTTCTATCATAATGTTTCCAACCTATAATGCCTTCCTCTGCATCTTCGTGATGGACCTGTAAAAGCAAACCAAACCTAGTCTGCTTACAAAACAACCATAAAAATAAATCTGCTAAATAATTAAAAATAAATCGATTTCTCATACTATGCTCCTACTCTAAATAAAGCATCTGGTTCATTCCATCTGCTGTAAAAATCAACACGTCTATTCTTTAATTGGTTATAATTCATGACATCTTGAATACGTTTAAGATAATCCCCAACAGAACTACAGTCATATAGTTTATCCCTAACTTTTTCTAAATTAGAAATAAATCTTTTATGATTATAAGAGGGATCATTCATTACGCGGATCATTGCTTGAATAAAACTACGACGTTTAAAATTAGAATAATAAGGTTCTACATCATAAATTTGTTTTGCAAATTTTTTTCCTTTTTCTAAAGTTTCAATGCGAAGTTCTCCTTGAATAAACCGGTCACGAAGTATTTCTCTCCCTGCTAATCCTTTTGTTCGGCAAAATAAAAATAATATGCTCCACATATCAAAATTATATTTTCTTTTTAAATGATTATAGATCTCATATTCAGGGTAACTTCCATCTTTTGTGTTTTGCGTTACATACAAATGTAACCAGTCTTCCATCTTCCATTGTCTCCTTGCTGCATTAAGACCAATTAAAGCATTGATCATAGCTTTTTTTGATTTAGCATGTGGATCAACAACAAAATAAAAAGGAAGATTTAATTCTTTGGCAATTGTTAAACGTGTTTGACCATCGATAAGTTCTCCTTTCATATTTACTGTTCCAGGGGACATCAACCAACCATGTTTTTCAATTGATTTTTTTAAAGACTCTAATCCTTTTATGTCTCTGTTTTCTTCTATAATTATAAATGAATTATAGTTAAAGGTGGAATATACACTTCCAACTATTGTTGAATTTTTTATATTAAAAGTCATCTTATGCCTCCTTGTGATAATTTTTAATGAACTCATCAACTTTCCATTGATCATAATCAAATTCTTTATCGTCTACATGATCTTTTAAAGCTGATAGAAGTAACGAGCCACGCGAATCGTGTTTCGTTGAAATCTTTCTTATACAATCTTTGAACGTAATGTTACTTCCAAAATTAAGTGGAAGCTGCACTGGTTCTTTACAAGTAAATGCATTTAATATTTTTTTAAACAT
>Ga0208814_1000513_pt1 | contig 23341 bp, 33 predicted proteins | sample MalvirAntarct_55_FD_184253 | JGI IMG/M metagenome (GOLD analysis project Ga0208814, IMG submission 184253) | Marine viral communities from the Global Malaspina Expedition - Malaspina viral metaG Antarct_55 (SPAdes) (version 2) | ecosystem: Environmental > Aquatic > Marine > Oceanic | place...
AGGTAGCACAAGCTAAACAAGATGGACAAAACAGCATACTTCTTAGCAAGGCTGAGTGGGAATTAGCTGGTCAGCAGCAACAGACAGGTACGTGGAAGGACGAATTCATTACGTTGGTAGTGTTCGCCCCATTCATTACTTCGTTACTGGGAGCTGTCTTGGCAGTGTTTGGTAAGCCTGAGTTGTCAATAGCAGCTACTGGTATGATGACTCAGATCAGTGGTATGAACATTGAATATGGCAATCTGTTGTATATTACAGCACTAGCCGGATTAGGTTTACGCGCTATTAAGGGGTAGTGTTATGAAAGACTATGAGGCAGGTATAAAGAAGATTGCTTTTTATGAGCAGTTGCTAGTAAAAGCTGGGGCACTGCCTAAAAAGTTGTCCTTAAAGTACGGAGTTCCCTACCTATCACTGCCTGCCAGTATTCAGGAACGGGCAGATAATATGTATATGAGGATAAGTGACTTGTTGGAAGATCTAGAAGAATATTATGAGGTATAATGCTGGAAATAAAATGCCGCAGGTCTTTTTGATTGATTTGTTAAACGGATACTAACTACGGAGTGACGGTATGCAGGACTATGAAATAACAGATTTTGAGCTTAACAGAAAGAAGACAATCGTTAAGGCGCAGGGGGTTGCGGAAGCAATGTTTGAATACCTACCTTGGCCTAAGCTAGATGTGAATATATATTTTAACTTTGATGGCCACCATGAAGTGATAGACCAATACACAGACTTTAAATACAGAGTGAAGGCCGTTTAACAAAGAGTTACTGAGTGAGCAGAGCGAATCTCTGTAAACGAAGTGTTATTAAACAGGAGAATAAGATGAAAGTATCAAAGAACTTCCAAGACACTGAGTTTGCTTGCAAAGGTAAAGCTCAGGGCAAGGTATGTTGTGACAGCGAGATGAAGCTTAACCAAGAACTGATCGAAGTCTTGCAAGACATTCGTAATGTTTACGGAAGGTCTGTCAAGATCACTTCATCATATCGCTGCCCAATCCATAACAAGCGTGTAGGTGGAGTATGGACCTCGCAACACTTGTTAGGAACAGCAGCAGATATTCAAGTTTCAGGCATAGTACCCTACTTGGTAGCACAGTATTTTGATGACAAGTACCCCGACAAATATGGGATAGGTACTTACAACACATTCACCCATGTCGATGTCAGATCTTACAAGGCACGTTGGGATAATCGTTAGGAGAGTAACATGGAACTATATAATGACAACGAACCAACTCATGTGACTATATACAGTGAGTATGAAGATACCAGAGAGCTGAGTAATGTAGTACAGATAGAGTTGGACAATGGCATTATAGTTCTAGTTACACTAACCAGTGTAATGACACTTGCTGCATCACTGTACAGTATTACCTTTGATCATAACTATACCAGTGAAGACAATAAAATGCCTGAAGGAGAGACATTACAGTGAGTACTTGGCCTGAAGTAAGTACACAAGAGGCACTAGATGCAATATACACAGACACTTTGATGTTGCTAGACGAAGAGTGGGAACCTGATTACGATTCAACAGAGGCCCACTTAGATATGATTCAAAGGATTGCAGATAATTTGGGTATAACCCTAACAGACACGAGGGGTTAGTGATGAATAAAATAGACCTAAATGTAGATATTTGCATAGCCTACATAGAGGCTAAGAATGCATCTTACTTGGCTAAGGAAGGCTTGATCGTCTACTTCGCCTCACCAACAGGTCGTGAGCAGGACAAGGATTGGCAGAAGATGACCTTGACCGAGACTAGGCGTATCATATCAGCCAAATACTCTATCAGAGAAGTCACTGATGCTGACATAGTACAGGCATTCCAAGAACTTGACCGAGTGTATGAGTTTGGAATGACCTCTCACTATGGTACAGCCGAGGGCATATTCAACTACTCTGAACAGGGTGGTATCAATATGTTATCAGCAGTGTGCATGTCAGCGACTGATGTGCTTATGGCTACAGACTACACAGCAATTACTAGTGGTTTGGTCATAGGCATAGTTAGGGATGTGATGGTTAAGCTAGGCCGATCTTGTGAGATGACAGAAACAAAAGCAGCCGTACTAAAGTACTTTACAGGCGTTGGGTATGTCTATCGCAGTGGTTCAAAGAGGCCACTAGTTAGAGGATCTAAACAAAACACTTTAATGATGTCTGGAACTAAACCTAAAGATGTTGTATCCTACGAAACGTGCATATACATTAATGATATAGTTGACGAAATACACAGGAGAGTAAAATGAGCGAGACAGCATCAGATCTACGCAGTAACATGAATGGTATGTTCGCCACTAAAGAAACAGCTAACAAGGGTTTTGAATATGCCATGTCAATACTTCAGGCCGATGGAGTATCTGGTGCAGCAGCAACAACAGCACTGTTAGTTTATAGTAATTCCTTGCTAGATCATTTGGCTAGGGCTACAGAAAAGTATGATTATACGCTGAAACTAGCACTTGATTGTCTTATTAGTACTGTTGAGCAATCGACAGATCTTGACACTGTGTACTGTGATGATTTTAACAAGGGCATAGACATGGATGACATTAAAGAACTTAGAGAAAATTTGGAGAGTTACTCATGAGTACAGCAAGTGTAAGAGAAGTATCACCACAAAGTTTTGTACCAATAACGCTAACCATTGAACTAACTACCCAATTAGAGATTGATGCACTGCATTGGTTTGCAAACACTTCTCTTAATGGCTTGGTTGCTATGAACGGGGCAAGGCATACTAAGACTAATAAGGACTTTTTACAAACTGTTAGCATTACTGCTTCTAAACTTATTAGACACCCTTTATCAGGATACGCATACGAAGGAGGAAAATAATCATGAGCAAATCACACCTACAAGAAGGGGCAAAAGGCTTTACACCAGTAACACTAACCATTGAACTAACTAAACAAGGAGATGTTGATGCACTGTATTGGCTTACTAGCACGACTAAAGTTGGGTTAAGTGCTATGAAAGAAGCAAGAAGTAGTAGTACAGGATATAGTTGTGAAAATATCCAAAACACTGCTTATAAACTTGTTGGATACCACTTATCACCATACGCATACCAAGGAAAATAGTCATGACAGCAGCATGTGTTGAGAAACGCGCATGCTTAGATTGTGGTGGCTCAGATAGCTTGCAAGTCTACTTAAATGTCGATGAAGCACTAGGTCTGGAATGGTACACATCATTCTGTCACAGTGCTTGCTGGGAACAAAAAGGAGATCCCTACAAAGGTGGCGAAGGACCAACCGTACACGTTAAATCAGAGGCCGAGAAAATGGCCGAGGTACGAGATGTCCAATCCTGTAAGCTGTTTCAGCCAAAAGGAGGTTACCGGGGAATACCCACTAAGTTTTATACTCAGTGGGGTATTAGGTTACTGCTATCCGAATTTGATGGTAGGACTCCTTATGCAATTGGATTTCCATACTCAGACTATGGAGAACTAGTTGGCTGGAAAATACGACCACTACATAAGAAAGACTTCTTTGCCCTTGGACGAACAGCTAATGTTGATGTCTTTGGGCTTAAAAGGGCTTTACAAATTGGTGGTGATACCCTATGGATTACAGAGGGTGAGTTCGATGCTATAGCGTTAGATTATTGCTTAAGCCTAGCTGGTGACAAGGGTAGATACCCAGTAGTGTCATTGACAGCAGGCGGTGGAAGCATATACAAGAACCTATCATATATCGAAGACAGAGTACCAGCCAAGTTCAAGAATATTGTATTAGTTCTGGACGATGATGAAGTAGGCAAGCTTGCCGAAGAGACCGCACTAAGTATGTGGGATAATATATATATTGTTAGCAAACCAGTGGGTAGTAAGGACGCTAACGATGCAGTAGAGAACGGTGAAGCCAAATTAATGGGAACACTGGCTCTTAACTTTAAGGATTAGCACGATGAGTGATAATGATGAAGCACTGAATAGGTTCGGTGCAGAAGAGGAAGTTGAAGTAGTCGCTGATGTGGACTTCTTTGAGAGTAATGAAGAAAACTATTGGAATGAGCAAGTGTCTTATATGTGTGATGGCCTATATATCGAGGGCATCCAAGTAGCAGACGAATTATTTTAGGAGCTAACATGGACAAGAGAATTTATTGTGCTGACGTAGAGGGTGATAATCTCTTGTCAGACCTAACAAAACTATACTGTGCTAGCTGGCAGGAGACTGACGAGACTGGCAAGGAAATCGCTGAACCATTTACGCTAACAGACATGAAAGAGATCGCAGCAATGTATGCAGATCCCAATAACATTCTTATTATGCACAATGGAGCAGCTTACGATGGTCCAGCAGTAGAGAAGATACTAAAAATTAAGGTTAAGGCTGAAATTATCGACACCTTATACCTGTCTTGGTATCTGTATCCCAAGGAGACTAAGCATGGCTTGGCTTATTGGGGAGAGGCACTAGGTATTGCCAAGCCAGAAATTGATGACTGGACTAACCTAGACCTAGAAGATTATGTACACAGGTGCGAGGAGGACGTAAGAATCCAGACAGCACTGTGGAAGCAGATGTGGAAGCATTTGGTATTACTGTACAGCACTAGTCATAATGTATGGAGACTTGTAAGACACTTGAGCTTCAAGGCTAAGGTATTGCAAATGCAGGAGAAGTCACGTTGGAAGCTAAAAGTGGCACACACTGAAGCAGCATTTACCATGTTCGAGCAAAAGTTTAATGAGGCTAAAGATGCACTAGAGCTTCGTATGCCTGAGAATCCCAAGTACAAGACAAAGAGTAGGCCAGCCAAACCTTTCAAGGTCAATGGAGATATGTCAGCCCACGGTGTTAAGTGGAAAGACTTCTGCCTAGAGCATGGTGTAGACTTCGACAGTAGGGATGAGCACAAGTACGTTGCTAGTTATGAGGAGCCAAATGCTGGTTCACATACTCAACTCAAATCATGGTTAAACAAACTTGGTTGGGTTCCTGAGAGCTTCAAATACGTCCGTGACAAGGAGACCAATGAACAGCGAGTAATCGCACAGGTCAAGATACAGCAGGATGGTAACGATGGTTTAAAGGGTGATCTATGCCCATCAATCGTAAGGTTGATTGCTAAAGAGCCAGCACTCAAGTATCTAGAGGAGATGTCAATTGTCAAACACAGAATGTCAGTCGTTAACGGGTTCCTCAAGAACTGCGATGATGAGGGCTACATCTATGCAGCCAATCAGGGTCTTACCAATACCCTACGTCTTAAGCACAAAGTATGTGTCAACATTCCGTCAACCAGAAAGCCTTACGGGAAGCTTATCAGGGGGCTACTTACTATTCGCAGCAAGAACTTTGAGCTTTGCGGTAGCGACATGTCATCACTTGAAGACAGGACTAAGCAACACTATATGTGGAAACACGATCCCGAATACGTAACAGATATGATGCAACCGGGCTTCGATCCTCACTGTGACATGGCAATAGCAGCTAGTCTTATGACAAAAGCTGAAGTTGACTTTTACAAAGACTTTGACAAGGAGAACTGTAATGATCAGGAGTATGCTAAACATAGTAAGCTCGCATCCATCCGACACGCAGGAAAAGGAACCAACTATGCAGCTACTTATGGTGCTAGTCCTCCTACTATTGCTCGTGCTGCTGGTGTGGACGAGTCAATTGGTGAGGTACTGCATGAAGCCTATTGGTCTCGTAACTGGTCGCTTATTGCGATTGCTGAAGAGTGCATAGTCAAGAACTCACGAGGCATGAAGTGGTTATGGAACCCTGTTGCTGAGATGTGGTTCTACCTAAAAGCTGAGAAGGATCGGTTTAGCACACTTAATCAAGGTACTGGCACGTATGCATTTGATCGCTGGGTATATTACATACTAGAACAGCGTCCTCAGATCACTGCCCAGTTTCATGATGAGGGTGTTTTTGAGCTTAAGAAAGGCAACCGAGATGCCATGACCGACATACTTAAGAAAGCAATTGATCAGGTTAATGATGAGCTAAAGCTTAACAGGAAACTTGATTGTGACGTAGATTTTGGAGATAGTTATGCTGAAATTCACTAGTATTGTGCTAGTGTTATTTCTTTCTGGATGTGCTATCGGACCTTTTGAGATTTATCATAAGGACGGTAGCCTACCCAAAGGAAGAATAAACATCAGTGATGAGTGTAAGGTCCGAGGTAGGGCTAACATGGGCAAAAGTAATGCAAGAGTAACTTGCAAATGGTACTTAGATTCCATGTTTAATCTTAGAGACAAGTAAGGGGGCAGAGATGCTATCAATGATTTTAATGGTGTTCTTAGCATCTCTAGCAGGAGTCTTTCTATTAGGCTTAAACAGCAGAGTAATGCGTGACGAGAAAGTAGCTGCTGCTGCTGCCATAAGTTGGTTTATAACCATATCGCAGTTTGCATTAACATGGGCCGTATTGAATGCACAACTAAGTCCAGTAGCATATATATTAAGCGCAGGTGCAGGTGGAAGTATTGGCATAACTATTAGCCATTACTTCTATATTTGGGCAGATAAAAATGAGTTCCTTGGAGGAAAGAAATGAGTAAGATGAGAGTATATTTAGGTTACAGTAGTGATGGTGGTGGTCAAGCACCGGGCATGACTTTTGGTAAAGAGTATGACGTTATTGATGAGGTGCTTGACGATGACGATGGACACCCTAGATTTGTAGATCTGTTTAAATGGCAAGAGGTCTCAGAAAACTTGGTCGAGAACTCTACAGCAGAACTTTGTAAGAAAGAGTGGTCTGATTATTCTGGTGAGAAATATGCCATGAATGAAGATGGATACACTATCAAGGTTAATGATGGTCCTTCGTTTGCAGAAGCAGTTGCTACCAAGGCTCCTGCTATGGTTGACCTAGAAGACATCCCAGTAGCAGAAGGCTGTGAAGCCAACATTATTCTAGCTGGTATGAGACTAAGCAACAACTCAGATGATCGCAAGAATACACCAATATTCTCAGGAGTACTAAACTACTTCCCGCTAGCACTTGCAGCAGTTGCTCAGTTATCTAAGAAAGGTAATGACAAGCACAACCCCGGCCAACCTTTGCATTGGTCCAGAGATAAATCGACAGATCACAAGGATTGCATAGCGCGTCACTTGATAGATGCTGGTACGATTGATCCAGATAGCGAGATGCTTCATGATGTAGGTCTAGCATGGAGAGCACTTGCTAACTTAGAAACGGCTTTGGAGAAATTGAATGCGACTGATCAATAAAGATGTTGTATCTTCAGAAAAGTTCCTGACATCACCACTTGCAGGATACAAAATTACTGCCGTTGAGTTGGGTCAGCGAGATATTTTGAAGATGCTAAAAATGAGCAATGAAGACAGGCAAGTTTGGCTAGAGAGAATATCTATGAGGTTTGGAGAAGTCTAATGGGACAAGTAGCACCACATGAGAACTGTGAAGTACGTTTAGTCCTAGCAGGATCTAAACCACTTGCAGCAATAGAAATGGAAAAGGATCATTCCTCATACGCACTAGCTCGTTGTATGGCTAGTACTGGTGCACTAATACTACACCAACTTGAGGGAGAGGTCGTAATAGTCAAGCCAAACAATCGTGAGCTTCTTGGTGAGTATATTTACTTGCTAGAGAATGGAGTTCAGGAGTATGGCGTAATAGAGTACAACCGATTGATGGGTAGAATCTTTGGATATACTGAAGAGGATATTGAAGCATTCATTAAGGAGGACATTAGTTGCGATTGTGGCAAATGTACTGGAAGGTCATAGGATACTACTTACCCTTGCAAGCACTATTAAGTTAGTCAACTTGCTCGTGGCCTATGTCGGAATAAAAGGACGTTAAAAGCGTCAGAGTGGTAAACGCAAGAGAGTACGCAATGACGTTACTTGAGCAGTCTCCCTGTAGACTATAAAACCAAGGGGCTTGCGACCTAACGCTACTATGGATGACTTCGATTGGAAGAAGGCCAAGGGTATGCATGCCCAAGGCACAGGTTCGACTCCTGTGATTCCACCATTATGATAGCAACGAGTTAGTAGCTCTACGCTGTCTCTTAAAACCCAAAACATTAATCAAGAGAATTATTATCATGGCACAAGCAGAAAAGAAAGAGAACAATATCGTAACTGTAAAAGACGTTATCTACGTGTACAGCTCAGTATCTGTTCCAAAGTCTCAGAAGAATGATGACAACAAGCCACCTATTTCGGCTCCAAGCTCACCTACATTCAATCTAGAGTTTCATTCGTATGAAGTCAAAATCATTATTTCTGAAGAGAAGTACAAGAAGCTTAAGAAAGTATACAAAGGTGCTAAGAACTTTGCTAATGCAGATGAGCTATCTGGTGAAGAAGTATTAGAGAAGTTTGAAGGCGTTAACGAAGCTGATGTAACTGAAGACATGGTAGTCATTAAGTTTTCACAGACTGCATTAGTTGGTAAAGCTGACAAGCAAGGAGTTCGTAAAGAGTCTCGCCCTGTTAGCCAAATTGGTATCAAAGGTCGTGTACAGGACATGAATGGTCTTACTATTGATCAAGATACAAGTCTTGGTAATGGTACTAAAGGTCACTTCCAGTTCCGTCCAGTTAAGAGTGAGTTTGGTCTTTACCTATACCCACAGCTTATTTGCATAACTGACTTAGTTGAGTATGCTGGTGGAGCAATTGAGGATGACTTCGATTCATTAGGTCTAGAAGATCTTGATGAGACTGATATGGTTGTTGAAGCAGAAGCTGCTACTACCCAAGAAGATGTTCAGCCTGATGAAGAGTACACTGCTGCTGACGAAGAAATCGACACAATGTTCTAAGAACCTTGCCAGTCCTTAACCGGGCTGGCTCTATTTGGAGAGCATTATGAGTTTAGAGGACTTAGGACTTATTGATTACGAGGTGGTGGACAAGACTTTGTTGCTAGATGGCGACATAATCATATACCAACCATGCTGTGTATTCAATGAAGACGATGATCAAAGCAGGAAGCTTATTGCTAAGAACATCAATACTAAGATAGATCGCTTAATGGAAGCAGCAGATTGTAATACTTACATCATGTTTGTTACCACTAAGTTTAACTTTAGAGATCAACTGGTCGATGATTACAAAGCCAACCGTCAAGACGTAGAAAGACCTGTCAATCTGGCATGGGCAAAGCGTTGGTCTGTTGACAATCTTAACACGCACTTTCATAAAGGTATGGAGGCAGATGACTTACTAGGCACACACCAAACTGATAATACAGTTATATGGAGTCTGGACAAGGATCTACGCCAAATCCCGGGCAGTCATCTTGATGATGCTACTCAGAAGGTTGTAGAAATAACCGAACTAGGGAGCTTAGAAGATCGTGGAAAGAAAATATACTTTGATGGTACACTTGGACTATATTTCCAGTTACTTACAGGAGATAGCACTGATCACATTGTGGGCTGTGGCTTAAGAGAGCTAACAGTATACAAATCAGGAGCTAAGAAAGGACAAGAGTACTATAAAAGAAAAGGTGTAGGCCCTAAGAAAGCCCTATCACTACTTGCAGGTTTGAGCTTGGAGACTGCACTATACGTTGTGGTCCAAGAGTACAAAAAGATTCATGGGTGGGAGAAGTGGCAGGTCGAACTAGAGACTCAAGCCAACCTATTATTCATGGTAAGAGAGCAGTATGGAGAAATCATACAGCGTTGGACTTACGACAACAGAGAAGAGTACTTCGATCTTGTCAAAGGTGTAATATTATATGACTACGATAAAGAGGCAGTTGAAGACTGCTGATGATGTCGCAACATACCGCAAGCAGAAAGCAGCGATGCAGAAGTACAAGTGCCCGATTTGTCGAGGCCCACTTCAAGTCAATGTAACTGCTCTAGATCACTCTCATAAGAACGGGCACTGTCGCTCAGTTTTATGTCGATCATGCAATGTAGGCGAAGGGAAGGTAATGGCTGGAATGTTATTCAGGACAACCAAAACCAATCTTGCGTATAGAGAACCTATACAGTGGCTGAGAAACTTGGCTGATTACTTGGAATACCATCAAAATAATCCGTCAGGTATTATACACCCGACATTCGACTTAAAAACTGGCAAGCAGAAGCCTGTCAAACGGAGAAAGAAATGAACACTAACAATGACATAGTTGTAATTGCAGATACTCAGGTTGATAGCGATTCACCTTTAGCTCATCTAAGGGCGTTATCTAAATATATCTGGGAACATAAGCCAAAGCACATTGTGCACATTGGAGACCATTGGGATTTCCCTAGCTTGTCATCTTATAAAGCAGACACAGAACGTGTAGGCGATGACACTCAAGCAGATTATGATGGAGGCTTCAAAGCTTTCGATGTAATCATGGAAGAAACCATTAAAGGTAATCGTAAGGGTAAGAAGAAAGCATACAAGCCTAACAAGGTATTCATTATGGGTAACCATGAGGATCGTCTTAGTAGGCTTATCACAGAGCAACCTAGATTCAAGAACACATTCCCTCTCAAGAAAGATATTGAGAAGCGTGGATGGACTGTTTACGATTTCCTAGTACCTTGCTTTATTGATGATATTTGCTTCATTCACTTTATGCCTAACCCAATGTCAGGCCGACCAGTAGGTGGATCTGTTGAGAACAAGCTTAATAAGTTTCCTCACAGCTTCGTACATGGTCATCAACAGCAGTTTCAGTTTGGACGTAGACAGAACATGCAAGGCACTCCTCATTTTGGAGTCTGTGCAGGATCTTTCTACATGCATGATGAAGACTATCGAGGTGCTAATAACACTGAGATACGTGGATTCGCGCATCTGAAAAGCTATGTGAACCGATATGATCAAGCCGATCATGACGTAGAGTTTGTTTCGCTAGAGCGATTGCTTGCTCAGTACTAGAACTACAGCCAGTTACATTTATTTGTAGCTGGCTTTTTTATTTAATTTAAGGAGTTGCCGTGGACAATTTTGATTTTGAATTGATGGTAGATACAATAAGTGGTATAGTTAATAGGCGTTGTACACTTGGTATTGGGATGAATCAAGGTAGGTTTGTGCTTAATGCTGGATGTTTTATACATGGACATGGTGAAGTAAGTGTATCATCAGAAATGGGAGACTTGCAAATGTCTAAATACCCCGAAATTATGTTACAAACGAAACTAGAGATGTTGGCTGAAAGTTTAAAAGCTTTTATTGAAGATTAAAGGAGACCTAATGATAGACTTGGAAACAATTTTTCCAGACGGTAAATGGAACGAGGTAGTACTTTACAAAGGTGAAGTGTACCAATATATATGGACTCCGGGGAGAAAGACCTATTCAGGATGCCACATTTGGACTAAGATTAACGTGAGAGAAGTTAAATAACAGGGAGGACGTAGATGTTCTATTGTGGAAGCAACATGACTAAAGCAAAAGCTCATCAGATTGCTTGGTACGCAGGCATGAGAAGATCAAACAAGCTATCATGGAAAGCTAAGGAATATTTACTGAGGTTTAGTAATGAAGCCGAGTTTGGAGACTTTTTGGACAGTGATCACCTTGACTTCGTACTTGGTGGAACCAAGCTTGACTTGCTAGATGCAGTAATATACTTAGGAGTTCAATAAACAGGAGGCAATATGATCGAATTAGATGGAGGCGTTATATTGCCTTTACCAGCTAAGGCTGGAGGAATAACAAGACCTGTCAACATGAATGGAAATAGATGGAAAATAGAGAAGCCTGAGACATGGACAAGAGCATACATGCATTGCCTGTACTCGCTTCCTATACACTTTGACTTACCATTACACTCAGTTGTACCAAGGTTAGCTAAGAAGATGCTAGAGGCCAGTGAGCCATTCCTAGTGGCTCTTAGATTCATGGGAGAGATGGAGTTACAAGGTTATGTTGAGTTCAAAAGAGGGTATGATGAGAGAGTAGTCGTACCGACACAAAAGTTTTTGGACCTTGAACTGGATTGCGAGAGAGCACCTGACTCAGTAGTGGTCTATCCAGTAAGCTCAGAAGAAATAATAGAGAGTACTCCAGTAAGAGGTGGAGTAAGTGGTGATACTAACAAGGATGCAACAGCGATTGCAGCAGACATGGCTAGTGAAGAATTCGAGATAAACGAGTTCATGCTAGACATTGTTAAGAAATACCCACCCACTTTTGACAAGACTAGTTCAGCTTTTATGTACAAGAGGAGCCTAGATTCGGCTGAAAAGTTCCTAGGGAAATCCTTCAAGTTCCCTTACTTTGCTGATAGTCGTGGAAGATTGTACGTAGTTACCACCTGTGGATTTACTCCTCAAGGTGCTGACCATGAGAAATCAATAATCGTGCCAACCTATAGAGAACCCCTTACAGATCAAGGGTTTAGTGCTCTTATAGAAGCTGCTAATGGGTACTCTGAACAGGACTGGTCAATAGATACAATGATGAACCATGCTATGTGTACGGACATGTACGTAGACGAATGGATGACTGCTGATAAGCCTTATTGCTATCTGGCGTGTGCTAAATTAGTGCTTGAATATATGTGTGATAGGGATAAACCCTTACCAGCATTTATACCACTTGATGGTCGCTGTTCAGGTCTTCAACATTGGAGTGCAGTAGTACGCTCAGATGCCATAGTTAAGCATCTTGGTATGCATGAAGAAGAAGCTGAGATGGACATCTACGAGAAGGTTGCATTTGATTGGAGGGCTATCTTGCCTGAGTCGATGCAGCAATATGCTACTCGCAAGGCTGCTAAGGTCCCGGTGATGACTTGGGGCTACAATGCCACGATGATGACCTCAATGGAATGGATCAGAAAGCTGTTTGGAGCTAAACAGGTATGGGATAAGGAAGAGAAAGTCTGGAACACAGTAGGAGAGGGGCTAAAATGGAAGGTGGCTGGCGAGTTAGGTATGAACCTATACAGACAGTTGCAGGAAACTTTAGGGCCGCTACAGGCTGCTGTGAGCTGGGTAAGCGATGCTGCTACTTTGATGGCTAAGGATGGCAACGTACAGATTAAGTGGCCTGCACCAGATGGCTTCACCTGTATGCAAAGGAAGGTTAAGGGTGCGAGAAGGCAGCTTGTATGTAGGTTGTCCAGTGGAGAAGAATTCTTCTTAGAGATAATGGATTTCTCAGTAGAAACACCCAACACTGACAAGCACAGATCAGCAATCGCACCAAATGTAATACACAGTTTGGATGCAACTCACTTGAGGATGGTAGCTAGGAGATTGAAGGAACTGGGCTTGCCCATGATATTCATTCATGACTCGTTTGCCACTCATGCGAACCACCGAACAGTGCTCTACGATATTATTGTAGAGGAATTTATAAAACTATATAGCCGGGAGTATTTGGCCGAGTTAAAAGTCTATTGGGAAGAAGAGTACGGTGTTGGGCTAGACTCACCTCCTACACTTGGAGACTGGAAACCTGAGCAATTACAAGGACTTACGAGATTCTTTCTTTAAAGTCCGTTAAACCAGTGCTATAGGAAGAGACTACTACTTGCGCTACCACTTCGACATTCTTAGAAGGAGTAATAGTAGTCTCTGACCGCCAATGAGGAAAGGGGGATCTAGGGGGTATGGAGCTTAGTAGTACCTTTTAAAGATACTTGCGTTGCAAAACCCTATTAAGTTAGTAAGGAGAACCTAATGACTGAAATAACAACTGAATTTGAAGCGATAGCTCAAGCGATGCTTACTACTAAGGGTGATCTTGGTAAGGCATCTCGCTCGAAGACTATTGGTTGCAACGCCATGCAACTAAGAGAAGTGGTACGACAGAACCCTGAAATACGAAGACGCTATCACGAACTGTTAGCCGAGTCTATCATGGAGAAGTCAGTACACATAGCAGAACGTGTGGCAGAAGTAGCAGACCTTAAGGAGCAAACCTTGGGTGGACCTATGGAGATTGTCAACGAAGCTGGCGAAAAAGAAATTATTGATATGCCTGCTGATATTAAGTCGTACATAGAGGTCTCGAAAGAACTCTCACGACTCATAGCAGAGGGCAAGAATCAAAACATGTCAGCTAAGGCTGTAGTGGTATTAACAAGTAAGGAAGACGCTCAGGAGTTACTTGAGGGCTTTCTAAACTCATAAGGAGAATCTCATGAGCTACGTATCTAATATGGATGATCATGAGGTTGATATACTCCGTGGGCATCTACTAGGAAATTTTGAAGACTTTAGCAGGTTCTGTTTCAAGATCTTAACAGGACAGAACCTGATGCATGTTGATTACTACGTTATACTGTTCGAGGCTATTCAAACTTTGATAGACCAAGAATGTACTCGTATGATCATCAATATACCACCAAGAGCAGGTAAGACGCTTATTGTAAGCCAGTTCTTACCGCTATTCGCTTGGTGCAGAAACCCTTCAGGTCAGACCATTTTGACAGGGTTTAACTCAGATGTACTTGCGGAATGTTCAGGTTACATTAGGACTATCATGTCCGATGATGACTTTCGCAGAGTCTTTCCAGACGTTGTTATAGATAACAACAAGAAGTCTGTTGAACGACTAGGTACTATGAGTGCAGGAGTGCTCCACGCCATCCCAACCACTGGTAAGATGACTGGTAAAGGTGCTGGAGCACTCGCGGAAGGGTTCGCAGGGTTTATGTCTATAGATGATGTAATCAAACCTGATGATGCAAACTCTCCCGGCGAGCGAAACAAAATTAATGCAAGATACGGTAACACATTGCTGTCTAGATTAGCTTCTGAGACAACTCCCTTAGTCATCATTATGCAGAGATTGCATGCTGATGACCTTTGTGGTTTTCTTATGAAGGGCGGTAGTAATGACACATTTAAGTGGCTAAGTATTCCCGGAGTAGTTACTCCTGATACTGGCTCACAGGAATGGTACGACAAGCAGATAGCAGACTATGGCTACACTCACGTTGATCCTATCTTGTACGAACTACCTGAAGGTGATCACAGGACTTATGAGGTAAAGCACTTTGAAGGCGAGGACCAACTGGTCTCCTCTTTCTGGCCTATCCGTAAGAATATTGACACGCTTCTTGGTATGTGGAATAAAGATCCCTACACATTCTATTCCCAGTATATGGGTATGCCTACCTCTAAAGGTAAGGTAGCTTTGACAGCAGACTCACTAAGGTCATACGTGACACTTGAAGAGTTTGGTAGATTCGCATACACGTTCATTACAGCCGATACTGCTGCAACAACCCAGACCTACTCAGATTATTCTGTGGCATGTCACTGGGGCGTTACCAGAGGATCAGCAGACACTAGGAAGCTGGTGCTACTCGACATAGAGTTAGGTAAGTGGACTGTACCAGACCTTATCGTAGTGATGAGAGAGTTCTGGAAGCTGAAGAATATTGAGGATCGTAACAACCTAACAATGAAACCTAAGTACTTTTATATGGAGGACAAGAGTTCTGGCCTGTATCTTAACCAGCAATTCTTGAAAGACAAATCTGTAAGAGTCAAGCCAGTGCCACGAGATGGTACAGCTAACAATGATAAGTTCTCTCGCTTCCTAAACACTGTACCCTACTTTGATGCTGGCCGCATTATTTTGCCAAGGCACCATGAACATATCGACCACTTCAGGTTAGAGCTGCTTGGACAGACAGAGTTAGGGCCATCAACAGGTCATGACGATTGTGCTGACAATGTAGCTGACGCAGCAGGTATTGCCTTTGCAGGTAATGCTATGAACTATGAAGCTTGGTCTTAGGAGAACCTAATGTCACAAAACATATACATAGACATGTATAATTGCCCAGTAGCTATCATAACATCCGATGTCGAGAAGAAGTTAATCGGTATGGATAAGTACACACTGGGAGAGGCAGGCTATGATGAAGAGAACAATTCCTTCTACATGGTCTTGCCAAAGAAGTGGGATGAGTTTACTGTGTTCCACGAGTGTCATCACATGGCACGTTTTATAAACGACTATCACGGTGTTAAGACTAGCACCGAGGAGCACGAAGCAGACGCTTACTTGATGGAAGCCTTGGCTAGAAAGATCAAGGTAGAAATCTACAAACGAAAACTATAAGGAGAATACCATGAGCCTGAAAACTAGGCTAGATAGTCGTAGCCTAACAAATGATAGGTTCATGATTAAGGATGCAGAAGGCAATGTTATAGCGGAGGTGGTTCTTAAGGGATCATCTTCAGCTAACCTAGAAATAACAACTAAACAGGGACTGCACATTCTTAAACCAAATGGATGGAGTTCATTAAAATAGGAGGCAAAATGCCTACAATTACTGATAGCTGGACAAAGATAACAACTACGGGTGGTGCAGGCGTTGCCGTACAAAAGAGTGGCCTAGCTGTGCTACAACTAGTTTATTCTGTGGGTGAGCCAACTAATCAACAAAGGTTTGCTGTTAGGCACTACCAAACAGAAGATTTTACAGGTGCCAATTCTGACGAATACGTCTGGGCAAAAGTTGCAGATGGAAAATCCTTGCACGTTGTTGTTGAAGAAATACTAGGTAACGGAGAGGGGCTTTCCGAAAGCCAGTCAGATGTGCTTTCTCACTTTACATACGACCAAGAATCTAGAATACTTATTTCAGATAGGGCTATAGAGACCACACTTAATTCCCTGTACTTAGGAAATCAACACAAGATGTCTTCAGGTTCGGAGAACATATACTTCACAAACCTGAACAGTAATATCAACTTCTTCCCTATGTGGGGAGGACTCAAGGACCAGAGCATAACAGCCAATCAAGGTTCGTCTGGTTTCATACCACCTAGTGGACGAGTGTACTCAGACTTCTTCTCACTGCCATTAGGTGGTCAACCGGACCCTCTTAACTCTACAGGCTACTCCGGTGAGAACTATTTCGATGTTAACATATCGGGCCTAGGGATTACTACAGTGGCAGCAGAGAGCGTTGCCGAAGATGTTCGACTAGAGTACCGGATTAACATAAACAACCGACAGGTGTACATGCAAGAGCTACCACGCGCATCAGCTCGTTCTTCAGCAGGAACTTTGATAAACCCCGGTGATGTAATAGAATGGTTCTTCGATCACCCCGTTGACGTACACGCAGGAACGACTTTAGTGGCAGAGATCATTAAAGTTGGGCCTGATGATGTAGACCTAGGTATATTCCAAGTGCAGAGAGGCGATGTTCCAGACCCCAGCACAGGTCTGTACCGTTATCAGGCCACCGTCCATAACAGGCTATATGAAGACAAAGACATAGAGTTAATAAGCCCATACCTAAAGTATCAGGCTATGGACTTCTGTACAGACTCTACTGGTGTGTCTATACTGCTACGTGATCTGTCCTTGCCAACAGGTGAGCAGATGCTTGTACCTCACAACATAAACACAGTAGAGGCAGTAGCCGTAGGTACAACCATACAGCTCAAAGTTAAGGACGGCGCTAAGGTTCTCGTTGAGAGTCTGCCCGTTGCTGGAGCCAGCATCAATGGCACACTGGTTAACTCCGTACTGAACAACGCAGTGACAGAGCTTAACAGCCTGTTTACTAACGGCCTGAGCTTTGCCTCACAGGGCAACCCAGTACAGAGCTTCGTGCTTAGTGGCGACAACCTAGTCCTCGGACTGGCAGACTCCACGTCTTACTCGGTTGACATAACAACTCTGGGCGTAGACACAAACAACTTCGTATCCAGCGGTGCAGTTGTAGGTACAGACTTAGTCTTAACTATGAGTGACGCTACGACTGTAACTATCAATGCGACCAACATGATCAACGGGTCTACGACCTCAGCCACCAGTAACGGCTGGACGTTCTCCTATGGTCAGTACGCAGGCGACCCTGTCAACAACACTCAGAGCAATCTGGCGTTAGGCATTGCAGCAGAAGCACCTTTCAGCTTCGGCCCAACACTGGCAAGCGGATCTGAGATGAAGTGGAACCACAACTCTACTGTAGCTCACAACCTCGGTATCTGGGATGGACTGGAAGCTAAGGCTGGCACGTTCAACTCTCGTAGCAATGCCAACTGGGCATTCGCGTTCAAGTACTCTGGCGGATACATAGCAGGCCCTTTGACTACTCTGACTAACACTACACAGTCAAACAAGTACGTGCCTAGTGCTGGAGCAGAGCTAGTAATACGGTTCCTACAGGACGGACACGTAGTACTTGTGGATCTGAGTGGCACTACCGAAGTAGAGATCGCTAAGACTACCAACTCTAGGGTTGAGACTACTTTCTTCATGCAGCTAGGCTGTGATCAGAACTTCGTCTTCCCTAACGCTATCATCACTGAAAGCGACAACCTCTGGGATATTGTTCACGATCTGGACAACTCACAGGGCAGCTCGTTGCTCACCGGAATAGAGAAGGACACTGTAATCAAAAGTGGCGTTTCTATCGTGATGGGCGAGAAGATTATGTTCATGCTTGACGAAGACGGCAGGGCTGTGATGTTCGGCACTGCGTACACTGGAGGAGCTTCTTCTGGAATCACAGATGCTAGAAACAACCTAGCCAACACGTTCATGTACCAAACCAATGAGGCGCTAGTCTTTACTATTGGTGGAGCCAATGATTGGAACATGAGCACTGGCGCGAGCGGCTACTTCTTTGCAGCCAACCTCGACCAGTACCGTAACGGTGGTGGATCAGGCACTATACAGGGCCTGTTCTCTCTGCGCTTCAACAACGATGGCAAGCTGACTATCTATGACGAGGACGCTGGACACAAGGTAGCAACGGCTAAGGTAGACCCTGAAGTCGGCAGCTCTGTCCACTTCTTCCTAGGTTACAAGGACACCTTGACTACTTACGGAGATATCCCCACTATAACTAAGCAGTCTCTGTCTTCGAGCAACCAGCCTGAGCTGACGTTCGCACCAGACGTGTCCAACCAGTCGTTCAGTGTGGCCGAGGGTGATGCATTCACCTTGCAGGTAGCACTAGATGCAGGCTCTGACATAGTGAACCAGTACGGCGAAGTAGACGCTCCCTCGTGGGCCGTCCTCAACCAGACTACTGGGCAGTTAATCGGTACAGCTCCAGCCTTCACAGGCTCCAGCGATGCGTACGTGGTTAACTGTAAGGCAGCTAACGCTATCGGCGGTATCACTAACTTTACAGTGACTATCAATGTATCCGAGGTTGCGTACACTAACTCGAAGTCTCTTAGCTTCAACGGCACCAGCACATGGCTACAAGCCAACCCTAGCACCATGACCGCGTTCTCACGCGCAACCAATGGTGACGGCAACGCTTGGACTATCGCTATGTGGATGAAGCCAAGCACGTCTACGAGCACGAACACGTTGTTTGTGTTTGGCGAACCTAGCGGAGCTACCTCTGGTACGGTCACTGTGCAGCAGCACGGCGGCAGTAACATATTAGTTACGTACGGTAGTTACACTGACAAGGTTATAGTACTAGCAACTGGCTGTTTGACAGTCGGGGCTTGGAACCACCTTGTAGTCACCTTCGATGGCGGAACTACTGGCGCAGTAGCAGCAGACCTTGCTGACTACTACAGCAGATTCTCCATAGCAGTAGACGGAGCTGTCGTATCTCAGATTGGAACACACGCCAACAACGGGTACGATGGATCAATAGACGGTACCAACACAAGCGATCAGGTACTACGAATAGGTCGGGACAGTAACATACACAATAACTACCTCGATGGCATAATCAATCAGGTAGGTATCTGGGACACCGATCAGTCAGCCAACATAGCTACTATCTACAACGGTGGAGCTACACAGGCCCTGAGTGATCTAGCAGTACCTCCTGTACACTACTACGAGATTGAAACGTCCGTAACCACTATACCTGACCTTATTGGGTCAACGGCATTTACTGGCTACAACTTCACAGTCTCTGACCTAGTGACGGATACACCTTAACCAAGTCCCCGCTTATGCGGGGCAACAATATTACAGTGCTGTAACCTCTACCATCCTAGCGATGTGTACGTTGCAGCCATTTTAATTAACACAAGGAGACCAAGATGTCTTGTTCAGATATTCCAAAGTACGACTTAGAACTTTACCAAGGTGATGACAAGACATTCACATTCCGATATAAGCTAGATGGCGTGGCAGCTCTTTTGACTGACCACGTTATTAAGTTGGAGTGTACTGAAGCGTCATTGGCTAAGACAGCAATCATAGCTGACCAAACAACTAATCCGGGAGAATACAAATTCGTATTCGTTCCTGCTGATACACAAACACTAGAAGCGTTCCGACCAAAGTATGAAGTAGTGTTCTGGCCCACAGGTTTGGCTGGACTTAAAACTACCAAGTACACAGGAGCACTCAAAATTACACAAGAGGTAGTAGCATGATTTCTGATTCAACTGCCAAGTCAACCGAAATCGTTGCAGTGGAGACACTTAGCAACATTACTAATGAAGTACTGAGTACTGAAGTAGTAGAAGTATTTGTGGATGGCGATGCTGTAGTTGAAGTGTTGGAGTCTACTGCAACCATAGAAGTAGGAGCAGATGTTGTAACTGTAATTGAAGTACAAGAAACTGCTGCTACTGAGGTAATAGAATTTTATGAGAAAGGCAACACTGGTGCTAAAGGAGACACTGGTGCTGCTGGACTAGATGGTGCAACTGGGCCACAAGGATTAAAAGGCAACACTGGAGCCACTGGAGCTAACTCTACTGTTCCCGGACCAAGAGGCCCGATAGGTACTACTGGAGCCACTGGTGCTGCTGGAGCTGACTCTACTGTGGCAGGACCGCAGGGAATAAAAGGCGACAAAGGTTACACAGGAGACACTGGCTTGACTGGTGCAGACTCTGTTGTAGCTGGCCCTCAAGGTGAGCAAGGTATTAAAGGTACAACTGGCGATGCTGGAACCAACGGAACTAATGGCTCAACTGGTGCTACTGGTCCCCAAGGTCTCAAGGGTAACACTGGTACAACTGGTGAAGCTGGAGCTGACGGAATAAACGGTGTAGGTATTCAAGGTGAGCAAGGCATCAAAGGTACGACTGGTGATGCTGGTACTAACGGAACAGATGGCGCAACAGGTGCTACTGGTGACACAGGTGCTCAAGGCATCAAAGGTACAACTGGCGATGCTGGTACAGATGGTGAGCAAGGAATTGCTGGAACCAATGGAGACAATGGATTAAATGGCAACACTGGTGCTACTGGTGCTCAAGGTTCAATAGGTATTACTGGTCCTCAAGGTATCCAAGGCATACAAGGTGTCGTTGGTCAAGATGGAGATTCAGTATACTTACAAGGTGCTGTTGCAAACTTCGCAAGCTTACCATTAGGTGCTGATGAAGGTGACCTATGGATTACAAGTGATGATGGCGATGGTTATGTATCTGATGGAGCTAATGGATGGACTAACGTAGGTGCTATCCGTGGACCAACAGGTGCTACTGGTAGCGATGGTTCCCAAGGCACACAAGGTATCCAAGGCGATCAAGGTATTGCTGGTACTGACGGTGACGAGGGTTTGCAAGGTACTACTGGAGACACTGGTGCTCAAGGTATAAAAGGTAACACAGGTTCAACAGGATCTACTGGTGCCACTGGTGATCAAGGTACACAAGGTATTCAAGGCGACCAAGGTATCCAAGGTGATACTGGAGAGCTGGGTTACTCTGCCTATGATGTAGCGGTAGCAGCAGGCTTTATCGGCCCTGAAGCAACTTGGCTGGAAAGTCTGGTTGGTGATACTGGTGCTGACTCAACTGTAGCTGGACCGACTGGGCCGACTGGACCACAAGGCACTGCCGGGACTACTGGTGCAGATGGCACAAATGGAACTAACGGTACTGATGGTGCTGCTGGTGATCAGGGCATCCAAGGTATACAAGGTATCCAAGGAGATACTGGAGCTGACGGTGACGATGGCGCAACAGGTGGTCAAGGTGACCAAGGTATCCAAGGCGACCAAGGTATTCAAGGTACTCAAGGTGACACTGGATCGACTGGTGCAAGTGGCGCAGACGGTTCTCCCGACACTGCTGCTGAGATACTTACCAAGCTAAAGACAGTTGATGGTTCTGGTTCAGGATTGAATGCTGACAAACTTGATGGACACAACCTTACTACGTCATCTACAGCTAGTACAGTAGTAGAGCGTGATGGTTCTGGAGACATCAATGCTAGGCTGTTTAGGTCTGAGTATGATGCTACCAATGCAGACATTAACTATGTGATGACTCAGATAGATACTGCAAACAACAACTACATACGTCCTAGTACTATTGCACAACTTAGGACCGCAGTATTTGCTGCTCAGAACACTTTTTCTACTGGGCTTATTAACTCAGAATGGTATAGGTCTACTGGAGATAGGGGCTGGTACAACAACACTTATGGTGGTGGTATCTACATGACTGACACCAGTTTTGTAAAAGTCTATGGCGGTAAACACTTTAGAGTCTACAACAACATCTATGCATCAGGAGATTGGGTTGGGTACTATTCCGATGAACGTCTTAAGGATGTATCAAGCTATCTAGACCCTGCTGAGAGTTTAGCTAATGTATGTAAGTGGAAGAAAGTTAGATACACTGCAAACAAGCTGGGCGTTGAGTTAGGCGGCTGGGATGGCGATAAAGTTGAGATAGGTTTACTTGCACAAGAGATTGGTGAAGACTACCCAGAGCTTATGACAAGAGCACCTTTCGATATTGAAGTCGAAGAAGATGGAACTATGTATTCAAAGTCCGGTGAAGAATATCAAACCTTAGACTATGATAGGATAGTTGCTGTTCAAGCATCTGCTATAGAACACTTAGCAAATCAAATGGAAGCACTGACCAGTAGGTTAGTTGAATTGGAGAAACCGTGGTATGTCAAATTATGGAAAAGACTTCATAAGACTTACACCAGCTAGCCTTGCCGATCATCACGACTTGATCTTAAGCATGCTTGCAGAAGGGTGTAAGTATACTAATGAAGAGTTTAATGAACGAGATATACTTGGGTGGTTCTTTGAAGGTGAGGTCAAGTTATGGCTCACCTTTGTAGATCAAGACCCCACTCAAGTATCACAAATAACAGTTACTAAGATAGCAGGCCAAGAACTAAACGTACTAATGTGGTGTGGAACTGCACACGATTGGGATTTAGTTTGGGAGCACATTAACGAAGTAGCGAAAATAGAAGACTGTAAAAAGATCTCTATTAGGGGCCGCAGAGGATTCTTAAGAAGGTTTAAGAAGCATGGGGCCAAAGAAAAATATGCAATCATACAGATGGAGGTTAAGTAATGGCCTTACAAACTGAGGGAACAATAAAGCTGTCTGATATAAGGACTGAGATGGGAAACACTGCTGGTGATGACCGCTTGAGTGAGTACTATAGGAAGGGCCGCAACAGTAAGCCCTGTCCAACTAATGCCAAGAATGATAACATACC